>Ga0105097_10000021_pt1 | contig 54297 bp, 73 predicted proteins | sample PPLLak12cMay2015_FD_87035 | JGI IMG/M metagenome (GOLD analysis project Ga0105097, IMG submission 87035) | Freshwater sediment microbial communities from Prairie Pothole Lake near Jamestown, North Dakota, USA - PPLs Lake P7 Core (1) Depth... | ecosystem: Environmental > Aquatic > Freshwater >...
CGATGCGCTGGCCGCTGTGCAGACGGCAAGGATTGCGCGCCTCACGTCCGACATCGTGGCAATGCAGGCGGCCTACGATGCCGCGCTGGCTGTCGAGGCTGCCCGTCGCGCAGATGTGAACGCGGCCATCGCGGCCTACGTCCTGGCGATGCAGACAAGCCAGAACTCGGATGACTGGGCCGACGAGTTGGAAGCATGGGAGGCGGCGCAGAAAGCCTACCTGCAGGCGCAGTCGCAAAGCGCCCCGCTGCGCATCCAGCGCGATCTGCTGACCTCGCAGAAGACGCAGGCCGAGCGCGAACAGGCCAGACTGCAAAACCTGACGCTCACGGAGTCGCGCGATGCCTGGTGCGTGGACCTGACCGAGGACGGCACCGGTGAGGTTGCGACCGTGGAAATTATCGGCGAAACAGACAGAGTTTTGATTGCTGCTGGCTGCCGCCCACCGGTGTCGGCTGATGGTGTTTCGACCGATACGGCGGTCACTTCCCCAGAACAGGCATATTGGAATTACGCTGCGTTGCCCGGCTGGCAACGCTGGCTGCCAACGTATCGAACCGGAATCATTAGCGACATCGACTACACAGAGCACACAGCGACTGTCACACTGGACGCCGCAACGTCGAGTGCGCAAGCGCTAAACGTGAACCCAGAAGACCCGGTGTTGCTGAACGTCCCGATCACGTACATGACGTGCGACAGCTACGCCTTCGAGGAAGACGATAACGTAGTCGTGATGTTTCCGACACGCGACTTCGCTGCGCCGACCGTCATCGGTTTCGCGGCGCGCCCGAAGTCGTGCTACTGGGGTCAGGGCTGGTCTTTCGACTCCGGTAATTTTGTTCGGCGCACAGAGGGGTCGCCGTGGTTGTGGCGCCCAAACGTACAGGGCGGCGCGAACACCAGTTGGACAGGCACCGGGCGAGTCGGCTCTACTGTACGCACGGTGAGCTGGCACGGGCGCGTCGGTAAACACATTGGCAAGCTCCCGGTCCAAGACTCTGTCAGTGTGTACTGGCTCGGCCGCACGTATTACTTTCCATACCCGGTCCACGGCGCATTTGCAGAAGAAGACGCCGACGGTGTCGTGTGGATTTACGCGCAGTGCCGCGATCACGTTACGACACCGGCGACCGGAGAAAAGCTGTACCGTATTCGCGAAGACCAAACGCTAACGTTCCCGAGCGTCGCCGAGCTCGTCTCATCGTGGTTGCCGCAAACGTGGAGGGCGAGCATCGGTCAGTTCACGAATGAGTCTCGAACCAATTACTGTTCGGTGTTCTGGAATAGTTCGGCCACCGCAGCTGTCGGCATGGTGTGGTCAAGTACGGTCTGGCCGTACAACCTCGTCCGCTACACGCGCGACGGCGATTGCACGCCGGAAATGACCTATAGCGACGCGATCACTGGCGGCAGCGACAACGAGAGTTACGTGCTCGGCGTTGAATACGACGGTGACACAGAAGTGCAGTGCGTTGTGCAGCGCAGCGGCAGCGGCGGGTACGTCGGCGAAGTCTGGTACGCGTCAGGCGAGGCGTCAGTAACCATTGGTGGCTCCACCGTTCTGCACACGTCGTATGACGTTAACTCGCACATTTCTGGCACCGTCCCGGTCTGGGGGCTAACCGGCGAAACGACCTCGGCATACGTGATCGCTGTTGACGTAGTAGCGCGTTCTATTTCGTACCTCATGATCGAGTCTTCAGCAGACGACGGGTGGACGTCCACTAGGGCTCACGCCGTCATGTGCGGCACGACCGTATCGACAGCAGGACCGACGACCCCGGCCTCAACCGGAGCGTATACCTCGGGCACGGCCATCGTGCCATACGGCAACCTCCTACCAAACGACAGCAATCCTGTCGGCACGTTCGCATTCGCTTACGGCCGCGGTCAATACATGGGGCAGTTCCGCGCCCCGACGATCACCATCGGCGCTCTAGCCATCACGATAAACTTCAATGGTGAGCTAAACTGGGCGACCGGGAGCGAGGTCAAACAAGAATTGATTGTTGAGACCGGTGCTCCCGCCTATCCGTACAGCTACATCGGTGTGATCTGAGTCTGTATCCTCCTGAGCTTGAGGGCTTCTCGAGCATCGGACTCACGGACGCGGTACACTGTGTTCACCGCAGCAGGAGAACACAAGTGACAACACCGTTCAGCATCGCCGACGACCTCGAGTTCTACATGGGCGATCGCACCGACGAGCAGTTCTTTTCCGGCGGCCGGTTCAGCACGACCAAGGTGCTGCGGACCGTAGCTGCTGTCAACCCGGATGCAACGCGCGCCATGTTCCTGGCCGGTTGCGCCCTGGCCGGTGTCTGTGCTGCCACCGCCACCAAGCAGTTCGGCCTCTCCCGCAGGTTCTCGGTTGTCGAGTTCGGCGACTGCGCCGTCCTCCCCGACGGTCGGCTGGTTGACCTGTAAACCCTCAGAGGGTTTGGAACTCGTTGACATCATGAGCTCCTGCCCCTAGTATTCACTCACTCGCTACCGATCCACCCCAGAAAGGTCCAAAATGAACGCCAAGCAAAACAACATCGCACGTGTCCTTACCGACCGGGTCTGCTACCTGTACAAGCACGACGGCAACTGGACGTTCAAGACTGAGCAACTCGACTCCGGCGAGATCATGATCTCCGGTTCCAACAACAACGACCTGCGCTGGTTCGAAAAGTCGTACCTGCTGCTCGCCTTCATCGGCCCGCGCGGCGGGTTGAAGTTCTCCCCTGTCTCCGACATCAAGGCGCTCTGAACATGTCCCGCAACAACACCGTCACGATGGGCATTCACATCGTTGCCCTGACGACCGAGATTTTCGAGGTCGCTCCGGCCGTCGGCCAGGCCCTCCGGTGGGAGCTGGACGGGGAGTTCACCGACGTTGAGGCGTACTTGACGAGCATGCCCTGGAACGGCGGTAAGCTCGAGCTCCGGGTGATGTGCGCCACGCAGTACGACGACGCACCGATCGGAGCCGCCATGTGCGCGATCAACTGGGTGAACCACCACTCCGGCTCGTTCATGTGTAACGTCTACGTGCCCGGTGTCGCCGCGGCCATGTTCCAACTCGGGCAGACGCTCCAGTTTGCCTCCAGCGTCCAGTCGAAGGAGTAGACTATGGGTTACGCACTGTTGATCAAGACGGCCGACGGCCGGAAGTGGGTTGCCACTCGCGGGCGGCGACTCACCAACGATCCAGACCGGGCGATGTACTATCCCCACCCGTCGACGGTCTACCGGGCGATCGACGGGTTCGAACAGAAAACGCGCTACACCCTCGGGCCTTGTGAGTTCTACTTGGTCAAGATCAAACACGTCCGCGACTATTGGTCCGGGGTGCACGCGTGGCCCAAACCCGTTCACATGGAGGTAAAGCAATGAACAACACAACCAGACGTCACCCCCGAACACTGGCCGAGGCTTTTCCGTGCGAGCGGTATGGCACCGTGTTCGGCCCGTACACCCGGACGCTGATCCGCTACCGATGGCGTGACCGCCTTTACTGGGCAGCCGCGATCGCCTGCCTGTCCGCCATCTTCGCCGCCCCCGCCATCGGCGCGTTTCTGGGCTTCTGGTGAGCTTTGGATGGTCCCCCGGTAGGGTAGCACCTACCGGGCAGCGATCGGCGCCTGTAGCGCATCCTGGCGCGCCCTGGCACCCACCCACGGCACGGCCGCTCTAGTTATGGCCTGGGGTAGGGTAGGGCCGATTAGCTGAAAGCTGTGCCAGGCGGCGGATTCCCCTAGCCGGCTGGCCGTCCATAGCTCGATCTCCGGCCACACCGGCAGCGGGTGGTGTGCCAGGTCGATCAGCCAGGTCCCTTCCGGGTCCCCGATCGCCACGAACACGCGCCCACCTGCCGACAGGCGACGCGCTGCCCAGATGATCTGCGATCGCCGCAGCCCGTTGCCGCGACCGAGCACCGGTGTTGACGAGCGAACCGGGTGGCGGGGAGCGTACTTCAACTCCATCTTGCCGTGAACACCGGCGACGCAATAGTCGACGTCCGGGGTCCCCACCGCGACGGCGTTCTCCACCCGTTCGAAGTGGCAGCGCATCCCAGCCGCCCGGCACTCGTTGACCAACAGGGGTCGCAGGCGCGCCGTCCAGAAGCGCGCCTCGATCACTTACATGCGCCCCAGTTCGGGCCGATGCTCTGATCAGCCATGATCGGGACCCGCAGTGTGAGGCAGCTCTCCATGATGTGCCTGACCTCGTTCAGCGCGTCCTGCCCCGCTTTCGTCGGTGGCACGCTGTGTCCTGTCTCGTCGTGACACGTCAGGAGCATCGGACCGAGTTGCCGTTCGATACCGGCGCGGTCTATCTCGCGCATGGCCACCTTCATTAGGTCGGCAGCCGATCCTTGGAGAAGCCTGTTCAACGCCTTGTGCGTAAACGCACGGCGAATTCGTCCGTCGTATTTCAAGGTCGCTTCGTGTTCGGGTAAGGCGACGATGTTATCGCGGTCACCGTAGACTGGCTCGAACAACGGGAACCGAGCGCGCCTGTTAAGTATCGTCACGATGTACCCGCGCGAGGTCGCCGTTTGCTGCGCTGCGTCGTAAGTGGCTTTCACGAACGGGACGCCGGTGTGGTACGCGTTGAACAGCTCGTCGCCGGCCTTCTCATCCAGCCCGAGGTCGCGCGTTAGCTTTGGCTTGCCCATGCCGTAGCACAAGCCGAAGTTAATGTTCTTGACTGGCTTGCGATCCAGCGTCGTGCCTGTCACGTCCTTGATCAGCGCTTGCGTCATGTTGTGGAAGTCGGTCGTCGGGTCGTCCCTGTACCGCTGCCGCACAACGTTACCGCTCCGGCCCCTGGCGTAATGCGCGAGGAACCGATACTCGATCTGGGACCAGTCGTGCCGACCCCATGCCTCACCATCCTCCGGGATAAACAGGGCGCGGAGCTTGGGTCCCCACACCGGGTCCCGTGCAGGTATGTTCTGGAGGTTGGGCAGCGACGACGAGAAGCGGCCCGACACGGTTCCGTTCTCGTCTGTCTTCAACGGATGGAACAACGCGTGCAGGCGACCGTCGACGTGGAGGTCGAGGACGTAGCCCCGGACAAACGTGTTGCGGTACTTCTCGAGTTTGCGCCGTTCGACAATCAACACCGCAGCCGGGTGGTTGACGTGGTTCAGGTAGTCCTTGGCAAACGACGGCTTGTTCGTCTTGGCTGTGCGGGGGTAGGCGATCCCTGCCGCGTCGAACAGGCGCTGGATGTCGGTCACGATGTTGACGTCGATCTTCCGCCCGGCGATGGCCTCGAGCCTGGCGTCGAGCTCAGCGATCGCCACCGTTAGCTCGTCGTCCAAACGCTTGGCGTATTCAAGATCGATGCGCACGCCCCGGTGTCGCATCCGAACGAGTTGCGGCGTTAGGTCACACTCAAGCTCGAACAGGGCTGTCAGGCCCTGTGCCTCTAACTGCGGTCGCTGGTGCTCGTAGATGCGCAACGGCAGGTCCACGTCACCTTCCGCGTACGGGCCAACGAGGCACGGCGGGCAGCGCCAGATGTTTGCCCTGTAATTCTCGTCGTCGCCATAGGCCCGCAGTGCCCAGTCCTGCAGGTCGTCCTTGACTTTCGTTTCGCCGAGATAGGACAGGGCCAGCTTCTCGAGGGCGTACGTGCGCCGGTTCTCGTCCAGCAGCGCCTCGGCGTATTGGACATCGAGGAACGGGCCGGTTACCGGCACACCCTCCGACCAAAGACAGTCGACGTCGTACCCGATGTTTGCCCCGATCTTCGTTTGGCCTTCCGAGCATAGGTTGTCACGCGCCCAACGCAACACCGCACCCGGCTCCAGGTTCTGCTCGGGGGCGATCGTGTGGCGCATCGGGAAGTACCAGCGCCCCCCGTCCGGCGTGCCGACAGCCAGGCCGACCATGTGAGCAGCATCCTCGTCGCGTCGCCGGAATCCAGGGCCGCGGGTGGGTAGGGCTGGGTCCTTCGTTTCGCAGTCGATGGCAAGCAACCTGGCATCAGCCAGGCGAGGGAATTCTGTGGGGGCCGTCCACCCGGTATCGGGGATGGCCGGAGTCGGCCTGTCGTACGAGCCGCGCTTGACTTTAACTGGCAGGTCTTCCCAGAAGAAGCCGAGCGCGTCGTCTCTCATTTGTGCGGTGTTATCTGTTCGAGGACGGCGATCGCCTCATCGATTGTGGAGGTGAAGATATCTGTGTGCCGCACGAGCCACGGCGACCGGTTGACGTGACTCACGTCGATCACGATGACAGGCATACGCAAGATGCGGTGTGCGTAGAATATCTCCATCGACGTGCCAACGGACGGGCCATCGTAATAGACCAGCAGTGCGTCGCACCGCCGGATGTCGTTCAGGTCGTCCTCAACGAGTTGCCTGTAGTTCGTAAGCTCGCGGCCGCGGTAGTCCCGGCGCATCGGGTTCGAGCAGTGACCGCGATACTTCTTCTGGACAGTCTCGCGCCACGCAACGCACTGCTCGTCCGTTCGATTCTGGATAGCGCCGCAGAGATAGATTGATGCGTACATTACACCCTCGATTATCGTACACCACCGAGAACCCCAACAAGCCGCTCAAACAGGAAAGCGTGAGCATCCGATCGGGGCCTGTGCCACTGGACGTGCGTCGCGGTACCGAAGACCATCGCGGCCATTCGAGCTGACACGCGGCCGTGATCCGGCAGCGGCTCCAGCCCCTCCGCCACGAACGATTCGTCCGTCAGCATTAGGCCCGCAGCGTTGAACTCGATCAGCGGATTACGTTCCGGAGATAGCCGTGTCGCTGCGGACAACATGTCCTCGAGGTCGTGGTGTATCGGCTCCCAATCGCTGTCGTCCAGGCCGTCCAAAAGACTGTCAACGGTTTTCGTTGGCCACTCCCCAGCCACGAGCAGGGTGCGCACCCACGAGCCGTCCCCGTAGTAGAACGTGACAGACCTGTCCGTGTGCCCGAACGACGTCGCATCTCCGCGCTCGATGATCGCCTGCAAGACGTTGATCGGGATATTCACCGGAGGCTCCACCGGATCGGGCAGCGGGTGCCTCGTGACGGTTGCGTTGTTCGTTGCGTACGCGAACGGTCCCGACAGGCAAACACTCGTAGCCCATGGACGCGAAGCGTCGGTGGCGACAAACGGCTCCAGCAGCTTGAGGACGTGGATCACACCGGTGAGGTCGATCGTGTCGGGTGGGTCCGGCTCCGTGAGTGGGTAGTCCGCTTCGCTGACCTGTAGCCGCGCCCGAGCGCGCCCCGAACTCACGGTAACGAACGAGCCGGTGACTGACACCTTGGGCGTCCCTTTACAGGCCAGCAGTGCGGCGGCCAAGCGCTCGGCGTTGACAACCATAGCGGGCAACTCCGTTGGGATGTCGACCCAGTAGCGGCCGTTACCGATCTGCGCCCTGTTGCCGCCCGGAGTTTCGTACACGCGCGCGTCCCCGAGCACGGGTTGATAACTGCCACCAGCGTGCGCTGCAAAGCGCTTGAATTGTTCGTAGTCCATTTAGATGAACGTCACCTGCCTGCGAACGAAACGGGGGCGCAGCGTCTTCATGTAATTCCGGTAGAAGCGGATGTTCCACTTATCGCGCCAGCCGTAGCCGGCTCCCAGGTCATCCACGCTCAACCCCTCCGCCTCGATCTTCGATCGAATGTGCTCTTGCGACACCGCGTCCAGGGACCAGAAGCTCCTGCCCGCTTCTTTCGTTGCGGGGCTCTGCTTGGACATCGACAGGATGCGGGGGCGGCCGCTCGGTGTGGGCCAGAGGATGGACCCGAACATCCCGATTTGAACCCACGACGTCGAGTCGACAGAGAACCACGGGTAGCGCTCCATTAGCTCGAACGTGGTGAGACCAAAGCCGTGGACCTTGACTCGTGCGGTACCGTCCGGCAGCGCGAGGTAGCGGTCGAAGATATGGTCGAGCCAGTCGAGCAGGTACGGCGTGGACTCCGGGACCATCCCCCCGAGGAAAATGTAGTCGTAGCCCTCGTCCAGATACTTCACGAGCCAGCGATCGTCGTCCCGTGCGTGATGTACAGGACACACGCGCACGGGCAGCCGCATCGCCTCGAGCGCCTTCTGGTTGGCGTAACTGTCCGCCTCACGCCCTGCACCGATCGCATCAACGTTCGACGCGACTGTAATGTAGTCTTGGGCGCTGATCAGATAACTCGCGTACGCGTCGAGATCGACGTCGATGCCAAGCGTGAACATGGAGAACGCTCCCGAGTCCATGAACAGCTTGTCGTTGTTGTAGCGGATGATCTCGTCATACTGATTGCGCCCGACGTAGTGATACGACTCGAGCAGATACGGATAGCGCTCGGACGCCGCCGCGGCCTGCAACGGGTTGTGCGATCGCGGATCGGCGCGCGCACCGTTGTACCGTGCCGCAAGGTATATGTGGACGTGGTCGTCCTCAGTTGACTGTGGGGTTGTCATCGGCTAACTCGCATTTCAGTATGACGACAAGTCCCTTCGCCCAGTTCTCCGCCCGGTCTGGCCGGTTGTGGAGGATGGTCTGCGCAATGGCGATGTTCAAGGCGCGCGCTGTGTCCAGCTCCTCCAGAATCTCGACGCTGTGCGCAAGGAAGCCGGCGATCAGTTCGATGTCTTCGACCTCCAAGATAGCCCGTTCCCCGTCTGCGTGGTGTTGGGTCAAGCGACCAAGCAGCGCGGCGAGGTCGTTAAAAAGAAACGTAGTCACTTTCTGCCCCTTATTGTTTGACCGCACTCCGGGCACGTTGGCTCCGGTCGCACGATGTTTTGGAGATGGTTTAGTGTAGCCCGATTTCGGACCCGCCTGAGTGTCGGTCGCTTATCGTGGGCGCTAATGTGCTGATAGGCCTCGATGACGTTTAGGTGGCTATCGACGCTCACCGTGTATTGCACGCTGCCCCGGTGTAGCGTTAGGTGTCTTATCATCGCTGATCTTTTTTGCCGCCTCCTGCATTTGATACAGGCAGGCACGCAGGCAGTTGATCTCGGACTCCATCTCGGCAAACTCCTGCGACAGGCCGGCGCAGTCCGCGGCCTTGCGCAGTTCTTTCAGGTCGGTGTCGGTCACGCCACCGCCGCGATCGTGTACAGGAGAAAGAGAGTCGCGGCGATGACGACAAACGTCATCCAGTAAACGTCGCCGTTTTTCATGCTACACCCACGAGGCTTAGGAACTCGGACCGGGCCGCTTGATTGCCGCGCATCGCCCCACGCATCACCGACGTCGTCATCGTGGCGTCCAGGGCCTCCCGCACGCCGCGCCACGTCATGCACAGGTGCGAGGCCTTGACAACGATGGCCAGTCCTTTCGGCTTGCACTTCTCCTCGAGGATGTCGGCGAGTTGGATCGTCGCCTCCTCTTGGATTTGCGGACGGGCGAACACCCAGTCCACCAAGCGGTTGAACTTCGACAGCCCGATAACAGAGTCCTCGCCAGGGATGACGCCAATCCAGGCACGGCCGATGATCGGCACCAGATGATGCGAACACATACTGCGCACCGTGATGGGTCCCGTGATGTAAAGCTCGTCCAGCTTGAGGTCGTTCGGGAACGCCGTGATGTCCGGCGGCGGCTCGAACCGGCCGCGCATCACCTCGCGAACGAACATTTTCGCCACGCGCTGTGCGGTGTTCTCGGTGTTGTGGTCCTCGTTGATATCGATGCACAGCGCCTTGAGGAGTGCAGCGACGGCCACACCGACGTCTGTCTCGAGTCGCTGCATCGACCACGGTTCGAGGAACTCGCTCGACAGGTTGTCGTTCGCCCGCATCCGAACGTTGGCCGCCTTGATACGATCGAAGTCGTAAGAGTACGCGGTGCGGAAAGCCTCGGCGTAGAGTTTAAGTTCGTCGTTTGTCATTCTTGTGCTCCGAATAGGTGGCTCTGATAGGACACGCGGAATCCCCACAACAACGCAACCTCCGCTGCGTAGCGGTAATTGCGCGCCGTGGCCTCGCGGTCAATTAGTGTGTCGTCCCAGATGCTGGCGACCTCGCCCTCGCGTGGTTCGCGCTTGTAGACCGTCTGCCCGGACACGTACACCGGGATGCCGTGATGATCGAGGTCCTGCGCGTACGCTGGCAGCTGCCTGTACTTGCCCTCGAACGCCAGCACGACCTTGAAGCTGAGTTTGCCGTAAGGCACGCGGAACCAGTCGTCGTTCGGGTCGCTGTAGCGTTCTTTGTTGTGCGGTATCTTTGGGCTCACGACGTAGTGGATACCGGTGCGCTCGCTTGCCTTGTCGCCTTTGAGCAGCAGCCCGTTCGTTTCGACCTGGCAAACGTGCGGCGGCGTCGTCACCTCGTTCATGCTCCTGGCCAGGGTTGCGATGGCGTCCCACTGCAGCAGCGGCTCACCCCCGGTGAACACGACAAGGTTGTTGCGGTTGTGGGGACTGCCGTATGACAGACGATCGGCGAGCTCCCCAAACGTCCAGACCTTTCCCTCGTCCAAATTGAACCGGGTATCGCACCACGGGCAGTCTTGCTTGGCCCCGATGTTGCACCCAGCCAAGCGGACAAACGTGGCCGGCCATCCAGCGAACGGTCCCTCGCCTTGGAACGTGTCGAAGACGCGCGTTACGAGGAGCTCGTTTGTCTTCAGGTGTCTGTAGTCCCGCGAACTGGCGTTGCGGTCGACGTTGATCGGAATCACGGCAGCCATCCCTTGAACCCGGCATCGGGGTTCCGATAGATCGCCGAGTTCTTGTCGTTCTCGATCGCCTCGACGCTGATCACCCAGCACCGGCCTTTCGTCTTCTCCCGCAGGTGCGCGTCTGTGAAACCGCACACCATCTCGGCAGAGCCTTCCATCCCCACCCCGAACGGCATGAGACGGACGGTGGCGGCACCCGCTGCCTCGAGCTCCCGGAACTGGGGCAGCAGCGGATCGTCCGGCATCAGGAGCAGCGTGTGGTCGAACATGTAGTCCAGCCAATCGCGCAGCCAGTGGAGGTCCCCGAAGTCAACGGCGAACCCGCAGGCGTCCAGCGTCTGCGCCCCGAACTCGAATCGGAAGCTGCGGCTGTAGCCGTGAACGAGCGCACAGTTGCCGTCGTGCCGGTGTTGTCGGTGGGCGCACGGTAGGTTGCGGTAGGTCTTTGTGCTGGTGTGCATGTATGAATCTCCAGTATCGGAAAATTTGGCCCTGGTGCGCTTCCGGGCCGGGGTGGGTAGGGTAGGGTGGACTAGGGTGCGATCGGCGCACCTTGCGCAGCCTGGCGTGCCCCAGCCCCCCTAATGACTAGCGGATCATCCACACCGGCGCGGGCAAACCCCTCGGCCCGCAGAACGCAGGCATGGCACTCCCCGCAAGGCGGGAATTTCCCGGCGTAGCAGGTGTGGCTGACGGCCAGCGCCTCGCGCCCGAGGTCACCGTGGTTCATCGCGAGCCGCACGGTGTCGTCCTTGTTCAGGTACAGCAGCGGCGCGTGGATGCGGAACGCCCGTGCCGAACCGGGGCGAAACAACCCGAGCGCCTCGTTGATCATGTCCTCCGTCTTGTGAATGAAGATGGGGGTGCAGTCCGGATAGTTGGCGTTGTCGTTGGCGCACACGCCGGTCATCAGGTCGTAGCAATCCAACGCAAGGGCGTGGTTCGCTGCGACCAGCAAGAAGAATGGGTTGCGCAGCGGCACAAACGTTAGCTCAACGCGGTCACCGATCGTGGCCTCCATCGACGCGTGGTCCGTGTATGTCTCGAGCTTCTGTGTCATGTCCACGAGCGGGCTGCGCCCGAGCAACAGGCCGCGCACGTTCACGACCTTGTGGGAGTCCACCTGGCACAACTTGGCGACTTCTCGAGCGGCCTCGAGTTCGAGCTGGTGGCGCTGCCCGTAGTCGAACGTAATGGCGTGGACTCTCTTGTACGTCGAACGTGCCTCGAGCAGGCACGTTGTGGAATCCTGGCCGCCCGATAGGACGACCATGATCGATTCAAGCATGGTGGGGACCTTTCTTTGAAATACTGGGGATGGCTCGTCGGTGCCCTTGTGAGGCTTGCGGGTGCCGTTGCCCACCCGTCCTGCCGCGGACGTTAGGCCGTCGCGGTTTTCTTGGCAGCCTTCTTGGCAGCCTTCTTCTCTTCGGCCAGCGCGGCTTTGGTGGCCTCGGCCTGGCTCGGGCGCGGGAAGTTCACGCCGTTGTTGCGCGCCCAGACGCCGCACTGGGTGACGATGGTCGAATGGTTCAGCTCGCGGGCCTCGAGCTTCTCGATCAGTTCCTTGCGGCTGGTGGTGCCGGCCTTGATGCCTTCGATGTTCTTGTCGAGAAAGGCGTGAATCTGGGCGACAGACCCCTCGGGCTTACGGAACGCGGTTTCGGTTGGCATTTCTTTCTCCATGTTGATTGATGGTGACGATTGTTCAGCCGTGTTGGGACTCGACTGCCCGTTCAGTATAGACCGAAGGACACGAATCGCACTCCCTCCAAGTGGAATCATTTTCTTCGCAGCGTCGTCTTTCGTGTAGCGATGGGCGAACTGCATCGCGGTCATGGCGGGCCACGGCTCGAACTCGCGTTCGAAGTCGCGCGTGTGCATTTGCATTGTGGTGAGTTGGCCTCCGTTCACTCCGAGGTAATGGGTGAGACTGTGCCCGATGCTGAACACGAGCACGATGTTGCGATTGCGATTGCGGGCGAGGTAGGCGTCCACGATCACGCCTCCTTGAAGACTTTGTATTGCACACCGGACCCGTAGCGGACGCGCAGCCCCCCAGGTCCCGTGATGACGTGATACATGGCCGACCCGCTGTCGCGGTCGTAAATGATCGCCTTTGCGTACTGACCGACGAACACGCGGACAACAGTGGCGCGGATCGCTCCCTCCTCTGTTTTGGCCGCGCCCTGGCTTACGAGCTCCGGCCCGGTGTCGGTTGGAAAGCGATAGTAATGCGTCGCGAATGGTCGCTTGTACACGGTCAGTTCCCTTCTGGATGGTCGGGCAGGCTCGCGAGCAGAATGCCGGTGTACATCTCAACCTCGGCCTGGCCGCGAGGCTTACCGTGCGCATCGTGGCTAACCACGACCCAGCCAAACGACGACCAGCGCCCGATGGTCGGCTGTACCCTGGACTCGAGGCGAACCGCACGCAGGCCCGTGGCCTCGATCGCCACGGAGTCGGACTCCGTTGCCGGGCACGCGCCGTCGTACCGCAGCATGTCGGTCGGGAACCGGCCGCGCCCGATCACGACGACGTGTATTGGTTTCGGTCTGTTCATGGTTGGCTCCTAGTCGTTGAGGATGGTGACAACGGTATCGGCGGCGGCCGGGACGCGACGGGCGGACGCCTGGGTGGGACGGAACAACCAGAGCAGGTCGCCGTCCTCGCTATGCTCTTCGCTGGCGAGGGCGTACACCACAACCTCGCCAGTGCGATCGGAGCGCATCACGAACCCGACGTCGGCTGCGTCATCGTACAGCCGCCCGAACGGGTTGCGGCCGGCCGCCTTGAGGTCGGAGAGCTCGGTGAGGAACTCGACGCCGTCATCCGAACGGGTAACGGTGAACAGCTTGGAGGGGATGGTGTCCTGCGCTGCGCTGAGCCGGAAGCTGTGACCCTCGCGGAGGACGAGCGAGGGGTTGGTGTTGCTGAGCATGGTGCGGTTCCTTTCTGTGGTGGGTGCTTAACGTGAGGCGGCCAGGGCGGCGAGCGTGGCGTTGATCATCTTGCGCTCGGCCCGGAGTGTGGCGCGGCCGACTTCCCCGCCGCCGCCGATACTTGCCAGGTGCGCCTGCTGCCTGTTGGCGGCGGCAACGTGGTCGGCAAGCCGCTCCTCGAGTTGGCGAACCGTGAAGAGCTTGCAGAGCTGGCTGGCAAGTTGCGCGGCGGTGGACATGACGAACCTTTCTGGGGGTGGGTGGCGAGTGAGTACACTGTAGGGCCTGGGGCTCACGACGTCAACAACTTTCGTGAGCTCCAAACCCTCTGAGGGTCACGCGAACTTGGTGGCGCACACCGGGCCGATGCCCGCCTCGATCGAGTCGGGGTCGGTCAGGTCGCGGCCGCAGCTGCAGCACCGGCCGGAGAGCTTGCCGTACTTCATCGCCGCCTGGAGCGGGGCACCTTCGAACTCCACGAGCAGGTCACGCACCTCGGCCATGTCGACACCGGGGCGGTTCCACAACGTGACAGCGCCGCCGTCGATCTTGCCGATAACCTTCTCGGCGGCAGCGTGCTTGATCCAGACGAGCTGGTCCTGATTCTTGCGGGACAGCGTGACGTCGCCGGCGTAGAACCGGGCGTGGCGTTGCATGACCTCGTGCAGCCGCTCGGTGCGGAGCTGGCTGGGGGCCGGCGTCGCGGCGGCACGGGGTTGGGACCACTCGACCAACTTGGCGGCGAACTCGGCCTGGCGTTGGGACACGAACGACCCGTAGCGCTCGAGCTTGCTGGCGAGGTCGACGCAGAGCTCGTACTTGCCGGCGGCGAACTGGTCGTGACGGGCGTTGAAGCGTTGGGCGGCTTCGCGGAGGGTTTGGGCGGTGAGCATGATCGGTTCCTTTCTGGGGGTGGTGGGCGAGTGAGTAGACTGTAGGGGCTGGAGTTCATCACGTCAAGAACTCCAAACCCTCTGAGGGTCTACTCATCCTGCGCCGCGATATCCAGCCTGAACCGGTGGGTGGGGGACAGGTCCGATAGGCGCACCCAGCGCCCCGTGAGCGATCCATCCATCGGTGACCGGTACTCGTAAAGGGCGTCGACTGGTGCACCGGCAGCGGCCGCGTGCGCTTGGTGCTCGGCGATCGTGTCCCTCCCGACTCCCTGCGATCGGAGCCAGAGGGACATCAGCCGGTAGTCAACCGGCAACACGCTAGCCCCCGATCCGCACGGCGGCGCTGGCTGCGGTGTGGCCCACACCGCGACGGTTCACGTCGACCGCCTTACCGTCGGCGAAGCCTTGCGCATAGGCAGCACCGTTGCGCACCGTGCTGTTCGATTGCTTGGTGCGCTGCTGGCCGAAGCGCTCGGCCACGGCCGCGGCCTTGACGATCATGAGCTCGCGACCGGAGCTCTGTACCGGCTGCGCCTGCAGTGCGGCGAGCAGCATCTTCGTGATACCGGTTGCCAGGCCGGCGCGGTACGAGTTGGCGGCGGGTCGGCCACCGATCCGGTACGCATCGGTCTTGCGGAACTTTTCGCCAAGCCGGTTCACCGTGGCGACCAGATAGTCGAAGGTCCACGACGCCACCTGCACGTCGGACGAGAAGCCGGAGAAACGGATGCCAACGTCGCCCGAGGTGGTGGTGCGCATCGACACGTGAACCTCGTTGACCTTGCCTACCGACACGGCGATCCACTGCGCCCACGTCGGGACCCTGGCGACGCGCGTGCCGTTCGTCTTGGCGGTAGCCACCACGTCGGCCGAGGTCATGTCCTCGCCGCGCTTCAGGCCGGCCATGATCACGTCGGCGTGATCGAGTTGATACTTGCGCATGATGTTCGCGGCCATGCTGGCGGCGGCTGCGGCTTCTTCCGGGCTGCCCCGGCCGTCCTCAACGATGGCCAGCAGCTTCTGGACGCGGCGGAGAATGCCGTCCATGTTTTCGGGGGTGCGATCGTCGGTCATGGTGTGGTTCCTTTCTGGGGGTGGTAGGTGAGTGAATGAATCTTAGGGGCTGAAGCTCACGAGGTCAACAACTTTCGTGAGCTCCAAACCCTCTGAGGGTTCAGGCCGCCACCGACTCCAGAACCTTGGCGCCGAAGTTCCACAGCCGCACGTTGAAGTCGAGGTCACGAGCAACCGAGGTGATGCCACGCGACACGATCGTGCGCCCGTCGGCCGTCTGGGTTTCGTAGCCGCCCTTGACCGCGTTCTCTTGGATGCGGTTCATGACCGCCCAGAGGTTGCGGGCAGCATCCTCGTCCCGGCGAACCTGCAGCAGCAGCTTGGCCTCGGCGGGCTTGACGTCGCCGTACTTCAACACCGTGGCACCGAGGGCGAACTGTTCCTCTTGCTCGGCAGAGAGCTCGAGCTGGGTCATGCGCTCGACCTGCGGCAGCACCGTGCTTTCGGTGAGCTCGCGGATCGTGTTCGTGCCCTCGATGATATGGTCGCGGATGTTCTTGTCGTTGTGCAGGACCCGGACCGACGCGAACCCGGCGGCCTCGACCGCCATGCCGTTCGCGCACACCAGACGGAACAGACCGGCCGACAAGTGGAACGCGCTGGTGCGGTTGTGGCTGTTGGTCACGATCACCTGCGGCACGACGTCGCCGACCGCGCGCTGGCTCTTGGGCTTGGTGAGGTAGCGCTCGTGCATCATGCGCACGACATGCTTGACGTACATGCCGCCGTCGGCGCGGCGGGCCTTGGACTGCCCGGCGTTGACGGGGACGTAGCCGGCGTCGGCCATCATCTCGATGACGGCCCCGGTGTTGACGAACTGGTACCGATCGGACAGGCCGGGCTGCGGGTGATCGGCGAAGGCGGACGGGACGTAGCGGCGAAGGGCGGTGGCGTCGAGGTAGCCGGTGGGGACGAAGCTCATGATGTACCTTTCTGGGGTGGTGGGTTGGTGTGCCGAACTGGCACGTTGATAATGTAATGCGTGAAGAGCTTGGGAGTCAACACCTCTTTTGAGTTTCAAACCCTCAGAGGTGTTGCACTCAACTTATTCCGCCGCTGCCTGCTTCTCGGCCAGCTTGCCGGAGCGCACGAGCTGGAACTGGGTGCTGATCGTGGCGTCAGCCAGATCATCGAGCGAGGAGAACTTGCGGATCACGGCGAACACGTCCCGGCGCTGGAGCCGGGTACCATCGGCCGCCGCCCACGCGGTCAGCAGGCGAACGACGTTGACCTTACTCGCGCCGATCACGGAGTCGGTCGCGAACCGGGTGGCGGCCTCGATCACCTCGGGGGAGGTGATGACGCGCTTGAGGAACTTTTCCTTCTTGCCGATCGTGCTCGAGGTCTTGGCGGTCTTGTGCACGGCCTGGGCGATGTCGATGAACGAGGGCTTGGCCGGCGCGACCACGATCGGCTCGGGGGCGACGTAGCCCGGCATCGTGGTCATGTCCACGCGGCCGGCCTGGATGAGCTTGTCGAGCTCGGCTTGGTTGCGCACCGTACCGTCGAGGCGATCGGGGGAGGCTTGGCGACGCGCGACGTCGCGCTTCTCGGTGACGGCCAAGACTTGGAACTTGGAGCCGTCGGTGTGCTGGCTGGTGCGGGTGGTGACGAAGTACATAGTGGACCTTTCTGGGGGTTGATCGGGTGGGACATCCATCCGATGAAGTGAACTGTAGTGCCTGTTGCGCCTGGGAGTCAACTCATTTCTTGGACTTCAAACCCTCTGAGGGTCTGTGGCCGCGCGTCATCTCGCCGGGCTGGCTCACGAACCGCTGCAGGCGATCGTCGACGTTCTCGCCGCGGATCGCCCGAGCGAGCGCGATCGCTTGCGGATCGGACGTGAACTCGTCCGGGAAGTCGAGGGAGCTGGAGCAGAACGCGGGCAGCTTGACGCGGCGCACGAGCTCGTTCAGCTGTTCGACACTGGTGAGCCGATCGGTCACGTCGCGGTGTTCGATCGGGCAGCGGTACTCGGCAACCACGTTGCCGTCGCGAATGTTGATGTAGATCATGGAGGCTCCTAGTAGACGGGGACGACGGGGACGGCGGCGCGAGCGTACGGGTAGCCACACCGGCGCAGGGTCGTCCGGACGGCGCCTTCGCTGTCGCGCTCGATCGTGTACTCGATCTGCTGCACGACCGTGCCGTCGACCATCTTGTCGCGCCACACGTGCGCTTGGAAGCGGCCGTTCTTGCGGTACATCTTGACGTACGCGGTACCGAAGGGGAGGTGAACTTGCGACATGGTCGGGACCTTTCTGGGGTGGGGTAGCGAATGAGTTATCCTAGTCGCTGGAGCTCAAGAAGTCAACGACTTTCTTGAGCCCCAGACCCTCGCTCAGTGGTTGTACACGACCTCGAGTTCGCCGCGGCGGACGAGGTGGAACTGGCGGCTGATGGTGTGGTCCGACACCGGGAAGTGTGCGGCGTGCAGCAGCTCGAACACCTCGCGGCGGGTGAGCGTGTTGCCGGCGGCGTCGTGCCAGGCAGCCAGGGCGCGAACGGCGGAAACCTTGTTCGAACCGGCCTTGATACCGTGGGCGAGATACTTTGCGGCAGCTTGAGTCTTGGACATGGTGGGCTCCTTCGTGAGCGTGGTGGGGGGAGTAAGCAGGGACGGGAACGCATCGCGGCCGCCGCGGCTGGCGACGTAAGCCTTGAGCTCGGTAACGTGTTCGGTTTCCGAGGCGGTGAGTTCGCCGTTGTCTGACTGCCGGTTCTCGTAGCCAGCCAGTTCGAAGCAAGCGGTGCACAGGTGGCACTGGACGGAATCGCCGTTGCCGTCGTCGCGGGTCTTGACGCCGCAAGCCTTGCAGGTGTAGCAGCCGGAGCCGCGGGTGAAGGTGGTGGTGCGTGCCATGATGAGGTCCTTTCTGGGGGTGGTGAACGAATGAGTAGACTGTAGTGGGCAGGAGCTCATGGTGTCAACAACTATTTTGAGCTCCAAACCCTCAGAGGGTCTGGGTGCGGTAACCCAGTTCCTCCGGCGTCGGTTGCCGCTGCCTGGGAGCGACCGCTGTCCACGAGCCGTTGACGTAGCGGCCCGAGTAACCCCGGACCGAGAAGCTGAACGTGTCGGGCGGTATGAGTAGCCCCGCATAGGGGCCACCACGAGCCGGAACGCGCTTGGCGTTGGGTGTGGTGGTGAACCCCATATCAGAAGTGTCCGTCCGCACCGACACCGGGGCCGACCTCACCGGTCTCCGGGTCCACCCGTTCGGCCTGCCGCATGTCGGCCTTGACCTCGCCCTGATGGATCGACTTCGCAAACGCGAGCGCGGCCTGGAATGCCGGGTCCTCGCGGTCCTCGAAATAGCCGACGTGTTCGAACTTCCAGCCGTACCACGATCCCTTCTCATTGGATTCCGGGACCGTCGATACGCGCCACATTGATGCGAACAGCGGCGGCGTGTATTGGACGCCGTAACTGTTGCGCAGCTTCAGCAGGTTCATCTGCATGTACCACTGCCGAGCCTTCTTGATCTGGGTCGACGTCATGGCGATGACAGCCGGCGTGACGGTCATGCTGTCCATGTCGTACACGAGCACGTAGAAGGTCCGCGTGTCGTTGAGCTGGTTGCCGTTCGGCATGATCTCGCGATTCTTGTCGTCGCGCTCGGTCTGGATGCTCGGGTTCTCGCGGTACTCGCGAACGAACCCGCCGCCCTTCTCGCGCACGCGCCACTCGACCCACGAATACTGGTACGCGCACGGGACAACGATCAGTTCCTTCTTTTCCGTGTCGATCAACTCGCGCGTGACGGTGTTGATGATCATGCCCTCTTGCGCGCCTTCGATGTACGCGCCGTCGCTGCGCTTCACCTCCGGGCTCAGGCCCTGCAGGATGGCCAGGAACGGGATGGCGTAGTCTTCTTTACGCGCACCTTCGAACCCAGCCCCCGCGAACTCGGCGAAGTCTCCCGCTGATGTCGGGACGACAGCGGTCTTGGGTGGCACCGCCACTTCCGTCGTCTTCTTGGCCGCTGGGGCCTCGGCCTGCTTTTGCTTGCTCATTTCTTTGGTTCCTTTACTTCCGCCTTTTTGAACTGGTAAATGCTGATGGCGGTCGGCGGCGTAACACCCTCCTCCAGCATCCCTCGGACCAGCGACTTCAGGGTCGCCGCGTGAACCGATTCCTTTACACCGAACTCGATGTCCCACTTCTGCAGCGACGCGATCAGACGGCGCTGGTGCGCCTCGTCCACCGCCCGCAGGTCTACCATGAGGTCGCTCTTGATAACCTCACCGTGGCCGTTGTCGCGCAGCCAGGCGTACGCCTCCGCCGCGTTCGCTTGGTTGACCGTCACCTTGAGGTCATCCTTGACCTTGAGGAGTGATCCGTCGGTCAACCGCATCTCGGTCAACCCAGCAGCGGCCATCGCATCGGGGACGTCGAACATCGTGAGCTTGTTGAGGTCCGTCGTGCACTGGTCCACGAGCGATTGATACTCGGCCTGGAGCCGCGTAAGTTCGCGTATCCGCGCCACCAGCGCTGCGACGTTGTCCAGCAGGTGAGGGGCCGGGGCCACGTTGATATCGCTGAAGTCAGCCATGCTCGAGCTCCTCCGCAACGCGGTGTCCGTGGATATCCATCGGCACCACAACGTAACTCCGGGTCGGCTTGTCCCAGACCAGCATGTTGACGCGCCCGCCGTTCTTGGCAGCGGCGATCGCCACGGCCGCACCGATCTCCGCCGGACCCCCAATGGCGAGGATGTAATCGCGGTCTGAATAGTTGCGCAGCTTGTAACGCAGTGTCGTGATCATCGGTGCGGTTGAGGTGATCACCGGGCCGCCTGGCAGCAGTTCGATGATCTGACCGTAACGCAGCGCCGGTTCGATGTTGAACCGATCAACGAGCTCCCCCGTTTCGTTATGGCGGCGTTTCGTACTCTGTACGAGATAGACTTTGTTCATCACGTTTCCTTTCTTGGGTCAGGGGTCGGTCCCCACTATACCGCCACCGCGGCCCCAGCGATCCGTCGGAGTAGAACCTTTTCGTGTACGTCCTGCGCCGTCTGCATACAGCGCACAACGTCCTCGTCTACGCTGTTCTCAGCCATGATGTCCACCACGTTCACCGTGAGCGCTCCTGCAGTGCGCGCGAGGCGGGCGATCGCTTGCTCCCGGTCGGTGTAACTATAGTCGTTGGAGTAGAAGATCATGTAAGAGGACACGCGTTGCAATCCATCGAGCCCGGTGCCGCCCGCCTTGATCTGGCCGACAAAGAAACGACAGTCCGGATCGTTGATGAACCGCGCTTTGTTTTCCGTCCGATCGCGGCCGCTCACGGAGCCATGATAGGGCACCAAGCTGTTCAGCCCGTAACGCTCCGCTAGAGCAGACGTTACGGCCAGAATCTCTGCCGTGAACTTGCACCAGATCACAACCTTCTCGAGGGGGCCGAGCTCCTCGAGGATATCCATGAGCTCGTTGAGCTTTGGATTGATGTCGCAGACCGGGGTGGCGTTAGGGTCGTCGTCGTTCGGCGCGAACCCTCCGACAACCTGGCACAACCGTGTAGCCAGCGCCAGCCCGCTATCGGCCGTGAGCAAGCCGTCGTTGTGCTCGACCACGCCGAGGCTCGTCAACTGGTCGTAGAACGTACGCTGCTCGAGCGTGAGTTGCACGTAACGGGTGGACAGCAGAACCTCCGGCTCCTTACCATCGAGGTCGGCGAGCGAGAGGAACGAGGACCACTCCATCACGCGCCGCCGCAGGTGCTCGAGGTTGCGATAGATCGGGCGATCCTCGGTGTCCTTGGCGATGATCTGGGGCACGATCGTCTTGCCCGTCTTTTTCTTGAAGTCGTCGGCGATCTTTTTGACGAGGCCGTTATCGGGCGGCAGCATCTCCGCGTACATACTTTTGAACGAGGACAGCGACTGGTAGCCGAGCAGTCCGTGCTGCAGCAACTCGAACTGCCCAAACGCAGTGAACGGATTCTGGCGCAGCAGTGTGCCCGTGGAGATGCGTCGATACTTGGCGAGCGCGGCCAGCTTCAACACCGCACGCCATCCGGCGCTCTTGGTGTTGGAGACCCAGTGCGACTCATCGATGATCAGCAGCGTGCGGTAAGCGTTCATTAGAGCGTGCGCGAGCTCCCCGCCCTTTTTCGTTTGCACGCCCTCGAAGGATAGCGTCAGCACGCGCAGGGCCATGTCCCGCGTGGCCAGCGCCCGCGTTAGCTTGTCCATCGCACGGATACCGATGCCTGACGAGTACGCTCCGCCCTTCCACGGTATCGACTCGGGGAGGTGGACAGGGATGCCCTCGTCCACCCACTGCCGGTGAACGCCGTTCGGCGCGATCACGACGAGCGCGTCGATCTCACCGGCCGCGTAGAGCAGTCCCGCCGTGTCGAGCCCGATCTTGGTTTTGCCAGTGCCAGGGCGGCACAGGAACGCCCACTTGCGTTCGCGCCACGACGCCTCAATGACGTCGCGTTGCTTACCTTTCGGCTCCGTCTTGTAGCTATAGGCCGGACGATCCATCACTCCTCCAGTTCGTGCATTAGGGCAGCGTACGCCGTTGCATACAGTGCTGCCACCGTACACCAGAACAAGGTCAGGAACGGTATCTTGTCGACGTAATAAGCGGCGACGCTAAGGAGCACCGAGACCCACTGGCAGGTAGCCGCCGCAGTGTACAGGTGATAACGTTTCATCGCGTCAACTGATCGCGAGCAACTCGCTCTCCAGCAGTTCGCGGAGCTCGGCGATCAGGACGTCATTTGAATGTATCGGCCGCGTCTGCTCTCGGTGGTACACGAGTCCGGTTAAGGCTCGGCGCAACAGCTTCCTTTCTTTCTCAACCAGTTTCATGGCGTCGCTGGATACAGCCGGGTCGAGTGCGATCACGCAGTGCCAATGAATTAACCGATTGAGCGACTCGCGCGGGGAGTCGCTCGCGGTCATGTGGCAGACGACAAGCATGTCGTCTACGGCTCGGCGCCAGTCGCAGCGCCCCTCGTGCGGCCCGTCAACCATCGGTAACGCCTCCATTTCCGCGATCGCTTTTGACATTTGCCGGATCAACTGAAACAGCCTCGTGTTGGTGTCGTTCATACACTCTCCGTAATTGGTTTTCATCACGTCACCCGATCGCGTAGTTCATCGATCGCTGCCGCGGTCTGCTCCGTTATCGCTGCTACCTTCAAGAAGCACAATGTCGCGTGCTGCTCGGCTTTCGCTCGGCGCTCGCGATACCGCGCCTGCCGTTGTGCCTGCGTCATCTTGGGCACGCGGTAGTCCTTGGTATCTGGCCGCCACTGGTAGACGTGGATACACCGGTTCCCGTTCCCCGACATCAGCAGGTCCACGATCGCCACGAGCTTCTGCTTGCGCATGGCCTTGATGTAGCCCCGGATCGTGCTCTGAGAGAGCCCCGTTTCCTCTACGAGCTCCGCCATCGTGTGCGGCCCGTCCCAGAGCGTGCGCATCAGCACGGCATTGGTGTTCCAGCTAATGCGCGGGCGCGGGCCGTATCGATCGTGAGGCTGAATCATTTCGGCCCCACCATGTAGGTCGGCGGTGTCGGCAGCCAAGCGTTTGTTGGCCGCCATAGGTGCAGGCAAGTGGCGTGGCAGTTCACGTAATCCTCCGCTGCCGGGTGATACTGGACAACGCAATCGCTCGCGTCCCAGAACAACGCTTTAATGTGGCACATTTCGTCCCACGTCGGGCACCGGTCCTGCAAGCTCACGCTCACGTGGTCCCAGCCCTCCTGGTCGCTGGCGATCACGTTGAAGACCTGGGTGCCGTCCGGGATACGGAAAGCACCGTTGTTGCCGTATCGCTTGTCACTGGCATAGGGGCCAGTCGTAACGCGGAAGCGCTCGGGTACTTTGAAACTCATTTAATTCCTCCGACCTTTCTGGGATTTGACGGCGCCCACTTTACAGCGCCGGCCGATGGATCGCTAGCCCAATTTGGACTCTCTAGGGTAACGGCGCCTGGGACCGGGGGTGGTTTACGGTTAACCTATCGACCCACCCAAGAAAGGACCGAATGAATGAACTCCGAGATACTGGCAACCCTGTTCAGCAACATGGACGAAGGAGAGCGTGCTGTGTTGTGTAGCGTAGAAGGTGACCCAAGCCTGACAACACGATGGCCGGGCATCGCGTGGCGTAAAGGCAGCAAGTGCCACCTGCGACCGGACTGCAACAACTACGCTGCGGTCAGCAGCTTCCGGCCAAACGAACGCGGGGAATGGCGGCGAAAGAAAGACCAGTTCGGGGCCATGCATCTTGTGATGGTCGATGATATCGGAACCAAGATCGACACCGCGGTTATGGCCCGGACGCGGTTGATACCGACGCTTTTGGTGGAGACCAGCCCCGGTAACTTCCAGGCCGTTTTTAAGCTCACGGAACCGCAGCGCGACATCGCCGAGGCTACCGCCTTGATCGATGCGATGATCGTCAAGCTAACGGGTGGGGGCCTCGACCCCGGTATGTCCGGCGTTACCCGTGTCTTCCGCCTCCCCGTCGGCGTGAACGGCAAACCCAAGCATAATGGCTGGCAGTGCCGCTCAGCACTTTGGTTCCCCAACCAGACCACGTCGTTTGAACACCTCCGCGCGGTGTTCGCTCCGTCGGTGCAGCACACAACGTACGTTGAACCGAATGATGCCGTAACGGTAGAACGCAAACGCGGCTTCAACATCATCCTCCAAGCGGCCCGCGAGCTCCGGATCGTCAAACAGTCGCACCGGGCTTGGGTGGATATCCGGTGCCCCTGGATTGCTGAGCACAGCGACCGATCGGATACAGGCACAGCGATCGCCCTCCCCGCCAGGGCCAATGGGTATATGGGCGGATTTCGCTGCCACCACGGACATTGCCAGGGCCGGGGGCTGGCTGAGTTCGAGGGCTGGCTACACGACTCACTCGCAGCCCGTGCTCGCGCCACACGCGGGACGTTTACAGGAAAACCAAAATGACCGACGTCACGCGCATGTTTCAACAGATGGCCGACGAGCTTGATCGTCAACGATCGTTGGAACCAGAAGGCAAACCGGAGGAGGTAGACGCCCCGAACCTTCTGCGATACGAGTCGCTGCGTGGTGCAGGTGGGACAACAGACAAGGCGCTAGCGGACATGTTTCTGCGTCGCTATCAGCACCTGTTCTGTAATGGCGACGGGCAAATATACATGTTCGTCCAAACGTCGAGGCGATGGGTGCGCGAGGAGTTGGACACCCACATATACAGCCACGTCATTCACATGTCCGGCATCTTCTACACCGAGCTTGCGGTCATCGAGGACCAGATACGGGTAGCCGAGGCGGCCGGTAACGAGGAGGAGTTGGGACGGCTGCGCGAGCGCCGCGCCAGCATTCACAAGGTCATCATTCACTGCGAAAAGGGACGCACGATCGGCACCATAACCAAAATGGTCAGCTCCAAGCTAAAGACGCTGCTGGACGGCCAACGTGCGAAGATGAACCCAGACCCCGAATTGCTGGCGTGTACGAACGGGGTCGTCAACCTGCGCACAGGGGAGCTCCGGTGGCCGAAACTGGAGGACCGGATCACCCGCACAGCCGGGGCTCCTTATGTGCCAGCGATCGACATGACATGGTGGCGGCAGGTCATCATCGACATTTGCGGCGGTGACGAGGACCTGGCGTCCTTTCTGCAGGTCTGGTTCGGATACTGCGTCACAGGGTACACGCGCGAGCACTGCATGGCGGTGATGTTCGGTAGCGGTCGCAACGGCAAGAATATGATCATGGACGCCGTGGCCGCGGCGCTCGGTCAGTACAGCATCTCCATCGCAGCATCGTTTCTCGAGGCACAAGGTGGGACGAACAGCGGGAACGACAACAATCAACTCTATATGATGGCGCAGCTCGATGGCATTCGCATGGCGTACGTTAGCGAGACTGGCGAAAAAGGGAAGCTCAAAGAATCCGTCGTTAAGAGCCTCACAGGCGACAAGAGCGTTCGGGCGCGACTGGCTTACGAGAACTTCTACGAGTTCGAGATTACGCACAAGTTCACCATTGGGACGAACAACAAGCCCGAAATCAGCGGGACCGACGACGGTGTGTGGGAGCGCATCAGGTTGATCCCGATGCGTGTGAAGTTCGGGACCGAGGAGGAACTGGCCGGCGGTGTGGCCCAGCAGCTAAAGAACCCGGAGTTCGTTGACGCAGCCAGGTCCCCCCGTGTACGCGAGCAGGTGCTGGCGTGGCTGGTGGAGGGGGCGCGTACGTACCTCGAGAAGGGCCTGTCGATATACACCCCGAAGTCGGTCGCCACCGAGACCACCCTCTACAGGCGCGAACAGGACACGCTAGGGCAGTTTCTGCAGATGGTCAGTGTGTGGGTATCGTTCGAGGAGTGCCAGCGCGTTCAAGAGCGTTCTGATGCGATCCTGCGCGGCCCCGATCGTAACTCCCACGCCAAGCTCACTGACGATCAGTTGCTGCTGGTGGACAAGATGGACCTCTGGCGCACGTATACGGTATGGGCGGAAGATAACGGGCACCATGCGATGTCATCGACCATGTTCGCCAGACGAATTACCAGCGCGCAGCGATTCTGGATTCAGGACGATGGGACCGAGAAAGTGATGAAGCGGCTGGAAGCGATGCGCATGGCGCGTGGGTATCGCTACAGGTATTTCCGCTGGAGCGAGGCCGGCCTGCGCTACCGGGACCACGCCCGGCGCACGAACAAGATGCGATTCGAGGGGGCACACGATGAGGCACAGGGCGCTTTTTAGCCGGTGGGGTAGGGGAGTGCCGGGTGGCCCCGAAAAAGCTCAGGATCGGCCCAAAACCGGGCTTGCTGGGGGTTCTAGACCAGCCCCCCTCCCTGAGGCCTGGGGTGGGCCGAAAACCTGCCGGGGTGGGGGTGGGGCAGATCGGGTGGAAGCGGGTACGAACGGCGGGTCGTTGTGCGTGGGCCACACCGGTAGGTGGGAACCCTCGGCGGTCATGTGGGTTATGGGGGGGTCCAACTTGGTATGACCCCCCACTTCCCAAACCTTTACAACTACGACCCCCCTATATGGGACTTTCCCAAAACCCCAAAAAACATGGTATGACCCAACACAACCCAACATGACCGGGTTATCCCTCGGTTTGAAACTGGCCCGGTGTGGCTTGACGGAGGTAGGTATGGGACGACTGGATTCACTGAACAAAAGGCGCTTCGACAGCGCGCAATCTGCGTGGGAGAACCTCGCACCGGATGACGATGAATGGCCCTGCGGTGTTGACGGGGAGCCGTTGACGCCTGAACAAGTGGAGGAGCTGAACAAGCGGGATTATGAGGACATACTGGCCGACCAATTCGAGCACACGCGGAAATACTGGTGACTTACGGTATGTCGGGACATAATGGCGCGAACGGGCGCGCGCCCCTTCACCGAGAGCGGACAGCTTAAAAGGCTCGGAGCACGATGGCCACCACGACCCCAAGGAAGAAGACCCAGCCCCGGCTCGCCGACCAAACGCCGAGGCCGATACCCCCGTCTGCGGGACAGACCTCGGTGTTGCGCGCGGTGGACATGCCCCTGCACCAAGTGCAGGAACTGGCGTCACTGGGGTTGACAACGGAACAGATTGGGTACTTCTACGGGCTCCACCCGTGGTCCGTGGAACTGTACCGGCGCCAACGCCCGGAGTTCAACGAGGCGCTGGAGCGCGGCCGATCGGTGGGCATCCAGCACGCTGCCGCCGCCCTGCGAGGCCAGATTAACTCAGGCAACATCGCAGCGATCATCTTCTACCTCAAGTCGCGCGGTAAGTGGCGCGAGGTCAATTCCATGGAAGTCACCGGCAAGGATGGTCAGCCGCTGGCGTTCGAATCCAAGACCGACAAGCTCGACCTGTCGGTCCTGGCCGAAGCGGAATTGATGGCGATCCTGGGGATACTCAACAAGGCGGTGTCGCCTGTTGAAACGGCCCCCGCAACTGGTGACACGGACAACGAAAGCGCGTCGTGAGCGTAGCGGCCGAATACGTTCGCCCGGAGTTGTTCGCAGCGCTGGGGGACCCGTTAACGCTCCGCCGCAAGATCAACATCGAACTCGAGCGCCGATCGCTGCAGGGTAGCCTGCACGCGTACACGCGCGCGGCGTGGGCCTGGATTGAGCCTGGCACGCCGTTCATTGACGGCTGGCACCTGGGAGCGATCAGCGAGCACCTGCAGGCGGCCCACGATCGGCAGATACGGAATCTCGTCATCAACATGCCGCCGCGGCACATGAAGTCGATCTCGGTGAGCGTGGCGTGGCCGACGTGGTCCTGGACCCGGAACCCGCGAACGAAGTGGGTGTTCTCCAGCTACAGCGCCTCCCTGTCGATTCGCGATTCTGTCAAGTCGCGTCGCCTGCTCAGCAGCGCGTGGTACCAGCAGTTCTGGGGCAACCGGTTCACGATGTCCACGGACCAGAACCAGAAGAGCCGCTACGAGAACGACCAAACCGGCTACAGGATCGCGACCTCTGTCACCGGCATGATGACCGGTGAGGGCGGCGACTTCATCGTGGTGGACGATCCGCACAACGTGGTCGCGGCGGAATCGGCCCTGCAGCGGATGGAGGTTCTGGACTGGTGGGACCAAGCGATGTCCACCCGTTTCAACGACCCGAAGACGGGCGTGCGCGTGCTGGTGATGCAGCGCCTGCACCAGAAGGACTTGACCGGTCACGTGCTGCAAGAGCAGGGGTGGGACCACTTGATCCTCCCGGCCGAGTACGAGAAGACGAACCGCGTTACGAGCCTCGGATGGCGCGACCCGCGGAAGGAGGACGGCGAGCTGTTGTGGCCCGAACGGTACGGCCCGAAGGAGCTCGGGGACCTCAAGTCGCGGCTCGGCAGTTACGGCGCAGCAGCGCAGCTACAGCAACGCCCAGCGCCGCGGGAAGGCGGCATCGTCAAGGTGCAGTGGCTGGGTAGCCGCTACCGCATCCTGCCGCTGCGCGAGGGACCGAAGATCGAGGTGCGCCGTGTCGTGCAGTCCTGGGACACGGCGAAGAAGGCGGACGAGCGGAACGATTACTCGGTCTGCACTACGTGGTTCGAGACCGATACGCACCACTACCTCGTTGACGTGTACCGCAAGAAGCTCGAGTTCCCCGAGCTCAAACGCGCCGTGACCGATCAAGCGGCCAAGTGGAATCCGCAGGCGGTGTTGATCGAGGACGCCGCTTCAGGGACAAGCCTCATCCAGCAGCTGCGGTCGGACACGCTGCTTCCGGTCATCGCCATCGGAACGGGCGGCCTGTCCAAGGAGGTTCGTCTCGAGGCCGTAACACCGACGATCGAGGCGGGACGTGTCCTGCTCCCCGAGGAGGCACCGTGGGTGGCCGACTACGTTGGGGAGCTCACCATGTTCCCGATGGTTGAAAACGATGACCAGACGGATAGCACCTCTCAATATCTCAATTGGGCGGCTAAGCCGGCTGAGGTTTTTATTGGGTGACAGAAACATGGCCGAAGTCAAAGTTGTCGATCTCGTGGTTCCGCAAGGATCAACGTTCCCGTTCACCGTAAGCTGGGTCGATCCCGATTTCGACGATGCCCCGATCGACCTGACCGACTACATCGCGCGGCTGCACGTACGCGCAAAGGTCGGCGACCCCGTCCCGATCTACCAGACGGACAACGACGTCGGCGGGCATATCACGATCACCCCAGCGCAAGGCAAGGTGAGGCTTGAGGTCCCAGCGAGCGTGACAGCGCTGTGGACGTTTAAGAAAGCCGTGTACGACCTCGAGGTTGAGGACAACGCCGGCTTCGTCACAAGGTTGGTCAAGGGCACGATGTACCTTGACCTCGAAGTAACTCGCTAATCGGAGAATTCAAATGCCAGCAACAGTTCAGATTGTGGAGAAAACCGGGGCCGGCGGTACGCCCACCGACAAGACCTCCGGCGTGATCCGTTTCAAGAACGCCGACAACGCCACCGTCGACACCGCGAACCCGATGGTGAAGCCGGTGTCGGGCACCGACTTCTCGTTCGAGAAGTGGATTCGCCTGAGCGTGAGCGGCGGCACCTACACCGAAATCACGAACATCAAGGCGTACGCGGACGGCTCGAACGGCCTGGGCACCGGTGTCACCGTTCACGCCAAGGCCGTGGCCAGTTTCGCGACGCCGGCCGAGGCCACGTCAACGGCCGGCTACACGGACCTCTTCACCTACACCAGCGGCTCGCCGTTGACGCTGGGTGCAGGTCCGTTCACGTCAACCGGCGAAAAGGGCGATCACCTCGTCATGATGATGGCCGTCGCCGACACCGCCTCCGGTGGGATGACCCCGACGGAAACGCTGACGATTGCGTGGGACGAAATCTAAATGACACAGCGCGACCCTGTTCACGAGATAGCCGTGCTAGCGCCGGACCATCGTGTCGGCACCGACGGCACGGTCACGGTTTCCCTGTTCGGACAGGGTCGCATGTTCAAACGCCGCGCCATCAAGCGGGCCGGGACACCGGAATCCTCCGAAGAATGTTGGCTCGTGGCGGAGCTTGGCGACGTGCGCGTGTATCAGCGCGACATGCAGATCATCGTCACGCGCCAGGACATGAACCCGTAGTGTCCCGAACGGCCATGACCCGACAACAGGACGACGCCGAAATGGTTGAGCTAATCAGCAAGGCCGTCGAGCAGGGTATGCGCCGCGCGTTGTCGGACCCCGAATTGCGGTCATCGTTTTGGCGGGCAGGCTACGACCAACTCTCGAGCCACGCCACCAACGGCATTAGCCAGTGGATCGGGAAGCGGGTGCTGATGATCTTGATTGCAGCGGCGCTTTCGGCGTCGATCGGTTGGGCCGTTGTTTCTGGGAGGCTCAAATAATGGTGACCTTGTCGCGTTCTGAAATACGGCATATGTGGCCGTCGATGATCGTCGGCGCGCTACTCGGCCTGTTGTTTGTGCCGCTCGCGGACTGGCTGTCTCACATCGCACGCAACTCGTACGACACCGGGCACCCCGTCGTTGTGGGGCGCGCGGACATCCTGAAGCGCGGCATCGCTACCGACGACGTTCAGGTGCTGCTCTCCGGGGAGAAGCTGCGCGACTGCGATTACATCGGCATCTCGGCGTATTCTGTTTCGCCGGATGACGAGCTGCACAGCGTCTACATGCTTCGCGCTGATCAACCGTCTACCGGTGCCACGCGTCCAGTCGGTCGGCACTCGTTCGGTGTGTGGCGTCTGTGGCCGATCATCGGCACGGATCGCATCGTTATCTGGGCAACGCACACCTGTTCCGGGCGCATCGTCCGTAGCAAGTTTGCGGAGGTCAAGCTGTGAGCGACAACCTGTACCCGAAAATGCTGCGCTGGGACGGGTACCACGGCTCGGCGAAAAAGGGCGGCGTGTCCATCGCCCTGCACCGCCCACCATCGTTGGCGCGAATCGGCCCGGTGTGGGCGATCGACTACCGCCCCGGCATCCACGTCTATCGAATTCAGGTCACGCCGCGCGAGGCGGAACGCGACATGTACCCAGACGAAATGACCGCTGCCGAAGCGTTCATTACCTCAGCAACGCAGGAGGCCGACAATGCATATTCCTCTTGACCCAGCGCTTCCACCAGAAACCAAGTTGCGGTTGCTGGCGAAAGGATCGCGCGGCTACAACATCGTGCTGAACACAACCGCGCGCGACCAGCAGTGCGTTGCCGACTGGGCAATCCAGGCGCAGCAGTTCGACCCCAACGTCGTGTTCAAATTCGAGCAGACGACAGGGCGTCTTGTGCGCGACCGGCTTTACGCTTGGTTCATGGGGTGGCTGAAATGAGGTGGCGTTTCCGTCACGTGTTCTTGGTCGGCGGTTCTGCCGCCGTTATCGGGGCGCTGCTCTACACCGATCCGGACAATGGCATCAGCACGGGCATGCTTATGCTCGGGTTGGTGACGCCACTCATTGCCGTCCTGTTCGCCCACCTGGCACGGAAGGCGCTGCACGACTATCCGGAGGCGGACGCTAGCGCCCTGTTCCGTAAGGCCAAGGAGTCCCCGATCGGCGCAGGATTGGCCCTTGTGGCGCTGGCGATCGTGCTGTCCGCGCTGCTGGGCCTGTTCGGGCGAAGCGCGAACGCACAACCGCACCCGCGCGCTGTGGCCCTGGCCCCTCTGGTAAACGCGGAGATCGGTGCCAACTGGCCCGAGCTCGAGCCGCGCGCGTACGTCTTTGCGCTGATATCGCACGAAAGCTGCGTGACCTATAGGCACTCGCGATGCTGGTCGCCGACGTCCCGGCTGCGAACAGCACGGGAGGAGGGCGCTGGGCTGGGGCAGCTGACGCGCGCGTGGGCACCGGACGGGTCACTACGTTTCGATTCCCTCGCCGATCTCAAGGACCGCCACCCAGCGCTCCGCGGCCTGGACTGGCGGAACATTTACGATCGGCCGGAGCTACAGGTTCGCGCCCTTGTCTTGATGAGCCGCGGCAACTGGTTGGCGCTGAATGTGGTCCGCGACGGGTGGGAGCGCCTTGCGATGGTCGACGCCGCGTACAACGGCGGGCTCGGTGGCGTCCAAAGGGAGCGACGGGCGTGCCAGGTTGCGCCTGGCTGCGATCCGCAACGCTGGTGGGACCACGTAGAGGGCCGGTGCCTGAAATCGCAGCAACCGCTGTACGCCGGCCGCAGCCCCTGTGAGATCAACCGGCACCACGTCCGCGACGTCCTTCTGGTCCGTATCCCGCGCTACGAGGGGCTCACGTGAGCTTTGCGCGCTACGCTTCCCGCAAGTTCATCGTCGCGGTGTTGGCGTTGCTGCTGGTGACGTGGATGCGGCTGCGCGGCGTGCTGGCTGATGAAAGCACCGCGACGGTCATGGTGGCAGCACTCGTTGGCTACACCGGCGGGAACGTTGCCCAGAAGTGGACACGGCGGACAACAGAGGAGGCGTGATGGACGACAAACAGAAACTCGTTGGCTTACTCGGTGCCGGGGTGGCGGTTCTGGTCATCGTTTTTGTCAGCATCTTTGTTGCTGGCGTGTGGACGATCTGGCAATGGTTGGCCTTCAACTGATCGCCGTCGCCTCGATCGCTGCCGCCGCCGCAGGGTTCGCTGGCGGCTACGCGCTGCGCGACCTCTCCGCCGATCGGGAGCTTGCGGTGCAGGCGACAGCGCACCAACTTCAGGTCGTTGCCTGGGAACGTGCGTCACGAGAGAGTTCCGAGAAACAACGGCGCATAGAGAACGAACGACGTGAAGCACTCGCCAAGGAGGTTGAAGATGCCCGCACCGATGCCGCGAAAGACGCAAGGCGCGCTGTTGATCTCGGCGGCGCTAATCAGCGCCTGCTCGACCACGTCGCCCGTCTTGCCGCCGTTGCCGATCGCCGCAGCAGCGATCCCGCCCCTGCCGCCGGAAGCGCGTCAGCCGCCGGCCCCGGCATGGTGCTCGCCGAACTGTACCGAGGCGCTAACGCAGAGGCTCAAGAACTCGCTACGGCGTTTGACGCCAGCCGCCGCGCCGGACTAACGTGCGAGCGTGTCTACGACTCCCTATCGGAGGTTCAGAAATGACAGTCAAACAGGACATCGAAGCAACACTGCATCTCGCTGATCTGCTGGATTCGAACGCAAAGTCATTACGCGCGACAGTCGCCTCGTTGCAAGAGTCGGAGGACTGGCGCGTTAAGGCTGTCGCGTGGTTGAAATCCAGAACCACGGAAAGGCCGTACCCCTCGTTCGTACTGCGCACGGAAGCCGCGCGGAGGCTCGCCGAGGAGCTGGAAAAGGAAATGTGAATCCCAAGCGACAGGGTTTGTCGCCGCTACCACCACCCACCAACTGAAAGGACTTAGCAATCATGGTCACCAACACGAACCTCCCGCAAACCGGGATCGCCCAGAACAGCACCCGCAACATCGACGCGCTCGGCATCGTCCTGCGCATGGACAAGATCGTCCGCGAGATCATCGGCAGCCAGTCGCATGGCGTGTCCGTTGTCCGTGAGGCGGACTTCGTGCGCGCCAATTCCTACCTCGATGAACTCGAGTCGTTCGTTGCGCACTGCTCGCGTCGGCCGCAGCAGGACTACGTCAAGACTTACGACATGGAGATCGCGCTGCCCGCCGCAACCGTCATCCCGATGATGGACAACCTCGCCATCCTGCACTTGGCGCAGATGGTCGATACGTGGCGCTTCGAGATCGCCAACAGCGAAACGAGCCGCTGGTCCTCTGGCATTCACGGTCCCGACGGCGTCCGCATGGCGGTCTGGTTTGCGGACTACCGCGCGTTCTTCACCGACCACATTGCCACGCAGCTGCCGCAGGACTACCCGGAAACCGTTCCGAGCTACCCGCTGACCGGCCGCGGCGCGCTGGGCGTCTGATCGTTTTCTCGACCACCACTTTGGAGAAGCAAGTATGTTCGACGTAACACTGTCGATCGGGCTCGGCCCGGTCAAAGACCCGGTCATCTACGAATGGGCCGACGTTTCCAAGCTGCAGATCGTCACCGAGATCGAGCGTCGCTTGCTCGAGGGGCTGTTGAAGCTGGGCGCGCTCAGCACGGCCATCCTCGACGGCTCCATGCCGACGGCGACCACGACGAACCCGATCGAAATGGTCATCGAGTTTCTGGTGATGGAGGACGGCGAGAAGTGGCACCGCACCGTGCTCGAATATCCGAAGATGGGTGAAGAGCAGCAGGTGATGTTCCTCGGCATGTTGGCCGGTGAAATGTCCAGCATGTCGCGCGAAGTTCGCGGCAAGGCGAAGGCCAAGAAGGGCAAGGCGGTCGGTAAGGGCAGGTGATGGCGCGCGGGTTGGGGCTGCGCGTCTTGTACTGGGTCGGCTACCTTGAAGGGCGCTTCGGCGCTGTCGGGTGGCTGACCCGGTTTTTTGCCCGGCGGCGCCGATGATCGACGTGCATGAAATGCCTCTACGATCACGACGCCATCCAGCGCGAAACGGTCACACGTCTTCGACAATGGTTTGCTGGCGAAGCAGCCATTGTCGAAGCTGAAGTGAGGCAACGGTTACGGGAACTGGACGCGCGGCTAATTCGCGACGAAGTTCAAAAGATGGCGTTCACAAAAGGAGCACGACATGTCCGCAATGACGAACTGGCTTGAAAATAAACTGGTTGACTGGTTTTTCCGGGGGCAAGCACTCGGGGTTACGGGGGCCTCCGCGGGAGCGGGCTCCGGCCCAACGAACCTCTACTTCGCACTGTTCACGGCAGCGCCCTCCGATACCGGCGGCGGAACCGAGGTGAGTGGCGGCGCGTACCAGCGCGTGAACGTCGCTGCGTCAACTACGAACTTCGACAACACGCAGCAGGCCAACACAACGGCCGTGTCGTCGGGCACGACAGGCACGACGCGCAATAATATCGGCATAACGTTCCCAGCGCCGTCGGGGGCTAACTGGGGCACGATCACGCACTTCGCAATCTTCGATGCTTCGACCACTGGCAATATGCTGTTCTGGGGTGCGCTGACGGCGAGCAAGGTTGTCAACGACGGCGACGCCGCCCCAACGTTCGCACTGAACGCGTTCTCGCTCCAGCTCGACAACTAAGCTCCGCTTCACACCGGGGCCGCCAGCATGGCAATCTCCTACGTCGGCAAAGGCACGTTCGCTGGTAACGCGGGCGCGTTGACGCTGACGATGCCGACGCACGTCGAAGACGACCTGCTACTCGCGTTCATCCACACGGCGAATCAGGCTATCGCGATTTCGCCGGTAGACGGCTGGAAAGAGGCGCCGAGTAGTCCACAAAGCACCGGCACCGCCGCCGCGGCCGGCGGTGTTCGGTTAACGGTCTTCTACAAGTTTGCCAACACCAGTGTCGAAAGCAGCCTAGTCACTACCGATAGCGGCAGCGTCCAGTCGGGCATCGTCGTCGCGTATCGCGGCGTCGACATGGAGAACCCGTTTGACGTTACGGCGGGCAGCACGCAAGCTGCGACGACTTCGATGGTGTGGCCGGGCGTCACAACGACGAAGGGCAACTGCTGGATCGTTCACGGTTGCGCGCAGGATACTGATGCAGGCTCCACCGCCACGTCGGGTACGCCGACGAATGGCAACCTCAGCTCGCTGACGGAGCGCCACGATCAGACAGTAAACACCGGGGCCGGCGGCGGTGTTGTAATCCTTGACGGTCTCAAGGCGGCAGCGGGCGCCACTGGCAACACGACCTCCACCGGAAGCACCTCGGTCACGCACGCTTATGTGACGCTAGCCATTGCACCGAAGCCGATTCGGTTGCGCACGCCGGTCCACTCGCTATCGCTCGTCACGACGGTCGACACGCCTCTCGCGAGCATCGATGTTAAGCTGATGTCCAGCGGCTCGCGTGCGGTTATGACGCGGTATAATTCTGCGACACCAGCGGTCTACTACTCGGACGATGGTGAAACGTGGACCTCGGCGACAGGACCGGGCCAGCAAATTGAAGCAATAGGATACGCGGCCGGGCGTTTCCACTTGTTCGACGTCAACGGCGATGTTTACAGCAGCGCCAATGGTGCGACAGGTTGGGAGTGGAACACTGCCTTTACAGCAGCCGGCACGAACTTTGGCGGCATCAGCAACGACAAACACCCGTCGCGTGCAACGGCTACGTGGGGCTCGTATTACGCAGTCACAACAAACGGCACAACGTGGACTGAGTATTCAGGGAGCGGCGGGCCAGGCGTTAGTGATGGCGACCTGACGTATCACGCGCCGGTATCGAACTATTGTCGCTATTCCACAGACGGTGGCGTGAGCTGGACGCAGGGCGATTACGCGCCCGCGTTCAACACCGTCATGGACTTGGTCTATGGGAATGGGCGTTGGGTCGGCTTCACCAATGCTGGCGGCGATTATCGCGCGTATAGCACCACTGTCGCGGGGCGCTGGGGCGAGTACGCCACCATCGCCGGCACCGACTATTACACGCACTCCGCATACGTCAACGGTTGTTTCGTTGCGGTTGAGCGATTGGACTCCGCAAGCAAGGCTATCCTTTCGCCGAACGGCTTGGATTGGGACACCGTAACGTTGCCGGTCACGGCGGGCTACTGGCGCGACGCTACAGACCTCGGCAATCGATATATCCTCGCGTCTGACACAAAGGTCCACACACTCGAGGTCGTAACGACCTCACCGGGGTGCGTTTGCACGATGACCGGGACGTTGACGAGCGTCCCGATTGAGGGGCTGGTTGGGCGTTTGGAGTGCTCGGTAACGGCCACCGCCACACTCGTCAACATCAACCCGATCGAGGTTGCACGCGGCGGCGCGAACGTCGCAATAGTCACGCGCCCATCGAACGAACAGGCCGGCGTAATCGTGGGGCGGCAGGACATCCTGCTCCACGCTTATGACTCAAGCCAGACGGCGTATGTATCTTCAAACGACAACGGCGAAACATGGACGCATCGAACTGGTCCCGGTGTTGCGTTTGCGAATGATTCCGTTGGCTATTTGCCGCTGGTCGGGAAGTTCTACATTCGATCGTCGTCGTCATTCCTGTCATCGAACGGCATCGACTGGACCGACATCGGGAGCACACCGACAGGCATCTATTCGCTTGGCACGACCTCGGACGGGAAGCTGTTCTACACGTCCAACACGTTCCCGCGGATCGTGTACTCAACGAACGGCTTGGACTGGATCGATGCTGGTGACATCTCCAATCAGATATTGGCTGGCGAGAACAGCATCGCATTTGACGGAGTTAGCCGCTACGTCATCATCGGCTGGAACGACTTCTGCTTGTGGACTGATGATCTCAGCGCGGGCTGGACCTCGGCCGATATGCTGTACACGACAGTGCAGCAGTTTGCATTTGGACAGGGCCGATTCATTGCAGGTTGTGACTCGCAAGCTGACAAGCTCCAGTGGAGTGTGGATGGCGAATCGTGGACGGCGATCGACATGCCGTCTACCGGTCGCGTCTGGCGCTCGGTTGCGTATGACCCGATCGGCGAAGCGTTCATTGCAGCCGGCGGAAACGACGCTGGCTGGGCAATCTCGCTGGACGGTGGCGTTACGTGGACGGTTCAAGAAGACACCGTTACGCACCTCATCAACCCGTCCGCCGTTGACGGCACAGTGTTCATTGTCCGCGGCAACGGCAACACCGATCTACGAAAGCTGAAGCCTCGCCGCGGCGAGTGCATTAGCACGATGAAGGGAACGCTGACCGATTCCAGCGGCGAAATCTATGGCGCGCTCTACAGTCGCACGGAAGTAACAGCAGCCCTCACGACGCAGATTCTGCTCAACGCCAGCGCAGCATCCGTTGTCACGGCGACCGCTTCGTTATCGACCGGGCTCCGCACCAGTCTCTCCGCAGCGATCGCCGTCGCGCGTACCGCCGCACCATCGCTGTCCGCCGCGATTCTGCAGGCGCGCACAGCGACGGCCAGCATCACTGCTGCGATCCGAGCAGCGCAGACACGTACCACGTCGATCGATTCCGCTGTCCGTTTGGCGCGCACGAGTACGACAAACATCGGCGCCGCACTCCTCCAGGCACGCTCCGCTACCGCCGCGCTGGGTGCCGCGATCCGCGCCGCACGGAACGCTTCGGTGGCACTCGGCGCTGTCGTCGTTACATCGCGATCAGCGACAGCTGACATCAACGCCGCGGTACGTGCGGCGCGCACCAGCACAGCAAACGTCAGCGCCGCGATTCGTGCTGCACGTACCGCTGTCGCGACGCTTGACGCTGCGGTACGCGCCGCACGTACTTCGTCGGCCTCGCTCGACGCCGCGATCGACGCACCGAAGACGTTGAGCGCCGCTGTCGGTGCTGCTGTCCGTGTCGCGCGATCGGCAACTAGCACTATAGACGGAGCACTACAGCTCGCGCGTTCCGCTTCCGCGAGCCTCGATGCCTCAATCAATGCCGCCACGCAGCAGACCGCGACGGTATCGATTGGCGCAGCGATCCGCCTGGCGCGCTCCGCCACCGCCTCAGTCGACGCGGCTGTCCGTGCGGCGCGCTCAGCCACCACTTCGATTGACAGTGCAGTCCGAGCCGCGCGCTCCGCCACCACTTCGATTGGCGCGGCGGTTCGCTTCGCCCGCAGTTCCGCGTCGTCTGTTAACGCTGCCGTTCGAGTCGCGCGCTCTGCCGCGTCGACCATCGACGCAGCGATCCGGGCACCGGCCACAGCCGCGGCAAACTTGGGCGCTGCTGTACGTTCGGGGGCGCAAGCTACCTCCACCATTGGGGCGGCGATCCGGGCGCAGGATTCGGCCACGGCATCGCTGGAGGGGGCGGTCCGGTACACTGCGACGATCACCGCCGACCTGGGCGCCGCGGTCGTCCTTCGTCGCGCCGCCGTCGGCGAGCTAACGGCAGCGATCGTTGCCCCGCTTTCGGCACAAACCTCGATCGGCGCGTCCGTCCTTCAGGCGCACACCGCGAGTGCATCGCTCGGCGCGTTGGTGTTGGGTGGCTTCACAGCTTACGCAACACTCGACGCCGCCGTCCGCCACGCTCGCCCAGCCACGGTTTCGCTGAGTGCGGCAATCATCCACTACGGATCGACGCTGGCTACGGCATCGGTCGACGCTGCGATCGTGTTGGCGCGCAGCAGGACAGCATCGCTCGGCGCCGCGATCCGCGCCGCGCAGTCTCTGTCCGGCGAAATCGACGCCGCGATCAGCCTCGCGCGATCAGCCGCGTCGAGTGTGGGTGCTGCGATTCAGCAGGCGCGATCGAATACTGCGTCTATCGACGCCGTCGTCCGTCGCACCGCCTCCGCGTCCGTAGACCTCTCCTCCGCGATCGCCGCTGCACGTACCGTTACCGCGGCAATCGATTCGGCAATACGTGCGCCGCACACGGATGCACTATCGCTGAACGCCGTTATCAGCGGCGGCACAGCCGTCAACGCGACACTAGACGCGGCGATCCTAGCCGCACGTTCGGCGACCGCCGCGCTGGGTGCGGCGGTCGCCGTTGTCCGTTCAAGCACCGCTAACCTGGGGGCCGCGGTCGCCGTTGCGCGTACCGCAAGCTCTACCTTACAGGCGGCGGTGCAGCTTCGGCGCACTGTGATCGCAGACTTCTCCGGCGCGATCCTGCAAGCCCGATCGTCGTCGGTTGCACTGTCGTCCGCGATCCTGCAACGGCAGCAGGTTGTCGCGACGTTGGGTGCATCCATCGCCGCAGGCTACACCGCCTCTGTTTCGATCGACGCGGTAGTGCTTGGCGGAACGTTGGCGCAGGTATCGCTCACCGCTGCGGTACAGGAGGCGCGGTTCGCTTCCGTATCGCTGGGCGCCGTTATCTCGTCTTCGTTGACGACGTTAGTGACCGCCGATATCGACGCAATGATTTACGTGGCAGGTGCTGCGACAGCGTTGATGAGCGCTGCGGTCTTGCACCGGCCATCCAATGCTGCAAGCCTTAACGCTTACGTCCTTCCGGAAGGTTCTCTACATCGCACGGTCTCTGCTTCGTTCGATGCGGCGATCGATACCGAGTGCCACACGAAGGTTCATCGTGTCCTCGACGCCGTAACTGTTCCGCGCACCGACGACACGGCGCTGGTTCAACGGTCACTGGACGGTATCATCGTGCGCAGAGTAAGCGACGCCGCGCAGATCAAAGACTCGTGCCAATAAACTCAGGAAGAAACAAATGAAGATCGACAAGCGGAACATGGCGACTAGCGACGCTTACTTCGTCACGAACAACAGCGCCGCGTGGACAGATTGGAAGATCACGGACGCAGTCGCTGACGGGTACAAGTCGAACCCGTGGGTCTACCGCGCCATTCGTTTGATCACCCAAAGCGCCTCAACTGTTCCTTGGGTCGTGTTCGACAAGGAGATGAGTCCGCTGTGGGACCACCCACTGTCGCTTCTCTTTGCGAAACCGAACCCGCACCTGACACGACAGCAGGTGTTCGAGATGGTTGTGTCGTGGCTCGAGCTCGCCGGTAACGGGTACTTCAAGAAAGTGATCCTCCGCGGCAGGACCGTGGAGTTGTGGCCGATCAGCCCCGACCGACTCGCACCCATCCCAAGCAAGGACCCGACGCTATTCATCGACGGCTATATCAGGAAAGCCGACGGCGGCGGCGACATCCGGGACCCGGAGTACAACGCGCAGACGGTAATCCACATTCGATTCATCGACCCCGCGAACCCGTATCTCGGCATTGCTCCGCTGTCCGCCGCCGCGCGCACTGTGGACCTCGACAATTCACAGCTCGACTGGAACACGTCGACAATGCAGAACCGCGGTGTTGTCGACGGTGTCTTTACGTTCAAGCGACCGCTGGATGCGCCGCAATCCAAGAACATCATGGAACGTATCATGGAGAAGTTCAGCGGCAAAAAGAACGCACGCAAACCGCTCGTGATCGGCGAGGACGCGATGTACACGCGGCTGTCCCTTAGCCCGACAGAACTCGACTTCTTGGAATCGAGGAAGGACAACCGTTTGGAGATACTGAGTGTCTACGGGGTCCCTCCACAACTGGCCGGCGTACAAGAGTCCAGCACGTTCAACAACTTCACAGTGAGCCGCCGTGTCTTCTGGGAGACCACGATACTGCCCCTGCTGGATACGATGAAGGATGCGTTCAATCACTCGTTCTCCGATGAGCTCGCGCCGGGCCTCACACTCGGCTACGACACAAGCGACGTGGCGGCGTTGAAGGACAACGAGATCGAGAAGGCCAAAGTCGGCAAGGTCTATCACAGCATGGGGGTGCCGGTGAGTGTCCTTAACGACAAGCTGAGTCTAGGCCTGGACGAGTACGACGGCTGGGACGAGTCCGGTAGCGAGGCTCCACCGCCGGGGGCTCCACCCGATCCACCAGACGACGACACGGAGGGCGCCCGGTCTTTTGAATTGGTCCCACTCGAGCAGCGGAGTGTGGACAGCGAAATCAAGCTGCGTGACCGTTTGGTTGAGAAGTTCGCGGCATCACTGTACGCTCAGTTTCTGGCGGAGCAGGGTACCGCTGTCTTTAATGCGATCGAAGCAGGTCGGGACCCGGTTGTTACGGCAGCCTCTTACGACAGTGAACTGACCGACGTTATCGAGGAGGTCTACATAACTGTTGCCCTCGAGATGGCGAAGACCGTGGCGCGCCCGAGGAGGTCGAACTGGTTCCTGATCGAGCTACGTGAGAACACACCGTACGAGGAGGAACTGCTAGCAACGATCAAGGCTTCGCTACAGGATGAGCTAATTATCCTGAAAGAAAAGTCCTTCATTCAGGAAGCCACCGCACAGTTCATTATCGACCAGACAGCGTATGGAGTTGCGAACGGCTGGCCACCGAGCAAGATTCAACAAGCGATCGTGGACACTGGCGCGTTCTCTCCCGAACGCGCGTTGCGTATTGCACGCACAACGGCCGGTGCCGCAACCGGCGTGGGCCAACTGGCTGCGGGGTCGACGTCTGGTGCCACTCACAAGAAATGGTTGACCAGCGTTGCCAACGTACGGGACGCGCACGTCGCCCGCGACGGCGAAGTTGTGCCGATCGACAATCGTTTCAGCTCGCAGGTGGGGGGTCAGGGTCCGCGTTATCCGTGCGACCCCAGTGTCGCGGCCGCCGACCGTATCAACTGCCGTTGTTTCATGTCGTTTGAATTCCGGGTAGCAGCGACGACTCCGGCCACAACCCCCGCCCCGGTCAACACCTCTGAGGCAGCACTGCTCGCAGCGAAGAAAGCTAAGAAGAAAGCGGCTAACTCCGCCGCCTGGGCAAAGAAGAAAGCAGCCAACGCCGCAGCGAAGGCGGCGCAGAAAGCCGCGCTGGCCGAGGCCGCTGCAAAGAAAGCAGCCGCGGACGCCGCAGCGAAGGCGGCACAACTCGCCGCAGCGAAGGCGAATGTCCCGGCGCAACTAACGCCGCGGCAAGCAGCCACCCTCAAGGTGCGCCCGCGTTCATTCGACAGGGTTAAGCAGGTGGTGCCGCATTCGCAGATCGCCGACGAGGTAATCAAGACATCATCGGACAAACAGCTAAAGGCTCTTGAGTCGTACAAGGGCGGCGGCTACAGTCAGATCAATAAGTACCTGAGAAAGAATACGGCCGTTCAGTCCAGCAGCATTGACGAAGCCGAAACCCTAAAGGAACTGTTCAAGACAAACAAGTTCACGACGTTGCAATCGGACGCCGTTCTCTATCGCGGGGTCAACAAGCAAGCGCTGGACGCGATGGGTATCGACCCGAACGACTTTGACGACTTGATCGGCGCGGAGCTTACCGATCGCGGGATAATCTCCTCATCGTTTGACAAACAAGTCGCTGCCAACTTTGGCAGTCAGGATGGGGCACTGTTCATCATTGAAGGAAAGGCTGGCGATCCGGGGCTCTTTATCGATAAGATGGGGCTAGGGAATCACTCGGGTGAAGCTGAGTTGATCTTCCCTCCGGGATCGTTCGTGATCAAAAGCGCAAGCATGGAGGCCTATGACACGTACGGCTACTCGAAAGTTCTAACGATCCGCATCGGCGCATTCAGACCACTTTAGGAAGACAAACATGCCAACGACAACCAAGAAGAAACGTCTCCAGCGTTTCGTTAGTAAGCCTGGGGAAATGACGCTTAAACGTTTGACACCAGAAGAACTCGCGGCCAGAGCCAACGAGGCCGAAGAAACGCGACTGTCCCGACTGAACGATCTACAGGGACTCGCACTGAAGAAAGCCAGTGGTTCCTGATTTGGACAGTCCCGCGCTAACTCAAAGAAAGTTTGTTCCTCATTTCGTTCGTTAATGTAGAATCACCGGAGTGAGCACCATGAAAATCGAACATCGCAGCACGAGCGGGGAAATCAGGGCCACCACCGATGAGGGAATCATCGAGGGTTACATCGCCGTTTGGGACACTGTCGATTCCTACGGCTCGATGTTTCAGCGCGGCGCGTTCACCAAGACACTGCGCGAACGCGGTAGCCGAATCAAGGTTCTGTGGAACCACCAGCAGGAAGTCATCGGAACGCCGATCGAATTGCGCGAAGATGACCGCGGTGTTTTCTTCCGTGGGCAGCTTGTCCTCAGTGTCCCGAAGGCACGAGAGACGTTTGAGTTGATCAAAGCCGCGGCAATCGATACGTTCAGTTTCGGCTTCCGGGCGGTCAAAGACAAGTGGGTCAACAACCTCCGCGTGATCACCGAAGTCATGCTGATGGAAGTGTCCCCAGTTATCTTCGAAGCGAACAGCGAGGCTGTCATTACAGGAGTTCGGGCTATGCCAGCAGAACAACGCGCTCAGCAATACCAGGAAACGTACTCCGCTTATGAGTTGGGCCGCCGCGGCGACCTGATTCTCTCGGCGTTGTTTCGAACCCTCGATGACATTTGGTACGGCGGGTCCGCCGGCGATCAAGTCAGGGAACTCGTGGCGTCGGCCATCACAGAATTCTCCAGCATGTATTCGGCCTATACGGACGAACTCGTTACGCTGAGTCAGCGCGACCTGCGCGGGTCACCCGTTCAGATCGCGACGCGCAAGTACCTCGCCGAGAAGAACATGACGCCGGAAGCGCTCGCCGCCAACACGTCGTTGACTCTCAGCGAGGTCACGTCACTGCTCGTGGGGACACCGGCAGTCGACATGAGGAAACTGGGTGAACTCCCAGACACAGTGCGCGAGGCGATCAACGTCGCGCGCGCCGCCAAGGTCGAGGCCTTGTGCGATGAATTGCGTTCTGGTTTGGAGCCAGCGGAAGTCGCCCGCATTCGCGGCCTTTTGCCCTCCGAGGAACCCGACGTCTCCACCGAAATTCTGAGTCGGCTGATGGCGTTTCGCGCCAGCCTGACTTCCTGAAAACCACTACCTGAAGGAAACAAGATCATGGACATGAACAAGCTCATCGAGGAAATCAACCGCGCAACGACCGAGCTGCGGTCGTACGTCGATCGCAAGATCGAGGAGACGTCGAAAACCGGCGCTCCCGATCCGACGACTGTCGCCGCGATCGAGAAGGCGAACGCCGACATCACCGAGCTGCGCAAGCAGTTGGATGACGCCGCGAAGGCGGCCCAGCGCCCGGCCAACAACGCCGGTGCCCCGATCGACAAGGAGACCGAAGTTCGCCAAGCCGCGTTCGTCAAGTTTCTGCGTTATGGTGTTGGAGAGAACGGGCGCTCGCTGATGACCCCGGAGGAGCAGCGTGCGCTGTCCAGCATCGCCGACGCCGATGGTGGTTTCCTCGTCCCGGTGGCCTGGGAGAACACTGTCCTCATGGCAGCGTACAACGACGCCGAGGTGCGGCCCGTTTGCCAGGTCGGGACGACCGGACGTGACCGCGTCTACATGCCGTCGCTGAAGAAGCCAGCCGTGGCGTGGGGCGTGGCAACGCTGGCGGTGTCGCCGCAGGACCTGACCGCTGGCGGCGAAACGCTGACGATCTTCGACCTGAAGGCCCTCACGCTGATCCACAACAACACGCTGGACGATGCCGAAGCCGATATCTGGGGCGAACTCAACGGGGCCTTCTCGCGCGCCGTGGCGGAAGCCGAGGACTCGGCGTTCGTCACTGGTGACGGTGCAACCTCCCCGCAGGGTCTCATGTCGTCCGCTGGCGTGCTGGCGAACTTCACAATTTCCGGCGTGGCCGCGGCGCTCAGCGATACGACCCACAACGGCGTCGACGCGCTGATCACGATGCTGCAGGCGCTGAAGAAGACCTATCGCCGCAACGCGACCTGGGCCATGAACAGCACGACCGAAGGTATCGTGCGCCAGCTGAAAGACGACAATGGCGTCTATCTGTGGCAGCCCCCGGTGCAGGCAGGCTCCCCGGCTCTCCTGCTGGGCCGTCCGCTGATCAACCCCGAAGGCATGGCCGACATCGGCGCTGGTGCGTTCCCGATCGCACTCGGCGACTTCCGGAGCGGGTACAAGATTCGCGACCGCGCCGGCATCACGGTCCAGCGCCTGATCGAACGTTACGCCGAATACGACCAGACCGGTTTCATCGTGAAGCGTCGCACCGGCGGCAAGGTCGTGATGCCCGAGGCGTTCCGCGTCCTGAAGATCGCGGCCTCCTAATCGTCGCGAACACTGAAACCAATTTCGGAGAACACACATGAAGCATGATCTGAAAAGCAACTTCGCCATCACCGAGAACTTCGCGGCGGGCCTGTTCGCCAGCGGGGCCAACAGCGGCGCGGCGATCGACATGAGCCTGTACCTGAGCGCGGCTTTCGCCCTGGCGATGACGCTGGACGGTACGAGCGGCAACGTGGTCTGCAAGCTGCAACACAGCGCAGACGGCAGCACCGACTGGACCGACGAGGTGGCCGGCGCTGGCAACACCAGCGACGCGTTGACGCTTACCAATGACGGCGACTTCGGAGTTCTGCACGTGATCAATCCGCGCCGCCGTTATTACAAGGTGCTGATGACCTCCGACGTCGCCGATGCTGCCGGTGTCTGCGTCGCGATCGCTGGTCCCAAGACGAGCGTCACCCCGACGTAATCAAGAGCCTCGTTAGCCGTGCTGACACTCGTAACCTTCAGCGAACTCCAATCTATGCTCGGCCTCGAGAAGGCCAGCATAGACGAGTACCCATCGCTGAAGGTTCTTGTGACGTCGGTCTACGAGGCTTTTGAGAGCTACACGGGGCGCGCGTTCGAGCTCGATACCTACACCGAAACAGTCGAGGTCGACGGGTTTCACGTACCCCTCAAGGCCTTGCCGGTCTCGGCCGTGGCTGCGATAACTCCGACGGATGGTGGTGCTACCCCACCGACCCTGGAAGCGGCGCAAATTCGGGCCTTTGGCTTGATCCTGGCAGCATCGTTTGACGGACCCCTGGCCGTAACCTACACCGGGGGCTATGAGGACCGGCCCGATCCGCTGCACCGTGCGGCGCTGCTGCAGGTCCTTCACGAGTGGCAGCGGCGGGATACGATCGGCGCAACCTCGGTGTCGACCGATGGTGGTTCTACAAGCTGGCCGGAACTCGGGCTGCTGAAAGAAGTCAAACGATTGTTGGACCCGTTCGTCCATACGGCGAAGGTGTGGTGACGTGGCATCCGTTGAAGTCATCGGCGCTACCGAGGTTGGCAGATTCCTGGCGATCCTCCCGGCCCACTTGTTTGAAGCAGCGAAGGCGGCGATCGCAACCGCTACGTTTGCAACACACGAGCGGGTGCTGCGGAACCTCCGTGGGACGCCGATGCAATCGCGCACGGGCAACCTGGCACGATCGATCATCCCCAAAGTCGAGGGCACCGACTTCACGGACCTCCGCGGGCGCGTCTACAGCACGGCACTCTACGCACGTATCCACGAGCTCGGGGGTACGGTCAAGGCGCGCGACAAGTATCGCTGGCTCCCTGGCGGTCCGTACCTGAACATTCCAACGGACGACAACAAGACAGCAGCCGGCGTTATGCGTATGACGTCAACGATGGTCTTCGCTGCCGGTGGGCGTGTGATGGTTGGTCCCGAAGGCTTCGGTCTTTACCTCCAAGGGAAGCAGAAGTTTCGTTTCGCGAAGGAGGTCTCAATCAAGCCTCAACTCGGAATGCGGGACGCGGCAGAAGCGGAGATTCCGCCGCTGCTCGGGTCTCTTAACAAGATGCTGCTGGAGGGACTCCAGTGACGCCGCAACAACAGATCCTCGACGCCGTGGAGGCGCGCCTTGGCTTGATCACAGCAGCGCACGGGTACCACACCACGATGGGCCGGATACGTCGGTCCACGCTGAAACCGTTCATCGAGGAAGACCTGCCAGCAGTGAACTATTGGCCCGGCGTTGATGCGCAGGTCCTGAAGGGCGCCGGGTGGGTTGATCGCGAACTCAACGTTGTCCTTGAGTATTACGACAAAACGCGCGACCGGCCGTTTGCCGACGTGGCGCTGGAGCTCGCCGGCGACATCGCTGTTGCGATGGTTCGATCGCCTTTGAATCCAAACGTTTCCGACGACCCCGATCTAACGCTCGGCGGCCTCGTTCGGAGTTCTCAACTGCTGACAATAACGCCGCAGGTGGGCGACGGTCAGAGTCCTTGGTGCGGTGCCCTTGTCACGTACACGTTTGTCTACCGAACGACGGCGAGCAACCCTCTCACGCTTATCAACCAATGAAGGAGCATAGTCATGTCGACTGCTGAAAATGCAAAACTGCAATACGAAGCCGGACAGAACGCTGTCGCAATGGCCGCGCTCACCGACTCAGGCGATCACAAAATCTTCGAGAGTGCGGCTACGCTGTGGTCCGGAAAGGCTGGCTACGCGCCGATCGTTCGTCCCAACGGACTGCTGACTGGCGGCGCCGTTGTCCCCGCCGCAGCGGCTGGTACCGATGACGTCGACGTGTCAGCGCTGACGTGCAATCTGGCCGGTGTTGTCACCGCCGTCGGCGCGGCGGCGGACGTTGCCATCACCCGCCCCGCCACTGCCGTCGCAAAGATCAACTCGATCACCGTGAACTCAAGCGGCGCCATCGTCGTCGTCGCTGGCACGGACAGCGCCACGTCGGCGTTCTCTGAGACGCGCAACGCGGCTGGTGGCCCTCCGTTTATCCCTGTCGGCTCGATCGAGGTGGCGCAGGTGCGCGTGACCTCGAACACCGCAGCCATCATTACCGCGGAGCAGATTTTCCAAGTCGTCGGCCTGCATCGTGAACGCGCCGACTTCCCGCTGTACGACATCAACTACGACGGCGGAACTGTCACGTTCTTGGATGCGCTGCCGCTGATCCACACCGCCTCGGTGCCGAAAGCCGTATATGCGCAGTACGCGTCTCCGATCTTTGGCGACGTTTCGCTGGCCTCCGATTTCGTGCCGCCGGAAACGACGCACAGCGTGACGTCGACGCAAATCTACGGCGGCACGATCGGCAGCACCTCCAGCACCTTGGGACAAGGTTCGTTCACCGCGTTCCTCAACGACGGCGTCGGCGATTCGCTCGTGACACTGAAGAACGAGACGCTGTGGTTCAAGTTCTACCCCGATCGCTACAAGACCCCGTATCTGCTGGCGCAGGGCAAGCTCGGCATCGCGCGCACGTTCCCGGCAGCCGATCAAATTCAAGCAGCCTGCACGATCAGTGCGCAAACGACGGCGCGTGAAGTTTCGTGAGCGCCTTCCTGTCCGACAAGTTCGCGGCTGCCAAGTTCGAGCCGCGAACTGAACGTTACCCGGTCCCGCCGTTGGCAGACTTCTTTGCCGACGGCGCGGAGCCGGTGTTGGTCATCCGCGGTCTTACTGCGAATGAGTTGCACAAAGCCAATGAGGCCGGGACACGACAGAACGCCGTCGAGGCTGTGGTCAAGGCGATCACAACGCAGAAAGACCAGATCGACACCATACGCAAGGCGCTCGGCCTCACGTCCGATACGCCAGGCGAAATTGCAAAGCGCATGGAGATGCTGTTGCACGGGTGCGTCGAACCTGTACTGACGCACGCCGACGTTGCCAAGATCGCGGAGGTTTGTCCGATTGAATTCTACGAGGTCACGAACAAGATTGGTCTGCTCACGGGCCAGGGGTCCAGCCGGGTAAAATCGCAACCCTCCTCGCAAACGATCGCTCCACAATAGCGAGTCTTCAGCTATGTGAGTTGCGGGGAGGGTTTCTCTACCAGCATCGCCCCGACATGTTCCCGCAGGGCTATCTAACGCAAGACGAAATTAGCCTCTGGGCGTGGTACTACGAGAACAAGGGGCAGATAAGTGGCTGATGTCCAGAAGACGATTGAGATCATATTCGGGGCGATTGACAACACCTCGGGTGTGCTCCAATCGGTCGGCGCTGGCATCAAGAGCTTCGCCGACGGCGCTAAGGACGCCATCGCTCCGCTTAATGCGGCGGCGGATACGATCAAGAAAGTCGACACCGCGGTTGTCGCCCTCGGCCTCGCGTTCGGTGGCGCAGCACTTCTCGAGGCCGGCAAGTTTGGTGGGGCAGTAGCCGAGATCGGCACACTGTTCGGCGGCACGGACTCCCAGGTTGCGCAGCTCGAGACGAGCATTAAGAACTACGCAACCACCTCCACAAAATCGATTGAAGACATTAACGGGGCGATCTACACCGCAGTCTCCGCCGGTGTTGCGTGGGAGAAGTCGATCGAGTTCGTTACCGCGGCGGAGAAATTATCCGTCGCCGGCAAGGCCGACCTACAGGCCACGACGCTCGCGCTGACCGGAACGATGAACGCGTACGGTGCCAAGACCGACGAGGCGGGCAAGTACAGCGATTTGATGTTCAAGACCATCCAGCTCGGGCAAACGACGTTACCTGAGTTAGCGACGTCGTTGTCCATGGTCACGGCAACCGCTGCAGCAGGTAAGTTACCTTTCGAGCAAGTCGCCGCGGCTGTCGCTGGACTGACCGCTGCTGGTGTCCCAACATCGCAAGCGATGACTGGCATTAACGCGGCGCTCGTCGGCATCATCAGCCCGACGAAAGAGGCCGCGGAAAAAGCAGCGGAACTCGGCATCCAGTTCAACGCGCAAGCCCTGGAGTCAAAAGGTCTGAGCGGCGTTCTCGCCGACGTTCAAAAGGCGACCGGCGGCAACGTGACAGAAATGGCCACGCTGTTCACGAGCATCGAGGCGTTGAAGGCCGCCACCGCACTCGGCGCGGATAAGTCCGGTGTTTACGCTAAAGCTCTTACCGACATGAGTACGGCCGCTGGCGTCACCGACGGCGCGTACAAGGCTCTGTCGCAGACGCTAGAGAACACAACGCAGACGCTAAAGAACAACGCCAACGTTCTGCTCATCGAGGTTGGCCAGCGTTTGGAAGGCGGATTCGCTGGCATTATTTCGAGCATCACTGACGTCTTCAAGTCGCTCACCGTCAGTGTTAACGCGGGCGCGTTCGATGAGGTCTTTGCAGCGGTCAACGGCGTAACCGGGCGCATCAGCGAATTCTTGAAAGGCGTTGCGGCCGCCCTTCCGGAAGCGCTAGAGGGTGTCGACTTCGGCAAGTTCGCCGGCGCGATCGAAACACTCGCGGACTCACTCGGCGGCATCTTTGGTGACCTCGATCTAACGTCTGTTGAAGGTTTGCGCGCGGCCATTCAGACCGCGGTTGATGTAATTGGCAATCTGATCACGGCCGGCGCTGGCATAGTCGATGCGTGGGGCGATGCTGTGCAAGCGGCGATGCCACTCATCCAGGCTTTCGGCAACCTGAATTCTGAGACAGTGAAATCGGGCGGCTACATCCTCGGCCTGGCCGACGTGATGACGGCGCTACTCCCGGCCATCGGTTCCGTCGGCGGCGCTATCGAAGCGTTGGGCACCGGCCTGTCGTTGCTCGGCACGGCGAAGCTCGGCGCGCTCGCGGTCAACATCGCAAGCAGCGCTACAGCGATGGGTGTTCTGACCACTGCAGCGGGAACGCTGGGCAGCGCGATCGGTATCGCGGGCGCGGCGGGCGCGGCGGGCGCGGCGGGCTACGCTGTCGGGACGGTCCTGGCCGACGGTATCGATTACGTTGTCGACAAGATGACCGGCAGCGGATCGCTGGGCGGACTGATCTACGACCTGACACACAACACGGACGAGCTCGCCGCGTCGGCACCCAAAGCGGCAGAGGCACTGACCGGTGTTGGTGAGTCGGCAGCCTCAACAGCAACCAGCCTCGACACAGCCACCGAGGCTTCGGGCGATTCGATCCGCGTCGCCAACGCGATGGTGGACCCGTTCGGCGCTGCAAATAAGGCGATGCTCGATCAAGCCGCCGCGGCGGAAAAGACAGCCTCGGAGTCGAACAAGCTCACAACGGCAAACGAGAACGTAAAGACAGGCATCAAGGGCGTTGAGACTGTTGTCGACGCGGCGACGGGGAAGGTGATCGGCTACAAAGACGCGGTCGGTGGCGTAGCGACGTCAACTAAAGACGCTGGCGAAGCGTCTAAAAGTGCGTCGGTGGACTTGTCGTCAACGTCCGCCATCATGACTCAACTTGGCTCCGGCGTTAAGTTGACAAGCGATCAACTCATAACGTTAGCCAAGAACACGAAAGATGCCGAAATCAAGCTGGAGGAAATCGCCAGCAACGAACGCATCAAGCTCATCGAAGCCGTCGTCACTCTCAATGTCGCGCAGATTGAGGCTCAGGCCAAACAGGTTGTCGCCGCATTCGATTCGATCAACGTCGGCATTGAGTCGACCGGCGACCTGCTCGGCGAGTTGTTCGGCCTGTTCAAGGACGAAAACAATCTGAGCTGGAGCGCGATGTCGGACATTCGCGATCAGATCGAGTTGGAGAATCAATGGCGCGCGCAAGAGTTTGAATTGCAAAAGCAAATTGCGGAGGCGACCATCGCCAACATGCGTGCGCAGACCGATGCGATGCTCCGAGGTGATGGCATGATCAAGATCGACGGCAGTGGGTTGGCGCCGCACCTTGAAGCGTTCATGTGGGAAGTGCTGAAGGCCGTGCAGATTCGTGTCAATCAACAAGGCCTGAAACTGCTTCTGGGGATTTGAAATGCACGCGTATCTTTCAGCACCAACTTTTGATCCTCTCGGTTTCATCCAGATCGAGTTGCTGCCCGATACCGTCTCGCCGGAAAAGAGGCGCCGCACAAATCGCATCCCGACACTGGACGGTGGAGCTGCGTTTAATGACTTTGGTTACGCAGACGCTGACCTGCAAATTGATCTGCTATGGCGCCCGAACGCCACCGCTGACGCAGCAGTCGATCGTCTCATTCAGCTGTACGGCGTCGTCACCGTTTCCACACGCGACGGCGTCTTCAGTGCGATACCCGATCTCTACGTTCCAGGCGCGGATCGATCGTCGTTGCGATTGCTAGTGCTTGAACGACTTTCAACCGTCTAAGGGAGCCCGACCATGCCAGTGCCGTCAATACCAACGTATTCCCCCGCCGCGAAGATAGCAGCGCACACCTCTTTTCGTGATCTCATTGACAGCGGCGCCGGTGCCGGATTCATCCGGCTGCGCTCAAGCGCTGACGTTCTTTTGGGTCAGGTACCGCTGTCCGATCCTTGCGGGACGGTACACGGAACGACCGGGCAACTCACGCTTTCCATCGCTGGGCCAGACACCGCGGCGGACGCCAGCGGCACCATCGCTTACGGCGAAATCTGCGACTCGGACGGCGATGTTCATTTGGCAATCCCCGCGCAGGCCGGGAGCGCCCCGGTGTCAGGGAAGATCGTGATGAACACGCTCACCGTTCTTGCTGGTGGGCCAATCGACGTCATCTCGGCAACGATCGGTTAAGCGCGAGTTTCGGGTATGCCGTCTGTCGTCTTTGGTGGCAACCAGCAACTGACCTACACGGTCGGCACGGGCGCTACATCGCCCGTGGATACGTATGCCGCATGGGCGGCAGACCTCGGTGTTTCCGGTGTCACGACGCTACAGGCGCTGGACTCAGACGACACGGGCTTTAGCGCATTGCTAGCGAACACCTTCTTCGAGGGTGGATCGACCGGGCTGATGTTTTCGTCCGAGGCAGCACTCGGCTTCTACCGAACAGCGCCGGCTAACACGACCAGCACGAGCTATACGGTCTCCAACATTTCTCGAATGTACGGCCTGACCTCGAGGCCGACACTTCTGCTGAGTTACCACCCCGCGAATGACCTGAAGTCGTTAGGCTGCAAGATACAGCGCAGCGGCACGACCACGATCATTTACGCATACCACGAGCGGTACAACTCCGCGACTTCGCGTTACCACGCGGCGATACGCATAACGCCGCAAAGCATTGAGTTCGTCGGGCTGGCGGTCGATAGTTCGACGCCGATTTACATGACGGAGATGGTCGAGACGACATCGACAACCGTTGTGCAGCAGGTGCTCGTCGCGCAGCACTCGGCCGGTGTTAACACGACACTGAGCATCACGGTTGCGACGATTACCCCCGAAGGCATGCTGTCGGATGATAGTGGCCCCCTCGGCGCCCCGTCGGTGTTGGCGCGGGCACCAGTCTACGGCTGGGTCGAGGTGGACGGTCCACTCGGGGCGCCCGCGCTATTCGGCCAGATTACGATCCTCGGCTGGATCGAAGTCAGCAGCCCGTTGAATGAGACTGTGGCGGTGTTAGGGGACGTACACCGCGCTGCTGTCATTGTAGTAGACAGCCCGCTTACGGAGAACGTCGGGGTCCTCGGCTTCCATGACTTTACAGGCCAAGTCGGCACGTCCCCGACTCGCTACGTCATGGACCTCGTAACACCGTCCGGTGTCGTTCGCGTTCCGATTTCATCGTGGCAGTCCACGCAGCAAGTCGATCAGTCGTGCTACGCGCAGTGTGTCGTTCCAGCCTGCTTTAGGTGGACAGAGTACATCGACGCCGCAACAGAGTTCGTTGTATATCGTGCAGCAAAGAACACCGCGGGCGAAACGTTTGAGCATGAAATGGTTCGATCACCAATCGAGCAGATTGCGTACGATCGCGGAGCACGAAATTACACGGCAACAATCAGCGGCTATGGCGCTGCCCTCGTGGTTGATGAAGAACCTCCGGCCATTTACGATCGCACCTTGACCGGGGTGCGTTCGGTGAGCGTTTATAACGGGCAGATGCGGATACGCTGTGTGATCGACTGGCTCCTTAGGCCGGGTCACCGAGCGTACGTTGATGAAACGACGTCGTTCATCGTTGATTACATCAATTACTATTCAAACGATTACGACAGTTACATGGACGTCGGCGAGCGGTAGCGATGGGCAGGGGCACGATCTCGGCAGGTGGCACGGAAGGTCGCTACACGGTAGACCTCGACTTTGGTGATGCTGAGCGCGATGCGCTGGCCGCTGTGCAGACGGCAAGGATTGCGCGCCTCACGTCCGACATCGTGGCAATGCAGGCGGCC
>Ga0105097_10000023_pt1 | contig 53471 bp, 67 predicted proteins | sample PPLLak12cMay2015_FD_87035 | JGI IMG/M metagenome (GOLD analysis project Ga0105097, IMG submission 87035) | Freshwater sediment microbial communities from Prairie Pothole Lake near Jamestown, North Dakota, USA - PPLs Lake P7 Core (1) Depth... | ecosystem: Environmental > Aquatic > Freshwater >...
CAATCGCTCCGAGCTGCTGGGCGCCAATGGCCTTCCAGGTTTTTTTCTGGTCGCAGACGGCGAGCATGGCTTCGAGATTTTCTTGTGTGAGAGGGTCAACAGTTGGCTCGCCCGGGTCCGGCGGTTCGATGGCGCGCACGATGCTGGTTGTGAGAAAGCCTTCGTCAACCGCCCAGCGCCAGAGGGCGGAGAGGTCGGCATGGATGTTGAGGATGCTTTTGGGTGCGAGCTTGCAGGCCGGCCGGGGGGCAATTCCGCCCGGTATGGCGATGTAGTCCTCTCGGAGCCAGACGAAGAAGTCGATGAGTTGAGTGCGGGTGATGTCGGCGATAGCTGGGTCCGGCGTTTCTTTGTCGACCAGGTAGGTGTGCAGTTTGGCGAAGCTGGTGCGGTAGTTGCGCAGGGTGTAGGGGCTGCGGCCGGCAGCGATCTGGTAGTGGATGAAGCCGGCGATGGCTTGTCTGAGGGTGATGTTCATCCGTGCTGTCTCCTTGTCGGTGGGCGCTTCCGATAATGAGGTCTTTCGGTTCCGAGTATCGGCGGAAGCGTTTTTTTTGACCCGACAGGGAGAATCAAGGTATGATATGTGCGGTCACCGGGGAATGGTGTGTGACCGCACGGGTATGATTTGGGGGATCCGTGTGGATAAGATGGGCGGGGAGGGACTCGAACCCACGACCTCACGGATGTGAACCGTGGGGACACGTGGGGGTGGGATCTGTGCGCACGGGTGGGCGGATGGGGTAGCCGTGCGTTCATGGTCTCTGTGGAGTCCGTGCGGGCAGTTTGAGGTTAATCTGTCGGGTGTTGGGTTGGTAAGGTGCTTCCGAGTAGTTGGGTTATGGGTAGTGAATCGGGCGCCGTGAGGCGCCCTTTTCTTTGTTGTCCGGATAGCGATCCGTTGCTACAAGATGCCCATCCTACTCAACGCAATGGTGGTGAGCACTGACAAGATGAGCGTTACCACTGCCCAAATCAGCTTTGAACGTAGGCTATTACCAGAACCAAGATCGTCTGTGAGATCTGCCAACCATCTGCCTAGCGGCGACTTTTTAGCATAATCAACATAGTCCTGCGCCCGTTTGGTGATGAACACCTGTAGGTCATTCCGTGGGCCCACTTCCGCGACTTCAAGATAACCTTTCCGTGCAAGTCCTCGATAGAAGACGTCTTCGCTTGGGACGCCTTTGAGAGTGAACGCGCCGTTTTCAGCATCCAGACCCAGCATGTCTGAAATGCCCGACGCAACTGCAAGGATGTAGGTGGAGCATCCGTTCTCGCGCCCAGCAGTCACCAATCGCACCAAAAATTCGCTCTGCTTTGGTGTCAGGTCATCGAATTTACCCATTCGCCCTCCAAGCTTGAGCTGCAGGACGCGGAATAGGACATGGCGGTTCAGTCGAATAGGGACGCGGTCTGCGCCGTTTGCTCGCCTGCTTTCGGCGCGCGTTTGAAGGTCGTGGCGCTGGCCGGCATATCCACCTGTGCGCCGGCGAGGAGCTGCTTCACGGTGAGGATCTGGATGCGGCGGTGACGCGTGCCCCAACCTGGTGAGTCGTAGTAGCCTTCTTTCACGGCTGCCAGCTCCATTTCTTTGGTCGCCGGCTCCAATGTAATGAACACGCCGATGGCTGCATTCTCAGCCTTCACCGTGCCCACCAGGTCCCGGATCTGGGCGGAGCTGACGTGTCCACTCTTGACCTGGACGACGACGCGTTTGCCCTTATGGGTGGCGTCGTCGATGAAGGTGACGGCGCCATCCACCCCCCGATCGCTTCCCTTCTTGCCTGTCTTGCTGCCCTCATCGCCGCCGAGGGGCTTGGCTTTGATCAGCGAGAGCACCCACCACTGGAACTGGTAGCGATCGTCGGCCGCCAGTTGCTTCGCGCCGGCCAGGTCTTCGGGCTCGCCGATCACATAGTAGTCCAGGTTGCCGAAGCTGTCTTTGAGTCGGTATTTCAGGAGTGCGATGCTCAGGTGCGTGATGTCAATGCCGATCCAGCGCCGGTCCAGCTTCTGCGCTGCCGCGATCGCGGTGCCGCAGCCGCAGAAAGGATCCAGGACTACGTCGCCCGGGTTGGAGCTCGCTTGGATGATGCGTTCCAGGAGGGCAATGGGTTTTTGAGTGGGATAGCCGAGACGCTCTTGAGCCTGCGAGTTGATCGGATTGATGTCAGTCCACACGTTGCCCAACAGTGTCCCTGCCATTTCGTCCAGGTATCTTTTCAGACGCGGCCGCTTGGACGTATCACTGGGATACCAAATGCGGCCCTCCGCGTCCAACTTCGCCATTGTCTCTTTCGAGTAGCGCCACCCATTCGGCGGTGAGGCGTGTCCTTTCCATTCGTACATCATATTCGGTCGGGGGTTGGGGCTGGTCATGTTGTCCAAAGTGTACAGCCGCCCATCCGCATCAGCAGAGCGATACTTGGACTTGAGATGTTCCTCTGAGTGTGGTGCGTAAATCGGATTCCATGTGAAGTTGCCGGCTTTGGAGTAGAAGAAAATGCTGTCACTGACATTGCTCCAAGTCTTGCTATCGCTATGAACATTCGTGCGTTTCCAGACGACTTCGGTTCGAAAATTCTGCGGTCCGAAGATAGTATCCATCACGATTTTTAGGTAATGGCTCGCCGTTGGGTCGCAGTGTAGGTATAGGCTCCCGGTCGGCTTCAGCACCCGATGCAACTCTACGAGCCGGGCGGCCATCATCACGAGGTAGGCCATCATTTGATTCTCGCCGATGGTGGCGCGCAACGCCTCGATCATCCGCCCCACTCGCCCATTGATGTCCGTGACTAGCTCGTCATACAACGCCTCGGCCGAGTCCCCCCAGTGCCAGGTGTCGTCAAAGGCGACTATCTGTGACTGGGCATCCTTGCCGCCCTCATCCTTGAAGAGCACGTTGTAGCTGCGGTTCGAGTTGAACGGCGGATCAAGGTAGATCAGGTCAACGCTTTCATTGGGGATGTGTTCCCGCAGGATGGGCAGGTTGTCGCCGTAGAACAGGGTGTTCGTCGTGAGTAGTTTAGATGTCATGAGTTCAGAGCCCATCACCGCAGTTGCTGCCGAGTACATGAGTTATAGGTAACGATTAGGTCGCCGTGAGGCGGCCTTTTTGTTGGATCATTCCCGCCATTCGCAGGCTAAGCCATCACTGTCCCGGTCGAGACCATGGATGTCCTGGCCAGTGATCTCTTTGCAACGGAGGTAACACGCCTGCGCATCCCAGTCAGTGAGGTCGTCGCAGTTGAGGGTGTTGCCAGAGCAATCGCACGTCGAGGCGCTGGCTGCTGGTTTGCCACGCACCGGCACGGCCGCGGCCGGGGTGGGTTGGCTGACGGTGACGATGGGGACGGCGGCCGGCGGGTTGGAGACGAGGAAGGCGGCGATCCAGGCGCCGCCGGCGAGCTGATACCAGTCGCTGGCCTGATTGCGGCCCACGATGTCGAGGCCCTGGCCGACTGCGGCGCTGCCGGTCTTGGGGTAGTTGGTGCCAGGTCCGGAGCGCAGGTTGGCGGCGGTTTTGACGGTGGCGCCTTTCGGCGAGCTCGAGGTCTCAGCGGGAGCCGATGCTGCGGGTGTGCCGGCGGTGATCTGATTGATCAGAGTTGTGGCGCGCTGAACGGCGGCATTGCCCTTGCTCAATTCCTCGATGGCCTGGTTGAGCTTTGCGCTGCTAAGCTCGTCTACGCCGGCGGCGTATAGGTCGCAGGTGTTCTCAAAGTAGCCGGCGGCGGTGAGCATTTCGGAGTGCACGGCAGCGTAGCGCGGGGGCGCGGCAAGATCACGGATGTTCTGGCAGGCGATCTTGATGGCCGCCAGGTGGGTGGCAGCCTTAATCTTCCAGGCATCGTCAAGGATCAATGACGGGTTGTCGCCGACGGCGCCGGAATCGTCGCTGATGTCAGATAGGGCTTGGCCCAGGTTTGTGCTGATCTCTCCCATGCTGAGCAGGTAGGCGGACTCTGCGGCAGAGACTCCCTCGGTAGGCTGTGACTTTGGGGGGGCGAAAGTCGCACTGGCGACGGCCGTCTTTTGCACCGGGGGCAGATCGGTCGAGGTGGGCGGCGCGGTGGTGCGGGTGGCGGAACTGCCACTGCCGCATGCGACGATGGCCAGAAACAGCACACACATAGCGATAATGACGGGAACGGTCTTCGTTGACATCCGCTCACTGCTCCAAACCCAACTTCCCGGGGTGGGCCCGGGGAAGCGATGCACCCCCCAATGAGTACGCCCGACCAGTGGGGGGACCGGCAAAGCCAAAGTTATTACGGATCGCCGCTCGGTGAGGTCAATCAGTCGCCCAGCACGTGGGCGATGTAGTCTTCACGCGACATGGGACATTCGATGAGGAACTGCAACTGCCGTCGACTGACATTCAACTGGCGGGCGATGCGGCTGGCCAAGCTGTCGTCAATCTCGGCATAGGAGCGGGACAGGAATGTGATGGCCACCCTCTGCCCCTCATGCCGGACGACGTATTGTGTATGCTTGCCGCCTTCGCTTACTTCGGCGGCCAGCTTACCACAAAGCATTTTGTCCAGCGCGACTACTTTGACGGGCATGGTATGATGAGCTGCTGCAGGGCTGCGAATTGGCGTTGGAGCGGCCTAGCCAGTGATGCCGGGTCGCTGGCCAGTTCTTGATACACCATCACGAGGATTTCCGCCAGGTCGGCCAGGGCGCGCTGGGGCGAAGATCCCAAGCCGAACCAGAGATCTTCCCGCTCGGCAGTGGCGACGTAGGCGCCGGTTTCCGGCGACCAGGCGACATGAACCACCAACGGCCGCCGCAGTTTGAGATCGGCCGCGGGCAGTTGATCTAGTGGCAGGACGCCTTGACTGCCTATCATGAAAGTTGCCTCCAGTGGCGCGGCCCGTCCGACCATGACAGCGACGTGGCGGGTGGGCTGCGAGGCAGGATACCATCCGTAGGTCTGCGGGATCATACAGTGTCATCCGATCCGGTAAGACTATGCCCGGTAAGCTCAACGTACTTGCGCATGGCCTCAGTTAGCGCGCGTACGAGGCCCGGCATGAGTGCGGCCGGCACCGAGACGCCGGCCGCCAGGCGAGCCCGCACCTCGGTGGGCGGTTCGTTGGCATCGCTGACGATCGGCGGCACGATTTGAAAGAACCGCAGATAGAGATTGTGCTCGTCATTCGTGATCCACACCGATTGGGCCAGCGGGAAGGCGCAGTCGCCATCCGGATCGAGCTTGAGAGCCACGCGCACTTGGCCGGGGCGCAGTTCATCGTCCATAGTGTATACCCTCTTATCAATTGGTTGGTATCAGGCTGTGTATCGCAGGCAGGATCATGGCGCCCACGGCTGGCGTGAGCTTCCTTGCCTCCGCGGGTTGGGATAATCTTGGGGATACTACCCCTTGACGACTGCGATATGTTCCTCTACAATTGGCGAACGCCCGTTCTATTGCATGAAGGCCAGACAGATGCCGAAGAAGAAACGCTACCCCAGCACCTTCGACCAGATCCGTCAGCTCCCGCCGGCGCAGCGCCGCTCGGTGTGGGCCGCGATGCGCGCACTTATGCGGGCGTTGAGTTACGCCCCTCAATCGCCGCCAGAGTCATCTCCATCGCCCGCACCGTCAACGCCCGCTGACCCGCCTCCATCCCCCTGAGCCGGTCACTCCACGCGCGCACTTCCGGCAGTGGATCGCCCGCGCCCAGCTCCGGCGCCGGATCGTCCACCTCGCCGATCAGGTAGGCTACGGTTGTGCCAAGCGCGTGAGCGATGGCCTCCGCAACATCAAGCGTAGGCGAACCTTCACTTTTATTGTTGATGATTTCTGATAATGTGCTTGGCGATAAAGAAGGGCGAAACCGTTTAGCTTGAACGTGCAACTGTCCAAACGTCCAATTCTTCTTTTCTCGCAAGCAATCTACTCTGTCCCCCTGAATCCTCATAGCTTCCTACTATATCGCAAATCGAACAACACACAATAGTTTTTCGTTTATTTCGTACCCCAACATATCGAACAATCACACGATAGATCGTAAAATCTAACTCCGAATATGATGCAGATCATATTCGATTGTTTCGATAAATCGTATAGTACGAACAGGATTTACGATTTATCGAAACAAGAGCAGGAGAGACACGCATGACCGAACGGGAGCGCCTGGAACAGTTCATGGCCGAGAAGGGCTGGTCTTACAGCGACCTGGCCCACCGCCTCAAATGGTCGCCGACGTTCATCTTCGGCTTCCTCAGCGGCGCCTGGCCGGCGACGGAGCCGTTCCGCCAGCGGTTCGCCGAAGTCTTCGGCGCTGCAGCAGCGGCGCAGGTACTCGGTACTGAGGGGCAGCCCGCATGAACGCTACCGACACCCCAAACATGACCTACACATTGCCCTTGGGTACGCATGTCACCCTCCATCCGGAACAGGCTGACGTGATCAGTGCTTTGCGAGCCGAGAATGCGACGTTGCGCCAGACGCTGATCGATGTGACCGGCCAGCGCGACGAGTTGCGCCAGCAGCTCGACCAGGCGCTGCGGGAGCGTGCCGCATGACCGCCTTTGCTGCAAGTGGCTGGGGCCTCCGCCGCTGGTTCCAGCTCTCCGGGTTCACCCGCTCGCGCGGGACGGATGCGTTCTGGTGTCGGGTGGAAAAGCGCCTCGACGCGGCGGCGTGCTGGCCGTGGAGCGGAGGGCAATCGGGTACGGGATACGGGTATCTGTATTGGCGGGGGCGCCGGCAGTATGCGCACCGGGTGGCGTGGGAGCTGGCCAACGGACAGCCGATTCCGCCGGGCATGTTGGTGCGCCATCACTGCGACAACCCGCTGTGCTGCCGACCGAGTCATCTGGCGCTGGGACGGCATCGGGACAATATGCGGGACATGGCGCTACGCGGGCGGCGGGCCAGCTATCGGCTGTCGCCGGCTGCGGTGGTGATGATCCGCCAGAGCGATCGGCCATCGGCGCATTTGGCGGCGGAGTTGGGTGTGTCGCCGACGGCGATCCAGATGGTGCGGCGGCAGGAAGTCTATCGCAACGTGGAGGCATGATGAAGACACACATCGGGTCTGATCGGTGGGGGCGGCGTGAGCGCCTGATTGCGGTGATCATTATCGGCTGCCTGATTTTGCTCGCCCTGGTGCTGACGGACCGGGCCGACGCCAGCCAGCTCGCGGGGAATAAGGGGGGCTGCGGGACCGGCAACATGATCACGCTGTCATGCAATGTGTCGGACGCCGGACAGGGGTTCGTGTCCGGCAAGTGCGAGTATGGACACTGGTTCAGCCGGGTGAGCACGGCCAGGGTATTCACTATTGGACAGGTCGTCACGGCCCGCGGCTGCGAGGGGCTGAATGGCGAGTTGTACGCACCTATCAGGATTTCGAAATGACACCCAGCAAACTGCAGGCTGTTGCTGCCGGAATGCGCACGAGTGTAGCCCAGCATGACACAGGCTGGACGGCCGCCACGCTGCCGGGCGGGCTGGAGCTGGTGCTCTCCCGCCAGGCCGGCGACACGTGGCGGCTGGCGCTGCGCCGGGAGCGGGTCTATCCGTCGGACACCGAGGCGAGCATTCTGGCTGAGGTGTTCGGCGTGCCGGAGGGACTCGAAACCGCCCGGCGGCGCTCCTGGCTGGATACGCATCCGAAGAGCGCGCGGCAGGTGCGCTGGTGCGTGGTCGAGTTTGTCTGGCGCGAGGTTCCGGAGCACGCACCGGCCGCGGTCGCGGCCACTGGGGTCTGATCGTCCGGCGCGAGGCCGGACTGATGCCTGCACACACTAGGCTCGAATCGGGTGAAATGCTCACTAGCGGCGGGCAGGCTATCAGCCCGGGCTCGGACCGGGGGATCGGTGTTGTGGCGGTCTGCGGCACCTCCTAGCGGGGACGCTGGGGGGGATGGTCCCTTGCTGACAGGATCGCATGAGTCGGCGCCAGGCGCCAGGAAGGGGAGGCAAGCGGGATGGAACCGGGAATGGCTGTTCTGTTTCGGGTTTTGATCGCGCTGCCGGTGCTGAGCCTGGCGGCCGTGGGTTACAACTGGCTGATTGCGCATTACGGCAAGCACGGTTATCTGGACGGGTATATGGCGCTCGCCGTGGCGGTGGGGTGCGCGGGGGTGCTGCTGGTGGCACTGTGGGTCGTGTGGCCGCTGGGGCCGGCGGCTCGGCTGGCGGTGGCGATTATAGCCGGGCTGTTCGTGCCGGCGGGTGTGGTGATGATCATCGGTTCGATCGGGCGGCACGTGAAGGCCCGGGCGCAGGAGCGGAGCCGGATGGAAGCTGAGGCGCTGAGGTCGGTGCAGTGAGCACGGCGAAGCGGATCGGAGGCTATGTCTATCGACAAGAGGTGGCCCGGGTGCGCGCGGCGACGTCGTCGGCTCGGGGCTATGTGGAGCGCATTCTATCCGAGAAGCCAGGTCCGGCCTTGACAGCCTTGTACCTGGCGCATGTCGGCCTCGAGCTGGGGGTGATCAGCGAGGCGACTGCCGTTCTGGATGAGATCGGACGGGGAGCGGCGGCCTCGCAATGACAGGGTGACCGGGTTCCTATAATGGGGATACCCGGAAACAAGGGGGGGACTCATCATGTATACCAGGCGGGAAACGGCAACGGTAGAGGATGTCGAGTTCCGGGTGGCGCCATCATCCGAATGGGAGGTCGTGGTGTCGGCCGGGGCGGAGGCGCCAGCCAGGGGACAGGGGGCAGGGGACAGGAGTCAGGGGACAGAGAATACGGCGCTCGTGCCGGCCGGCCTGGACATCGAGGGTATCCTGAATCTGTTCGATGAGTGGATGAAGCTGGACGTCGGCGATGGCCGGGCGAGTCCGCTGACGCTGATCGCATATCGGAGCGATGTGCGGCAGCATCTCGTGTGGCTGGTGGAGCAGAGGAAGACGCCGGCGCAGGTGACGACGTTCGACCTGAAGGCCTATAGAGCGCACCTGGTGGAGAGCTACCAGGTGTCAACCGTCGGGCGAAAGCTGGCCAGCATCCGGCGGTTTTATCAGATGGCGCAGGCGCACGGGATGCTGCCGGTGAATGCGAGCTACGGGCTGAAGAGTCCGGTCGATAAGACGGAGCAGAGCGAACGGATCAAGTATCTGACGCTGATGTCGCTGAAGGCGTTGTTTGCGGCGACAGAGACGGCGAGCACGCCGGCGGCGCAGATCCGGGATAAGGCGATCATCGCGCTGATGGCCATCCACGGCCTCAGAGTGTGCGAGGTAAGCCGGCTGGACCTGACGGACGTGGATCTGGAGAAAGGCGAGGCCGGGGAGCTGGCCGCGCTGGGCAAGGGGGATAAGCGGCGGAGTGTGCTGTTGACGGATGACACCCGGCCGGCGTTGGAGAAGTGGTTGGCGGTGCGGCGGCTGATGCACGCCGACTCGCCGGCGCTCTTCCTGGCGCTGAGCGGGCCAGCGGAGCGGATTAGCACGCGCGGGCTGCGGGCGATGGTGGATCACTACCTGGTGAAGATCGGGGCCAAGAAGACGGGTGTTTCATGCCACGCGCTGCGGCACACGTATGCGACCCAGAGCCTGGCAGCCGGGGCGAGTCTGCTGGCGATCTCCGGGAGTATGGGACACAGCTCGGTGACGACGACGCAGGTCTACGCTCAGATCGTGGACAAAGCCCGAAACAATCCGGCGAAGTTCTTAGTAGGGCTGTTATAGGTATTCTGCCGTCGAGGGTGATGCAAATATGAAAAGTAATGAAATCGAGACCGCCGACGCTACGATTATCATTCAGTCGTGCGATAACGTTTCGGCGAATATCGGCGTTTTACACGGCGGAACAATAACCTATCGGCCTGTGGCCCTGCCATCCCTAAAACACGAATGGCACCGGGAACATTTGGCTTGCCTGGAACTGCCGATGGACAAGTTTGACGAAATCTTGCAGAGAAATAGGGCCGTGCTGCTGGAAACCATAGCCAGGCTAAACGTCCCAACAACGGATCCACCGTGCCGGCTGCGCCGGTGTTAGACGGAAAAAGGAACCGCCGACGGGATCAGCGCCGGCGGGCCAGCGGGGGGGGACCTCGCTGGTGAGCTGATTATAGCATATCTCCACAGGGGGGGACAGATGAGCGAAGAGCAGACAAGCTATCGGGTGTTCCGGCCGGAGCTGCCCCTGGCCGCCTGGGTGCGGGAGCAGCGGCAGCCGGTGGTCGTCCACCGCCAGGATCTGGCCGCGCTGCGGGAGGCTGGGGCGGCGAACGTGGTGGCGCTGCCGCATGGCGGGCCGCTGCGCGGCGAGGCGTGGGTCGAGGTGCGGGGATGAACGATCAACCCAACAGCAGCGGCTCCAGCGCCGTCTGGGGCATCCTGGCCGGTATCGTGCTGATCATCGCCCTGATCGGCGGGAGCCTCTATCTGATCGGCGATCTGGGCGTGCAACGCGAGCGGGCACGCGCTGAGCAGGAGAACGCCAGAGCGCAGGTCGAGACGGCGCGGGCTTATGCGCAGACGCAGATCGCCCAGGCTCAAGTCGAGATGGCACGGGCGCACGAAGAGGGATCGACAGAACGGATGCAGGTCTTCGCGCTGACGCTCAAGTCGCTGACCGCAGAAAACCAGATGACCATCACGCTGCTATCCGTGGGCGTGCTGATCCTCGGCATTCTGCAACTGGTCCAGACCCTCACCCGGCCGCGAGGTGGCGCATGACGACACAGAGACGCTACAGTCATTACACCTACACCATTACCAACAAGGCCAGCATCGTGCTGCTGTGCGTTTTGCTGGTGGCTAGTGGATCGCTGTGGGTGCGCTACTGGGCCAGCATCCCGCCACCTATTGAGGATGCATTACGGGTAGCCTGGTCTGTCTGGGCGCTGGCGTTTGTGATCCGACTGTTTGAGGCGCTGATCCGACGCTACGCAGTGAGGTAACCATGAAGCAGTTCACTCAGACATTCGTGCCGCCGGCCCCAGCGCCGGCGCAAATGCCGGCACAGCAGCCACGGGAAGCGGCTTCGATCTGGATGAGCGGCGTCGTGGCGCCGTTCGTCCAGAACATCATCGGCGGGATCGGCGTGGCGGTCATTGCCGGCCTGATCGGTTTGGCGGTCGCGCCGGGCAATCCGGTGCTGGTAGGTAAGGCGGCCATGATCGCCGGTGCGGTCGTGTTCGGCGGCTCCTGTGCGATCCGGGCGTTTCGGGATGAGATCGCGATGATTGTGGCGGCCTATGCCGATGGGCAGCGCGATGAAACGATCGAGGCGTTGCGGCGGGAGAACGGCCGGCTGCTGGCCGAGGTCGAGCGGCTGAAGGACGAGGGCATGGTGGCGCACGCCTGGGGAGCGCGCGAGGCGGCGGAGCGGCTGGTAACGAGCTATTTTGCCGCCGTGGCCGCCAACCAGGATGTGCGCGGCCATCTGGCCCGCGCCGAATCTATGCAGCGCGGTCTGAGCCGTGCTGCATGGGAGCAGGGCGTGCGATTCCTGCAGAATGCCGGCGTGCTCGATCGTGGCACGCTGCTGGCCGTCAGCGAGGAGGCGGCGTTAGCCGCCATCGCCCGGCACGCCGCCACGTCACGCGTCAGCGTGCGCGCCGCCAACGGCGACATGGCGAGATTGTAAGTTATGTCGAATCATGACCGGGAAGTGGGATCGGGATCATCCCAGCCCGGCAAAATGACCCCCTTCCCGCTCAGGCGGGGGAGGGGAGAGAGGAAGACGCAATGAGCGGCATGGATCGCTACATTGATCTGGTTTACGGCGGTGTTACGCCGGATGCGCTCGACTACTACACCGGCCGCGCGCAGATGGCACACGCCGAACGGGATCGGCTGGCCATGCGAGCAGTTGATGAGCAACTTGCTGCCGCGCGGCGTAAACAGGCGTGGGCCATCGGCGCACGGCGCCAGCTCGCCGAACTGTGGGCTGGGCTGACACCTGAAGAGCGCCAGGCCATCATACTGGAAGCGGAAACACTGTCACGATGAATAGTCATCACAAAGGGAAAAAAGGAAATAAAGGAACAAGCACATGAGCACCGAACTACTGACCCAACTCCAATCCCTGATCGCCGGCGCGGAGGCGAACCAGGTCGACGCCGACAAATGGCGCGCGTTGCTAGGCATGGTGGCTGATATGGGCTACGGCCCGCGTATCACGCCACAACAAATCGCCGATCTGCTGCCGAACGTACACGGCATAAACGAGATCGCCGGCTACTCCCAGGAGGTCGTCCCGGCGCAGCCGGCCGGCTCCAAAATGCCCAGACGCAAGCTCACACCCGAGGATGAGCACAATATCCGGATCCTGCAGGATCGGTTCTTCTCATCAGAGCAAATCGCCACAGAACTCGGGATCTCGCTTAAGGCCGTCGTCGCCTTCCTCGAACGTGTCGAGCGTGATTGATTTTACCCACGCGCTGCGCCGGGCGGCGCAGCGCGTGCCGGGGCCGGTCGCCGAGCGCAGCCTGGCGCAGGCCAGGCCGATCCGACTCATGGCGGACTATCACGATGTGCCGCTGCCGGAGCCGATGGTGCGAGCCGGCCCGATGCGCCTCGGCGCCAGCGAGACCTGGTGTGCGCGCTGCGGGTGCGAAGGCTTTATGCCGGAATCGACATCCGGCAATCGCTCGGCGCAGAAGTCCACGGCTACCTGCATCCGTTGTGGCAGCACGAAGCTGGTACCGGCCACGGCGGTGCTGCGACCGGATGAGTATTACGTGGCGCAGTAGTTTGCGCGCAAACACTGAGGTGTGTGATGGCCGATTCCCTGTTTCTGCTGGAGCAGATCGACGACAATCCGTTCCAGACCCGGCAAACCTATGACGACGCCGGGATTGCCGAGTTGGCGGCGGACATCTATGCCCGGGGCCTGCTGCAACCGCCCGTCGGCCGCCTGGTAGACGGCCGGGTCCAGCTCGCCTTCGGCCATCGCCGGCTGCGGGCCTACCGGCACATCCGCACGCAGATAGATGCGATGGGCTGGAGCGCGATGCCGGTCAACGTGCAGACGCTGAGCGATGAGCAGATGGCGCTGGCAGCGTGGAGCGAGAACGCGCAGCGCAAGGACATCACGGCGATCGAGGAGGCGACTGCGATCAAGCGGATGATGGACGGCTTCGGCTGGAGCCAGAGCGACATGGGCAGCAAGCTGGGCGTGGATCGCTCGACGGTGGCCAATAAGCTGCGGCTGCTGCGCTTGCCGGAGGAGGTGCAGGCACGCATTGCCGGCCGGGAGCTGAGCGAGCGCCAGGCCGTGGCGCTGCTGCCGCTCTACGAGCTGCCGAAGCCGGCGCTGAACAACGCCGACAAGGCTTACACTTTTCCACGACCGAAGGATGTGATCGAGAACGCCGGCGCAAAATCATCGGACCGCATCCGGGAGGACGTAGATAGGATTCTGCAGAACGCGACGTGGCGGCTCGATGTGCCGTGGTCCAATCATCCGTTCGGCGGAAATGGATTGCATGATCCGGTATGCGATAGCTGTGCTAAGCGGATGCGTTTCGAGAAGACGTTCCGCTGCCCACATCAGACCTGCTATGAGCGCAAGACGACGCTGTGGGCGGCGCTGCGGGTGGCGTGGGCCAGCACGGCGATGGAGATCCCGGCGGCGCCGGTGGAACTGAGTTACGGCGAGTATGCGACGCTGGCGAACGTGCCGCAGCCGGACAAGGTGATCGAGAAACGCTGCGAGAATTTGCGGCTGCGTTGGGTCGGGGACGACCGCCATACGGTGACCCGGCTGCGGGTGGCTGAGTATCCCGACGTGGAGGTCATCTGTCTGCATGGGGAGGATGGCCGGTGCAAGTGCGCCAGCGCAGCGAAGGCCGCGGCGACGAAGGCGGATCCGGACGTCCAGGAGCAGAAGGCGATCGAGAAGCGGATCCAGACGGAGATCATCGAGCCGGCGCGGGCGGCGGTGCTGGCTGGCCTGGAGAGCGGGCACCTGGGCGTGTGGCGGGATATGACCAGGGCGATAGTCTACAATCTGCGGCTGCCGGATGACGCCGATCTGGACGCGATCCGGGTGGCATTGGCGAAGGGATTGGCCGAAAGACAAATCTACTACGGGTCGGACAAGTCCAACCTCGGAGCGGTGAAACAGGCTTACGAGGCGCGCTTGAAGAACCTGGGGCTTGCCGTGCCGTGGGATGTGCCGCCGGAGGAGAGTCTGCGCCGGCGCTACGAGCGCATCCAGCGCTGGGCGATCAATCAGGAGTGGTGGAAGTGGGATTACGAGACGAACCTGGAGGCGATCGCCGGCAACCAGGTCAACCTGGCGGCGCTGGCCACGGAGGCGGCAGCGCTGGGTGAGGCGGCGGGTGAGCTGCCGCTGTTGATCGGCGCGCTGCAGGGGCAGTTGGCCGAGCTAGAGCCCGTGGCGCGGGAGATCAATGCGCGGAGGCAGGCGGGCGGGAATTGGTGGTGCCGTCACGAGATGCCGAGAGTCCTCTGCAATGATCTGCTGACATTGGAGCCGGGCAGTCTGCATTTCGAGAAGATCCTGGGCGAGGCCGAGGCGATCCACGTGCGGTATGCGCTGATTTTTGCCAACGGGCTGGAGCGGATCCAGGCGTTGTGTGATCGGCGGATGGCGCTGGAGCCGGAGCGGGCCGGCGAGGCGTTTCCGGTGCTGTGAGGAAGATGATATGTGCAAACATCCGAACGTGAAACTAACGATCTCATGGACGATTGACATGACCACTGAGGGGCCGGAGGTGCTCGACAGCCAGGTCCAGAAGGCGAGCCTGAGAGCAGTGGTGAATTGTCCTGATTGTGGCCTCATGGGCAACACCTACACAACGATGGGCGAACCGGGCGTACAAAAGTCCTGGCAGGATCGGTGGCCAAAGTGGTTGAGCAACCGGGTGCGGCAGTTGGCGAACGGAAACGCTTCGCTGCGGCAAGCAGTGCAGAGGTGTATGCCGGGGTTGGTAGAGTAGTGCCGAGTACGGCAGTTATAGGTAATGCGATTGCGGCGCGCTGGGGCGCCTGGTGGGGGGACATCGTGCAACTTAGCAGAACACGGCAGCTTCAACTGATCGTCAATTTTTTCAACGGTGTGCCGGCCGACCGGCAGTATCATCCGACGGACTTCGACCGGGACCTCGCCGAGGCGTGGCGCGAGCTGATGGGCTGGGAGCAACCTGAGCCGGGCGATGCGGAGATGGTCAAGGAGATCCGGACCGAGCTGGCACAGAAGGTGTTTGCATCGCTGCGCAATGGACGCCAGGTGTGGGAGGAGATCGCCGGGGCGCTCGATGCGGAGCCGGCGCATTACAAGTCGTTGGCGGAGATGGCATTCGAGCCGATCACCTGGCTGTGGGAGAACTGGCTACCGGTGGGAATGATCTCGATGCTGGCGGCCAGGCCGGGGACGGGTAAGAGCCTGGTGGCGCTGGATCTGTGCCGGCGGATCATCGCCGGCGAGGGGTGGCCGGACGGCTCGACGCAGACCCGGCCGGGGGCCTCGTGCATCTATGTGGATGCCGAGAACGTGCCGGCGATCCTCAATAAGCGTTCGGTTGAGTGGGAGCGCTGGGGTATGGATCGCCGGCGCATCTATCCGGTGATCCCGGAGCAGGACCATGACATCGTGAACCTGGGCGATGATCATTATCGGAATCTGTTGTGGGGGATGGCCTGCAAGCTGAAGCCGGCGCTGATCGTAATAGATTCGCTGCGGGACATTCTGCCGGCCGGCGAATCGGCGGTGGAAGATGTGCGCTCGACGCTGGCCTTCTTGAGCAATCTGGCGGTGCAGAACTGCGCGGCGGTGCTGATCGTTCACCACCTCCGCAAGGGGCAGCAGTCCGGCCAACTGGCGCTGATGGACAGCATCGATCTCGACCAGGTGAGCGGGTCCGGTTACATCGGCGGGCGGGCGCGGGTGATCATGGGGCTGACGAAGGTGCAGACGGGGCCGGATCCCGACAAGAACGGGCCGCGCAAGTTGGAGATCGTCAAGACGAACCTGGGTGAGTATCCCGCCGACCTGGGGATCACGTTCGAGCGGATGCCGCCGGACGGGTTGAAGCTGACCTGGACGGGGCAGGCTCCCAAGCGTTACCAGGAGCCAACGCTGCGGGATGGGGCGGTCGAGTGGCTGCTGGCCTTTCTGGAGGACGCCGGTGAGCCGGTGTCCCCGAAGGCGGTGGTCGAGGCGGCCGAGGCGGCCGGGTTCAGCCGGGCGACGATCTACCGGGCGCGTGAGGAGTTGGGCGGCCAGATCGCCAACTCGAAGGGCCGTCAGCACCCACAGAACGCCTGGACGTTGACGGTAGCGGAAGAATAGAGCGGGCGGGCGCCTGGTGGCGTAACCTTAAGCCGTCGCAAGTATATCAAGAGATCACTATTTTAACACCCCTACCCCCTGATATAGCTAGAGTGGGTGAGACGGTGATATCTCTGCGATAGTCGGGACAGTTCAACGGGAGGCAGCGATGCGACGATGATAGCGATCTCCTATCTGGTGATTTTGATTCTGGCGGGCAGTCTGTTGTACATCGTGATCGCCGGGGTGGGGCCCGGTTTGCGAGAGGGAAGGAAGAAGGATGAAACGTCTAAACCCGGGCATGATCAGCCACAGCCTGTCGCTGTGCGGGATGAATGCGTATCGTGCGGTCATCCTGGAGATGGCCGAGCAGATCAACGCGCTTCAGGAAGCAGTCGAGGATCTGCAAGGGCTGGTGAGCGCCGAGATCATGGGCGGCCTGGCCAAGCCCAGCGAATTGCGGGAGGTCGTGGCGGAGCTGGCCAGGGGACAGGAGTCAGGAGACAGGGGTCAGGGGAACGGGCGCCAGCCATCAAGCATCCCGGACGGAACGGTAACGGGTAGCTCCTGGCTTCCGGATGATTGGGTGAAACAGTACACTGCTGCGGTGGACGGCGAGTGATGGCGCCGCTCCAGACGCATCGGGCACACTGCGGCGCCTGCAGCGGCCTGATGGTCCTGCAGAGAGATTATCGCACGATCAATCATCTCCTCTGCTGGATCTACTGGTACGTTTGCCAAACATGCGGAACTCAAACACCGCCATGCCTGACAACTGCCGAAGCAGACAATGATGTGGTGTGGGTGCCGATGGCGGCGCCGAAGCGGACGGAGGGAGGGGGGCATGGGCAATAATCGTAATCACAGGGCGAAGCGGCTGTCGGCGGACGAGTTTATCCGCATTTGGCAGGCAGCCGAGACGGTAGAGCAGGTTGCCGAGGAGACGGGGGCGCACTACACGGCAGTCCTAAGCCGGGCCCGGCGCTACCGGGAGCGCGGGGTACAGCTTCGGGAGTTGCAACGGAGCGTGCGGCCGCATAACTATGGCAACGACTGGGATGCGCTGCGGGCGTTGGCGGTCGAGCTGCGACCCGGTTCCGAGTAGGAATCTTATAGGAACCGCTTACGAAAAAGGGGGGAATCAACGATGGAAACGGCTCTGAGCATCATTCAGGATATGCGCCAGCCCGTTGTATCGCTCGTTACAGCGTTGGCGGAGGCGGGTGACCTGTCAGCGGACGAGTACCGGGCGATCTACGATCAGGTGGCCGCCGGCCGCTCGCTGCGCAATGTGGAGCTGGCGCTGCGGTCGGGGGTGACGTTCGGGTGGTGGGCGAAGTATGCGGCCGGGGAGAAGGTCCTCGACCGGGAGCGGAAAAACGAGCTGCGGACGTGGGCGGGGCTGCCGCTCCTCCCGCCGTCGGTGAGCGAGGCGGTAGCGGCGGGAGCGCATCCTGATGCGGCAGTGTACCAGGTGGGCGCGTCGCCAGCCAGCCGGGTGGTGCTGGTGGGTGCGGATGTGCCGGCGGTGAGTCTGCGGCTGAACGGCGCCTGCACGGTGGTGAGCGACGGCCCGGCCCTGGAAGCGCGCCAGCCTGCATGTACCGGGCGGTACAGCCGCAAGCCGGGCGGAACGATACATCTGACTAGGGGCACGTGGGAACGGCTGAATACGAGGCGTTTGCGTGCGGGGCAGTCGTGGGATGAGTTCCTGGCTGTGTTGGAGGAGAGCGATGGCCAGTCTGAATAATTTATCGGTCACCTTCGAGGTGGAGCCGATCGTCAAGCTGCTCTGCGAAGAGACCGAGTGCGAGCATAACCTGGTGAGCAAGCCTGGCGGATGGCTGGCCTGCAATCTGAAGCATGTCGTCATCGGGCAGGGGGGCGTGTGTGCGGACAGGGCGGTCAAGGTGGTCAAGAAGGAGGAATAATGGTAAAGGTAGCCAGAACATATACCCCACAGGAACTTATTGAGGGGGGTGCACACATACGGACAAAGGCAAATGTGATGGACGGTGCGCGACCGATAAAGGTCACGCGAGAAGCAGATGGCCGGAATCTAGTGTCCCTGCCGTTGCCGGACAAACTGTGCATTTCGACATGGACGATCGGTTACGATGACGACTTTGTTGAAACCATCCTGACGTTCAGATTCGCTAACATGCAGGCTCGCTATCGCGTGACCGGCGTGGACGATGGCGGCAGAACGCTGATCGGCGAGTTGATCCAGCAGAACGAGAAGCGCCTGGCGCCGTACATCCCGGTGGATCCGGAAACGCAGGGCAAGCCATCCTAGTAGCATGTGTTTATGAGTTGCGTGAGAGCGGCTAGAAATGGGCGGCAGCGCGGGGCCGCCCTTGCGACAAGGATGATCTAGTGGGGGGGAGAGGGTGGGGCTAGATGGCATCTGAGGCGACGGAGTACACGTCTTATCAACGGGGCGCTCTGGTGATGGCGGAATTGATGCGGGGACGGATGCTGACGACGACGGAGGTGATGAAGTTGACGGGGATGAAGCGCAGCGGGGCGTTGAAGCTGCTTGGGCAGTTGTGCGGGCTGCGGGAGTGCGCGGTGTATTTCGACGAGCGGTGCGCGACGTGGCGGATACTGAGGCGCTAGGCCAGAAAGGAGCTTTAGGGTAACGCGCCGTGGGGGTGCAGTAGTACGGTATGATAAGGCCAGGGTCCGAGACGGGGTCCTGGCTTTTGTTTGCGCGCAAACATGGCCGGAGAAAATAGAGTTCGTGTAACAAACAAATTGAGAAGATTCGCCACGGCTGCGACCCTGCGGGGTCGCAGCACAAGCCCAGAAGAACGGAACTTTTTCGGTACTTTTCTAGACAGGATGAAGCGATGCTGAAACCCTATCAGGTGCCACACGAGTGCGAGTCGGCGGAGATCGCTGAGAAGCTGGCGGCGTTGACGCCGCGGCAACGGCGGGCGTTGCGGTCATATGTGTGGCAGGTCGAGTTGGGCGAGAAGTCGTTGACGGCATGGCTGGCGTCACCGCTGTGCCCGCTGGCGCGCTCGACGTGGTATGAGTTGCGCGACCGTTGGGAGTTTCAGGCTGCGCTGGAGGCTTACAAGCGGGCGGGTCTGGAATGGCAGATGAGCCAGGAGCGGCGGTCGGTGGAGTCAGCGCAGCGGAAGCTGCGGCTGGCGACGAGCGGGGCAGCCGAGCGGTTGGTGGAGCAGACAAATGCTGATATTGGCAATCTGTTCAAAGTGGTGGAGCGGTGGACCGATGATCCGCTGCCAAGCCAGGAGATCATCGGGGAGGAGGAGCGGGAGGTCACGGACAAGAGTGGGAAGACGCAGATGGTGCGCTTCTACCTGGTGCGGCAGGCGGTGGTAGATCTTAATCGGCTGAAGGACCCCAGTTATTCGAGATTGGTGAGGAAGTTCTCTGATTCTCCGCGCTCAGGGATCAGTATCGAGTTGTACGATGCGCAGGCGGCAGTGGTCAAGGTCTTGGAAGCGCAGGGGGTGCTGCGCCAGTCGGCGTTGGGACTGAATGTGGATCTGGGCGGGTTGACGGACGAGCAGTTGGAGCGGATTGCGGCAGGCGAGGATCCGTTGCAGGTGTTGGCGGGACAACGGATGGGGAACGGGTAGGGGCGGGGTTACCGGGCGGGGCGATCCCGACCCTACATCCGAGTATGCTTATTATCGGTATCAGAAGCCAAGGTTGGCAGCGGTGGTGACGACGGGTTTGGCGGCGGAGACGCGGCTGGTGGGGATGGCAAGTTTGTTGAAGGCGCCGGAGGAGGCGTCCACCTGGTCGTCATGGGCGCCTTCGGGGAAGCTGGCGATTTCGGCTAGATAGGCAGCATTCCAGTCGGCACGGACGAGCTTGACATTGCCGGCCTCGCATTGGGCGGAGAAGGCTTCGGCTCGAATGACTTTGTCGGTGGACGGACGTTCGGCGTGGACGATGTAGCCGGCAAGGGTCGTGCGGATGGAGTTTTCGGCGGATTCTTTGCCGCCGGAGCCTTGCTCCTGTTCGATCCAGACAGGGACGGACCGGCCGTCAAGCTCGGCGGTCTGGCGGATGATTTTCTCTCGTTCGAGTGCTGACCATTGGCCCCGCACGACGTCCTCGATGATGTAGATTCCCTCTCTTGTTTTGGCGATCCTGACGCCGGCCGTGTAGTCGTTACGGCCGGCGGATCCCGCTTTATCCCAGAAGCGGACGCGGGCGACAGCGGAGACAGGGGCTGCGTGGATGATTTCGAACCAGGCGAGTTTGAACATGCCGCCTTCGGCCGGGAGGGGGCGCTGCTGATAGAGAGCGGTGAAGGCCCACGTGCCGAGGACGGTGCGAATCTTGGCCAGGTCTTCGGCGGTGAAGCGTTTGGGGCATAGGGATTCGCCCAGGGCACGACCGAGGGGATCGCCCGGTTCGGCCAGGGCCGGGAGGCTCAGGATTTCCCAGTTAGGACCGTCTTCGCTGGCCAGGATGCGGCCGGCGAGGTCATCTTCGTGCCAACGGGTCATGATGAGGATCATCGAGCCTCCGGGCTCCAGGCGGGTGTAGAGGTCCTGGGTGTACCAGTCCCAGACGCGCTCACGGTAGGCCGGGCTGTTGGCTTCTTCCCGTGATTTGACGGGATCGTCGATGATGATGAGGTCGCCGCCCTGGCCAGTGATGCCGCCGCCGACGCCGACGGCGCGCAGGCCGCCGCCGCGCGTCGTCTCCCAGTCCTCGACGGCGGTGCGTTCCTGGCTGAGGCTGAAGCGTTGGAGGGCGATGCGGCGGGACTTGCGCGAGAACTTGTCGGCGAGGGTCTGATTGTAGGCGCCGACGATGACGCGCATGGCAGGGTCGCGCTCAAGCCGCCAGACGGGATAGCGAACGGTGGTGAGCTCACTCTTACCATGGCGCGGTGGCATGAAGAGCATCAGTTTGCGGACGCGGCCGGCGGTGACCTGGTCGAGTTGGGCCTGGATCAGGCGCAGGTAGGGCCAGTCCCAGGTCCACCATGGGGTGATGATTGGGAGCCAGGCGTCAAACGAGAGCATCCCCTGCGTGGTTGCGTCCGCGTGTCGCCGGCGCAGCTCCAGCGCTGCCTCGGCCCGTAAGGAGAACGGTGAGCGGGTCTTCGCCCCGGCTGATGCGTTCAAGTTGTTCGTCCGTGCATTGAAGGAGGTCCAGGTTGAAGTTGTAGTCTTGCTGAGTTACCTTCGTGCCCTGCAGTTCGCCGATTTGTTTTTCGGCATCCAGCAGCACCCTCAGCCAGCGCGCGGATTTTGATTTGCTGAACTGATCCCACGCCTGCATTTTGATCTCGACCAGGTTGGCGATGCTTTGCGCCCGGCTGTCTACAATGGTTTTTTCCGCTTCTCTGCGCCACAGCTCCCGGACTCTCTGCATGTCTCGCTTGGCTGTGATCAGCGCATAGGGTGTCACATCCGAGTTCAGCGCAGCCTGGATGTCCAGCGATCCTGCCCCGCGCACCATCATGGCGGCTACCGATTGCAGCCGTTTGAGGATCTCCGTGTCCTTGTCCCATGCCACACTTTTCTTGTTGCGCATCAGCCTATAGTATCACCCTTCCCGTCTGCCAATGCTTTCAGCGCCAGCCTGGCCATCTCGGCGATGGCCGTCGGCACCGCAACGATATCCAGGTCCTCGCGCACCTTCTGCAGGGCATCTTTCCAGCCCTCGTAACTCTCGGCGTTCGCCAGGTAGATCTGGTCTACCTCCAGCTTGTTCATGATCGCGTCGACTGCGGCCTGGAAGTCGGTCGCCTGTGTGTTCAGGAAGAGCACCAGTACCTGTTTGGCGTACCGTTGCAAGTCCACATCGACTGGCTTGAAGTGCACCGGTTTGGGGATGTCGTCGAAGATTCGGGGGTCTACGAACGCCTCGAAGCGCGCCTGGATGTCCGTGATTTGGCTCCAGACCCGTTTCACCAGCTCCGGGTCATCCTGGCCTGCGATCGTGTTGTGCGCTAACTGTTTTGCCCGCACCCGCGAGGGCGCCAGCTCCAGGTAGAGCAGGATCAGGATCAACTTGACCCCGGCCGCCCGCGCCGCCCGGATCCGATGATGGCCCGAGATGATCTGGATCACGCCTCCAGCTTGCACGCACAGCGGAACCGATTCCAGTGTGCCCGCTTCCTGGACGTTGCGCGTCAACTGTTCCATCATAGCTTGCGGCATGGAACGCGGATTCACATCCTGCTCGCGCAGCTCGTCCACTTCGACGTAGCGCAGTTCCAGGCCGGGAGGAAAAAGATGCTGGCTCAGTTCGGCCAGGGTCCTGTTCACCTCGTCTTTGTTGCGAACTTCTGAAGCCATAAAGCCAGCGTCTCCTCGCGCGTGCGTTGCACGATGTTTCCGTAGTACGTCAGCTTGAACGTTCCGTCCTTCTGAGCCGCGCGCTTTGCCATCTCCATCCCTGTACCGCGCGCGGTCTTGTTCTCCGGGTGGGGTGTCAGCATCGTGCTCTGGACCCGCCGCGGGAGACCGGTGAGATCGACGTGTTTTTCTCGGCTGAAGATATCGTTCCAGAACCACTCAGACAGCATACTCAGCAGTGTGAGCTTGTGCAGCCTTTCGTATCGTTCGTGTGGCACCGTAAAGGCGAACGTCAGGTTCGCCGGGATGTCGCCGATCTCGTCGTCTTTGCTGCCGTGTCCGCTGCGCATGTTTGCTGTTGTGAACGCGAGGATTGCTGCGAGGCAGCCGTCCAACAGCAGACCTACGTATTTTTCAGACATGCTGCCTGGCAAGCGGTGGATGAAAAGGTCCTTGTAGTAGTCAGCGACGTCGCGTGGGATGACTCTCGCCTCGATCCGTGAATCCGGTTTCACCTCGCCCGTGAAGAGTTTGAATCTGGCCTCGCCCAGCGTGATCTTTGCCCGGCTTACCTGTGGCGGGATCGGGTTACGATTGGCGACGATCCAGTTGATCGCTGCGCTCTTACTGTTGCTGGGACGATCGGCAAAGACAGACTGCCACGGCTCGCCCCACAATGGCGCCGGGTCCTCATTGGGCGTCGCGTAGTACATCAGCGTCAAGGCGGGACTTGCGCCGAGCACCTGCATCAGCCGAGCGTAGTCTTTCTCAGTGAACTGCGCGACCTTGGGCTCGTCCCAGTCGAAGATCCGTTCGATTCCTTTGAACATCCGGCCATACCCGCCCGTGTACCGAGGCGGATTCACCAGCAGCAGCGCCTTCGGATCGCCTCGATACTCGTCCAGGGTCAGCCACATATCGCGCGCTTCGTACCGCAGCCCGCGCAGCGCCTGCGCCATCTCGACGATCGCTTCCATCAGTTGCCCGATGTAGTTTTCCGCCTCCTGCATCAGCTCGCGCTGGACGTGCTGGAGGAAGATCGTCTGATTTTTGCGGTCGTATTGCAGCACCCGGATCGCATACATCACCGCAGCCGCTTTGGCGATCGGGGCGCCGTCCACGTATTTCCGCACGAGCTCGCCGATCTCACCGGCCTCGGGCTTCAGATCAAGGCGCCAATCATTGCTCATGATGGCCATGCCGAGAGCCGTCGAGTATAGCGAAATGTCACCGCAGACGATCCGCTCCGTCGGCGCGCCCGCCTCACGCGCGACGGCTGCCAGTGAGAATGAGCCGCAGCACGGCACCACCACCACCGAGGCCTTGCTGGCCATCACTACGCTGGCGGTGTAACCGCGTGTCGGTCCGCGCGGGATGCCCCTAAACAGGATGTCTGGATTCGACATCGATCCTCCAGAACCGGGCAGGCTGATTTGAACAACCGTTTCCAGATTGAGCGTCTGGCGTCCTGACCGAGCCATGAGCCGGCTTGCGCCGACCCAGCACTAGACGATACCCGGACACAGCAAAATATACTATAGTCGCCCCACGATTCGGCGCGAGTTTCTGAATGTCTCCCGATTGTGCCGCTTGTTCACCCGCTGTCAGCAATTCCGGCCTGCGTACAGCCCCGCTAAGCAACGTAGTAACACCGCGCCATACTACCCTTCACCTGATCTACAATGCCCGCTTCCCCTTCGTATCGCCCCGTTTTTCACCTTAAGACATTGTGCAGTGCGAGATTCCTTTAACATTAACTCTCAAACGTCAGCAATCATCGCACACTTGCCGTCCGCCTGCATTCTTGCAGAAACAAAACACAACCCGTTTTCAGTAACCTATTGATTATATTATGCTGTCTGGTATAATAATAATGTAGACATAAGAACTTTGACAACCGCATAGCCCTCCCGGAACCTACGGACAAATGCTGACAGTCGGGAAAATCGGGAAACCCGCCCTACACCGCAAGGACAAGCGAACCTCCCCTCACTGAGTACCGACCCACAAACGCAAGAGACAACCCGAAAGGCGCAAGGTCCGGAACAAGAGGCAACAGTACGCGAAACGCCCCGGCGAAAAGCCGGACACCGCCCGACATCACCAGCGCGGCGGGAACATCGCCGGGGTGTCACCGGGAAAGCGGCCCGGTCTGAATGAGCGATTCATATCCCATAATCTGTCTACCCGGAAGGAGAACCCACCATGAAGCCCAAACTCACCGCCAAGGAACTCTACTACAGCGATCGTTGCCAGAACTATGAGGCCCTCACGCCGGCCCAGCAAGCGGTCTTTCGAGGCAGCGTCACCTGGCGCGCCAGTCACGCCTACCTGGGCAGCGAGGAGGCCACGTACATCGAAGCCATCTGCAAGCGCATCGAGATGCCGGTCCCGTCCATGTTCTCCGCCGAAGAGACGGCTGAGCGCAATGCTCATCCGATGCTCCGCCAGATCATGGTCCCGATCTACAAGCTGCTGATGGTCAAGGATTCGTCAATCCGGGCCGCCGTCCCGAACAAGGTCAAGCAGCCGGCCGACATCTACAATCTGCTCACGGTCTACTCGCAGGGCTTGGATCGCGAGCACCTGATCGTCATCATGCTCGACACGAAGAATGCCGTCATCGGCATCAACACGGTGACGATCGGCAGCCTCAATTCCGCAGTCGTCTGTATGCGAGAGGTCTTCAAGCCGGCGATCCTGGCCAACGCGGCCGCCATTATCGTCTCGCACAATCACCCGTCGGGTGACCCGACCCCATCCGCTGAGGACGTGGCAGTCACCCGCCAGATCGTGGATGCTGGGAAGCTGCTCAGCATCGACGTTCTCGATCACATCGTTTGCGGCGATGGGCGCTATGTCTCGCTCAAAGAGCGCGGGCTCGGATTCTAGCCTAGTAGGGGCAGGAGGATAAGATGCCGCAAGATGAGTTGTTCGATACGACGGAGGCCTCGCCGCTGTTCGCCGGCATTCCGGTGCCGGCGACGCATGATGAGCGACCGGCTAGACATCCCAGCTTCAGCCAGCAGGCTCTGTTCTGCTTTCGGTGCCACACTCAGTCCATTCAATTGCTGCTGGCCCGCGACGGCCACCGCTACTGCGCTGCGTGCGCACAGACACTGCCGAGGAGATAACCCATGACCGAGATCATCTCCATTCCCGTTTCTCAGATCATTCCAGGAGCCAATGACCGCAAGATCTTCGACCTGGCGAAGCTACAGGATTTGGCGGCCAGCATCGCCGAGCACGGCCTGGCGCAGCCGATCACCGTGCGTCCCATCGGCAACCGCTGCCCGGTCTGCGGCAGCATCCTGAGCGGTCAAGAGTTCCTCTGCTATGACCGTTCGCACAAGTCGTTCATCACATCCGAGACGATCTACCAGATCGTCGCCGGCGAGCGCCGCTTCAGGGCGATCAGCGAGGTATTGAAGCTGGCGACGGCGCCGTGCATCGTCCGGGAGGACCTGGACGACGAGGCCGCCAGCGCCATCATGCTGGCGGAGAACACGGGGCGAGCCGATCTGAATCCCATTGAGGAGGCTAACGCCTACCAGGTCCGTAGCGATCGTTTCGGCTGGACACCGGAGCACATTGCGGAGGTGGCCGGGGTGAGTGTGGAGACGGTGAAGCAGCGCCTCTCACTGCTCCGGCTGATCCCGGATGCGCAGACCCTCGTGGCGCACGGTCATCTGCCTATCGGCCATGCGGCAGCGCTGGCCACCCTCGACAGCTACCGCCAGGTCATCGCGCTGCGCGTGTACCAGGAGAGCAAACACCTGCTGCCCCTGGCTGATTTCCGCTCCATCGTCTGCCGGCTGGAGGACGAACAGAACCAAGACGCTCTGTTTGATCTCGAAGCCTACTTCGTCGCCGTCGCCCAGCAATCCGACCAGCCCACGCGCGGCAAGGATGCGGCGGTGCGGGTACCCACCCGAGCCGATCTGCCGCCGGTCAGGTTGCTCCAGAAGAGCAACGCCAGCACGATCATCGCAGAATACATCGCTGAGCTACAGCAGGCCGGCCACGACATCGAAGCCGCGACCATCGGCACGCTCTATGATGCATTGATCCGTGGGAACTTCATGCGCGTTCCGTTGACAGTCCGCTAACCGTGCGGTATAGTATTTTCACAACAAGGAGCAATCTCATGTCTGCCAAGCCCAAAATCTACACTATCGGCTACAGCGGTCGCACTCCGAGCGAGCTACTGGAGATCGTAGAGCTCCTCGGCGCGCAACTTGTTGATGTACGCTACTCTCCCGCCTCCCGGCTGCCGCAGTGGTCCGGGCTGCGGCTTCGCCAGCTCTTCGGCGAGCGGTATACTCACCTGCGCCAGTTCGGCAACGTCAACTACAAGAACGGCGGACCGATCCAACTCGTGGATTACGCGTCCGGCAAGGTCTATCTCGATGCACTGGAGCGCCCTGCCATCCTGATGTGCGTGTGCTCCAACCCGGCCATCTGCCATCGCACCACTATCGCTAACTTGCTGCGGGCCGATGGCTTCGAGGTAGTGGAGTACCATGACGCCCGGCCGCCCAGTGATGCCATGGCCATAGCGCCCAACCCGCAAATGGAGTTGTTTTGATGGAGCTGTTTTCGACGGCTGAGGCGGCTGCGTATCTCGGTGTCAAGCCGGAGACGGTCAAGTATCATGTGTACCAGGTGAAGGACCTGGTCCCTGATAAGCTGGTTGGTAAGACCCTCGTGTTCACGCGGGAGACACTGGACGAGTTCATGACGCGCAAGCGGTCGGTTGGGAGGCCGGCGACGAAGTGACCTGACCTCGCGTCCCCTCGCCTACACCGTGTAGGCGAGGGGACGTTTTTTGTTTGGCGCCCTGCAGTCCCCGGCTGAGGATTGTAGGGCGCTTTTTTTGGTTTAACCGTGGGATGAGTTTGAAGATCACGCGCTGTTAAGGCGGTGGGGTGTGATATTTTGGACGACAACAGGTTCCGATAAGAGGTGTACTCGGTGGTGGGGAGGGGTGGCATGGCAGCTCCATTGTTCAGTGTGTTGAGTCAGGCGTTTAGCGAGGCGTTCACGCTGCTGGCGAGTGCGGCCAGGACGGTGACAGTGGGGACGAATGGGGCGGCGGTGGCGGGGTTCGGGCGCTTCCGCCGTTTGATTTTGCTGCTGGATGTGACGGCGGCGGCGACGGATGCCGGGGATACGCTCGATGTCTACGTGGACGGGTCGGTGGATAATCTGACCTGGTTCAACGTGGCGCATTTCACGCAGGTGGTGGGCAACGGCGGGGCGAAGAAGTTCGTTGCGGTGTTGGATGCCTCGAATCCGGGCACATCGGTGTTCGATGTGACGGCGGATGCGGCGGCGGGCGCGGTGCGGCCGGCCGCTTTTGCGTTGTATCTGCGGGCGCGCTGGGTGATCGTGGATGCGGACGGGGATGGCGGTTTCACGTTCAGCGTGACCGGCTATGGTCAGTAGGCGGGCGTGTGGAACGGGTGTGTCAGAAATGCGGGCGGGTGTATCGGGGGCTGGTGTGCCAGGCGTGCCATCCGAGGCGGAAGAAGGCGGAGGCTGAGGTCAAGTCGAAGGCTGAGGTCAAGGCTGAGACTGAGGCTGAGGTCAAGGCGAGTGAGGATGTGTGATGAAGAAGCAAGTTGCAGTGAGCCGGCCGCTGGCGGAGGTGACGAAGGGATCGTTCGAGTATGCGGCGGACGAGGTGGGGCGGGCGTTCCGGAATGAGTTTGGGGCGCCAGAGTCGCCGGGGATGGCGGAGTACTACCCAGTTGAAACGTTCTCGGATGCGCTGATCGTGTCCGAGTGGTCGAGCGACGAGGGACCGGACGAGTTCTATCGGGTGCCGTACACGAGGGACGCCGACGGGAAGATCGTCTTCGCAGTGCGGGATGCGTGGGAGCCGGTGGAGCTGACGTATCAGGCGCGGACGGAAGACGAGGGTCAGGGGACAGGGGTCAGGGGTCAGGAGTCGGTGGAACGGGCGCCAGGCCAGCGCCGGCGGCTGGAGGAAAACGTGGGGCCGCGGGCGGAGCTGGCGGAAGGGGCTGCGGGCAATGGGGCGACGCGGCGGATTCGGATCGCCGGGCTGATGCAGGCGGGAGTGATCAACGGGAACGGGCGGCGCTATCCTGCGCACGTGCTCGAGGCGGCGGTCGCGGAGTGGCGCGATCATCTGCGCGAGAGTGCCGGGCAGGGCCGTTTGAAGATACTGACGGGCGAGGTGGAACATCCGGGCGACAAGGGGAAGCGGGGCGCGCAGTTCCTGGAGACGGTGGTGCGGTGGACGAATGTGACGTTCGACGGCGCTAACGTGGACGTGGCAGGCGAGTTGATCTTGACCACACGGGGACGGGATGTGGCGACGCTGATGGAGTCCGGCGTGCGGCCTGGCGGGTCCGTCAGGGGTTTCTACGAGGCGAAGGTGGTGCGGGAAGGCGACCGGTCGGTTGAGGATGTGGCGTGGTGCCAGATCACCGGGGCCGATCTGGTCGGGGATCCGTCGTTCGAGAATGCGGCGGATTTGTTGGAGAGCAGAGCCAGGGGACAGGGGTCAGGGGACAGGAGTCAGGAGTCAGGGGTCAGGAGTCAGGGGTCCGACCTGGACGAGAGCAATAGGGGAGATGACGAGATGGATGCTGAGACGCTGGCTGAGATGATCAAGGCGCATCCCGAGCTGTTCAAGGGGATCGTGGCCGAGAGCGTGAAGGAGATGACCGAGGCGCAGCGGGTGGATCTGGAGAAGCAGATCCGCACGGCGCTGGGGGTCGGGGAGTCGGCGGACCTGGTGCAGGCGCTGACCGAGGCGGCCGAGGCGAAGAAGCAGATGGCCGAGCAGGCCCGGGTGAAGGCGATCACTGAGGCGGTGACCGCGGCGACGAAGGACCTGCCCTACGGCAAGGCGCTGAACGAGATGTTCGCCGTCGAGCTGCGCGAGAGCGTGCAGGATGCGGGCGAGGTGGCGGCCAGGGCGGCCGGGCTGCGCAAGCGGTACGATGCCATGAGGAGCGCCGCGATTCTGGGTGGCATGGGGCATGGCGTCCAGGTGCTGGGACCGGTGATCGAGTCTGAGGCCGGCGTGCCGGAGTTCGCCCGGGCGAGCCACGAGTTCACCGAGAGCATGATCGCCCGCGGCATCGCGACCCGGCGCAATCTGCGCGAGTCGACGAAGGTCAACGACGTGATGGCGCGGCGGGTGCTGGAGCGGTTCGACCAGGTCAACCGACTGCCGCTGATGCGCGAGGCGCAGCTCCAGGAGACCGAGCTGAGCACCGATCTGAACCTGCCGTACTCCGTGAGCCGGGCGATCCTGGCCGAGGTGTGGCCGTCCCTGATCGCCACCAGCATCTTCGATGTGGACGTGACCGATCAGTCCCCGACTCGCGTTTATTACGAGGACTACGCGGACGTGAGCGGCAAGCACGTGGCGGTCACAGACGAGGCCGTGACGCTGGAGACGGGCGAGTGGGTGAGCTTCGCTCACAAGATGGTCCAGCCGGGCACGGTGGTGGTGCAGCTCGCGAACGACACGGGGACCTACGTCGAGGGCACGGACTACGTGATCGACTATCTCGACGGGGCGATCTGGGGGCTGGGCGCGAATATCGCGGACCATACGGCGCTCCATGTCGACTACCACTATGACTCGGTGCGCGAGGGCGAGAATACCGAGATTCAGCGTGGCAAGGCGACGCTGGCCTACGGTACGCTCGACTGCAAGGCCAATCGGCTGGCGACCCAGATCACCAACGAGGCGATCGTGTTCTCCCGCTCGCAGATGGGGTGGGATGCGACGGCCCGGACGCTGGCGATGCTGGTGGCTGAGCTGCGCCGGGAGATCGACGCGGCGCTGATGTTCAACGCGCTGGGGCAGGCGTTGAAGGTGGCCACCAACTCCGGCGGCACCTGGACGGCGGCCACCGATCCGCTGATCGACCTGGTCAGCTACATCGGCATCGCCAAGGTCAAAGTGGAGAAGCGGTACTTCGAGCCGACCTTCGTGCTTGTCTCCTCGACGACCTCGGACACCCTGGGCAACTGGGACGGCTTCACCGCGGCGGGCAGCCGCGCCGATGTGGCGTTGAACGCCAACGGCTACGTCGGGCGGGTCAAGGGTCTGCCGGTGTTCAAGAGCACCGAGTTCTCCGACGCGTACGCGTTGGTCGGCAACCGGCAGGTGGTGCACTACCGCATCTACCAGCCGATGGCGCTGAAGGGGCCGTTCCCGTCCTACGGGACGAACCGGCTGCTGGTGGCGGCGGATCAGTGGTATGCCGAGCAGTACGACGGGGCGATCAGCCCGGTGGCGGGAAAGGCGAGTTACGCGAAGATTGCGTAGAGTTGTCAGTTGTCAGTTTTCAGTTGTCAGTCCGGGGGGCGTGACTGAAAACTGAAAACTGACAACTGAAGACGTCTCCGAGTATCTTCGTTATGGGAAGCGTGGAGGGGTGAGATGAATAGGCCAAGCAAGGGGCAGATGGGCTGGGGCATTGTGGTGGTGGTGATGGTGCTGGCCAGTCTGTTCTTCGGGGTGAAGTTGCCGATTCCGCCTGAGCCGGAGCCGGAGCCGGTGGTGGAGAGCGGGACGTCGCGTGCGCTGGCGGACAGGTACTTCGAGTCGCTGATCGTTGACAAAGAGCTGATCGTCAACGGGACGACGAATCTGACGGGCTCGGCGAGTTACGGGGCGAATGCGGTGTTCGAGGGCGCGACGGCGGACGCTTACGAGACAACGCTGGCGATCACCGACCCGACGGCGGATCGGACGATCACGTTCCCGAACAGCTCGGGGACGGTGACGTTGAATCCGCTGGGCGAGAGTACGGAGTTTGAGGGCGCCACGGCTAATGAGTTTGAGACCACGCTGGCGGTGACGGATCCGACGGCGGACCGGACGCTGACGCTGCCGGACGAGACGGCGGCGGTGATGGTGTCGAGCCTGACAACGAACGCGACGGATGCGGCTAACGCGGTGACCGGGGCCTCCAACGGGCTGGTGTTCGAGGGGTCGGGGGTAGACAACTTCGAAACTACGGTGTCGGCGACCAATGCCACGGCAGATCGCAGCGTAGTGCTGCCGGACGCCGGCGGGACGCTGATGCTGTCGAGCCTGGCGACGAATGGGGCCGACGCGGCGAATGCGGTGACGGGGGCCTCCAATGGGCTGGTCTTCGAGGGCGCCACGGCGAATGATTTCGAGGCGACGATCACGCCGACCGATCCGACGGCAGATCGCACGGTTACACTGCCGGATGCGTCCGGTACGGTGGCGCTGACGTCGCAGGCTGTGGACATGACGCTGACGGCCGATGCGACCGGCGGCAATGCGGGCGCCAAGACGGAGTACATCGGGTTGCCGCGCATCAAGCTGATCGGCGGCGGGCAGGGGACGAATCCCGGCTCGCAGACGATCGCGCTGGTGGACGATACGCCGGATGGGGAGTTCGCGCCGGTGGACGCCAGCGTGACCGAGAGCCTGGAGGCGGTGTACTACAAGCACGGCACCAAATCCTACGGGGCCGCCTGGGACGTGGGCGCGGTGGCGACGGATGGGTTTATCGACGCGAACCTGGGCGCGGGTGCGGCCTGGGATGACATGGAATCGGTGGGTCTGCTCGTCTACTCGACGGCGACGTGGGCGGCCGGCGATCTGACGCTGGTGCTGACGGATGACGGCGGCGCGCGCACATACAACATCCCGGCGTTGACGGCGGCGAATGTCTGGACGTGGCTAGAGGTAGACATCTCCGCCGGCGATCTCAGCGCGGTGTCGGATGTGGCGATCCTGATGTCAGCCCAGGGCGAGACGAACCTGGGCGCGTTCACGATGTACCTGGACATCGGCTATGTCTGGGATGCGGCTGATGAAGAGGCGCTCGGCGTGGCGATTCAGCAGGACGGCGTGCTCGGGGTGATCAATACGGAATCCGGGGCGCAGCTCGCCGAGTTGACCGACTACATCGTGCATTACGAATCCGGCGTCGATTTCCTCGTGTACATCACCGATCAATCGACGGCGGATATCGCAGTGCTGGCGGCGTACTAGACCAGGGTCGCAACACGAAGCGTAAGATTGCTTCGTCGGGTTGCGAACCTCCTCGCAATGACAGGCTACAGGGCCAGTGCTGGGGCGGTGGGGTCCTCCTCTCCATCCGCCGGTTGCACCAGCACGGGAGATGTGGGAATCCGAAGGCCGGATGCGCAGGCCTGCTGGCCCTTTTTGAGACACGGAGACACGGGGACACGGGGACGGAGGTGAGTATGCGGGTGGTGTTGACGCAGAAGCGGGTGGTGGGGCATGTGATGCGGTATCCTGGTGAAGTGGTCGAGATCCAGGAGACAGAGGACAGGGGTCAGGAGTCAGGAGTCAGGGACCAGGAATCAGGTGATACGGGGGTCTCCATGCCTATCGTGCCGGAAGCTGCGCCGCTCAAGTCTTCACGTCGGGGACGTAAGCTATGAGCACGGCGCTGACGACATTGTCGGCGCTGCTGACGACGGCGGTGCCGGCGCAGAACGGGGTGCCGTCGACGGCGCAGTATACGCAGTGCTGCAAGGACGCGGCGGCGGACTACGGGGAGCGGCGCCCGGTCAAGAAGGTGGCAACGATCGCTATCGTGTCGGGGACGGCGGCGTATGCGCTGCCGGCCGATTTTGTGCGCGAGATCCAATTTGATTCGCTGATGGGATCGGGCGAAACGCTGGTGACGGCGACCGGTCTGATTGCCATGGATGCGGACCTGGATGAGATCTATACGTTTGCGGGCGGTTACCTCACGATTTACCCCACTCCAAGTTATTCGCTCGACCGGGATCTCCTCTATGCGGCCGGGCACGTGCTCGATGTGAATAGCTCCTATCCCGACATGACCGCGGCGGATGCCCGGATCGTGCTGCTGAAAGCCCAGCAATTGGCGCTCGATCTGCAGGGGAATGTATCGGCCCAGAGCGGGTGGAAATACCAGATCGGCGACGAGATGGTGGACAAGAGCGGGCTGGCCGGGAAGTACCGGGATCAGGCGGCGTATCTGCAGAAACAGTACGAGGATGCGATCCTCAAAGCGGCCGGGTCAGTGTATGGGCAGCGCGGGTGGGTGTCGGCGACGCGGTAGTTCCGAGTAGTGTGATTATAGGCAGGGATTGCTTCGGCCTCCCACTCCGCTCCGCTTCGGGGACAGGTGTGCGGGCCTCGCAATGACAGGTAAGAGAGATGTTGAGCGCGGCGGACTGGACGCAGATGACGGCGGATTTGGCGGCGGTGCGCGGGGATAACCCGGTGAGCATCACGCTGCGCCGCGGGGCGACGACGGTGGCGGCGCAGACGGTGCGGGTGGCCAGGATTACTTCGGCGGCCGGGGCGGCCGGGGGGAATCGGTCGGAAGAGTACCGGGGAAGGGCAGTAATCCTGGGATCGACGACGCTGGACATTCAGGTGCAGGATCGGTTTACGATTGCGGGGGCGGTGTATCGGGTGACGATCGTGCGGCCGAACCGGCGCGCGGGGGTGATGGCTGAGGCGGAGATGGTGGAATGACGGGGACGGGGCGACACGGGGACCACGGGGACGGGGAGAGACGGGGATGGCGAGGTCGGGGTTTACGTGGACGAAGCCGCCGAGTGCGGAGCTGATTCCGGGGGTGCTGGCCTACGGCGAGAAGGTCAAGGTGGCGATCCGGGCGGTGGCGGAGTACATCGCGCAGAAGACGCAGGCGGAGATGCGCCAGTCGGCGCCGTGGGAGGACCGGACCGGGAACGCTAGGACAGGCCTGTTTAGCGTGGTGGATGAGGCAGCGGGCGACCTGGTGACGATCTGGCTGAGCCACGGGCATACGATGTATTACGGGGTGTTCCTCGAGCTGGCGCACGGGAAGAAGTATGCAATCATTATGCCGACGATTGAGGCGAATCTGCCGGTGATCGAAGGGATGTTGAAGCGGGTGTTTGCGTGATCCTTCGACTGCGGGCCGCGGAGTGATGCGGCCCTCCGCTCAGGATGACAGGCGATGCGTAGGGTAGGGTGAGCGATGGGACTGATTGATCGGATCGCGGCGGTGTTCAGGCGAACGGAGGTGGCTCCTACGCGGACGACGAGCGCGGAGATGCCGCAGCCGGGCCGTGGGCCGCTGGAGCTGGCGGGCGAGTGGCGCGCGGCGAGCGATCGGAAGGCCATCGTGAAGGCGTGCCGGGAGATGTACGCGAATGACCCGCGCGGCGAGGCGGTGATCACCACGTTGGGGCGCGATATCGTGCGCGGCGGGTTCGATGTCGAGGTTACGGCTCCTGCTGGCCAGGCCGAACGGGCGGAGCAGATTGCCGACGATTTGACGGTGCGGCTCGACCTGGCGCAGCGGCTCGACGACTGGGTGCGGCTGACGCTGCGGGACGGCGATTCGTTCCTCGAGCTGTCGGTGGACGACAGCCTCAATATCAGCCAGGTGACCCGGAAGCCGACGCTGGAGGTGCGGCGCTACTCGAACAGCCGGGATCAGTTCGACGATCCCCGGCGGGCGTTCTGGCAGGGTGACGAGTGGGCGGTGGAGCCTCCGGGCGATGCGGTGTGGTTCGCGCAGTGGCAGATCATCCACGCCCGGTGGGCACACGACGAGGGGAGCCGCTACGGGCGGCCGCTGTTTGCGAGCGCGACGAAACCCTACAAGCGGATGAGCGAGGGGGAGACAGACATTGCGGTCAGGCGCAAGACGCGGGCAGGGATGAAGTATCTGCATCAGTTCCCGGCAGGCACCGACCGCACGGTCATCGAGGAGTACAAGCTGCTGAACCGGGATAGCATCGACAATCCGCTGGCGGCGATTGCCGATTACTTCGGGACGGTGGACATCAAGGCGATCAGCGGGGATGCGCAGCTCGGGCAGATCGAGGACGTGATGCACCACATCCGCACCTGGTGGCTGGCCTCGCCGGTGGCGATGAGCCTGTTGGGCTATGGCCAGGACCTGAACCGGGATGTGCTCGACAAGCAATCCGAGCAGTACCAGATGGCGTTGATGGGTCTGACGGCGTTCCCGGAGATAGAGATCGTGAAACCGTTGCTCGAGCGGCAATGGCTGCTGCAGGGCATCCTGCCAGCGGGGCTGACCTACCGGATCAAGTGGCGCAATAAGCAGCTCATCACGGCGGCGACGGTTTCGCAGGCGACGGATGCGGCGCTGAAGCTGATGGCGCTCGGACGGCCGGATGTCGCGGCGCAGGTGCTGGCGTTGTTGTTGCCCGGGCTGGACATCGATCCTGCTGTGAGTCCTGAGCCGCCGGCCACGCGCCAGGCTCCGGGTCCGGAGACGCGGGCGCGGCCGGCCCGGATGGCGCAAGTCGCTGATGAGCTTGGGGTATAGGCGTGGCTGAGCGGACGCTGGCGGATATTCCGGCATCGAAGGTGTGGCAGGCGCAGCAGGCGGCGCTGATGCGGTTGCAGCTCTACCTGGTGGTGCGGACGCATGAGGTGCTGAGAAGCGTGCTGGCGGATTGCCGGGACGCGCTGGAGAAGGCGTATCAGGGGGCGGGCGTCAGCGGTCAGGATGCCGGCGTGTGGGATGCGCTGAGCACGTACCTGGCGATCGAGGGGGTGACGAAGGCGTGGCGAAAGGGCTTCGACGAGTGGAAGTCGCTGTTTGAGGCGCTGCGCTGGGAGGCGGGGACGCTGCCGTTCGGGACGTTGGCGGTGTTGCATCGGGAGGCGTTCGCCGATCTCACGCAAAGTCGCAAAGTCGCAAAGGAATCATTGTCTCCTCTTCAGGAGGCCGGGTCCGGCGTGGTGTTTGAGCCGCAGTTGCAGGGGTTGCTCAACGCGGCGCGGGATCGGGTGTGGGGGGATGGGTTCAATCTGTCGCAGCGGATTTGGCGGTTGGACCAGGAGGGCCTGGAGGGGATCCGGCGGGTCGTGTACGAGGGCGTGGCGAAAGGGGATAGCGCCTGGAATGTGGCGAAGAAGCTGGAGCCGTTCCTGGGAGCGGGGCAGGATTGTCCACGGTGGGGCCGAAGCCGGTTGTCGAAGCTGACGAAATCGGACATTGCCGGCGGGGATCGAACGGCGCTGTACACGGGGGATGCGTGCGACGGACAGGGGGTGGCGTACAACGCATTGCGCCTGGCCCGGAATGAGATCCAAATCGCGCATCACCGGATGACCGATGAGCTGATGAGCCGGGTGCCGTGGATCGAGAAGGAGCAGGTGCATCTGTCGCCGGCGCACCCGGAAGAGGACATCTGCGACGACGTGATCAGTAACGGGGAGAAGGGCGAAGGGATCTATCCTGCGGGAGAGATCCAGTTGCCGCTCCATCCTCAATGTCTTTGCTACAAGACGGCGCTGCAGATGAAGCCCGACGAGTTTGCCGATAAGCTGAACGGGTGGCTGAAGGGTGAGAGTTGGCCTGAGATGGATGAGTACGGAGCGAGCCTGGGAACGGGGCGCAGCGGGATTGCGGACGTGAGCCTGGCGGTGGGGATCACACAGCGGATTCTGGTGTGGCTGTGGGGCAAGGCGGACGATCTGGACGCGGCGGTGGGGTGATGTTTGCGCGCAAACGGGCGCGACGGCGGGCAAACGTCCGAGTAGCGGCATTATGGGAATGGAGTCGGTGATGTATGGGCGTGCTGGTGGTGGCTCCGAACCGGCCGGATTTGCCGAACGTAACGCAAGAAGCGGCGGCGGTGGTGAATGCGCTGGGCGGGCGCCTGCTGCAGGGGCCGGTGGCGGAACAGGATGTGCGCGACGCAGCCGCCGAGGGCGGCTTCGACGGGATCTGGTTCGCCACACATGCCGGGCTGACGCCGGAGGGGGAGGTGCGGGTGCAGCTCTCCTCGGAGCTGCTGAGCGAGGCGGCGGTGGTGGCGTATGTGGCGGCGTCGGGGGCGTCCTGGTGTTTTCTGAATACGTGCGGGTCCAACGTACTCGGGCTGCGCATCCTGGACGAGACGCCGGCGGATGTGATTTGCACGGTGAGCCCAAACCCGGACCCCACGGCGATGCGCACGGGCGTGCTGTTCGCCAGGCAGTTGGCGCTGTTGGGCGACCCACGGGCAGCCTATGAGCGGTCGAAACCGGGCGGGAATCGGCTTTACACGTACCTGGACAACTACAGGCGGCGCGAGATGGCAGCGGTAAACAACAATCCAGCCGGCAATTTTGTGGGGTATCCGGCGTCAGACCGATTGCAGGCGACAATGGATGATATGCGGAAAGACATGGCAAAGGTCGGGGCAGACGTTGAGGTACTCAAATCACAGACGGCCCGGATCGAGACGCGCCAGCAGCGGATGGAGGACCGGCTCGATGAGATCGAGCGGGTTTTGCAGCCGGCGCCAACCTGGCAGACGTGGGCGATGTTGCTCTTCGGCTTGATCGCCTGTATCGGGATCGTGTTTTTGTTGATGCGCGCGGGGGGTTGATCTATGCCGATCGTTTACGCGCTGCTGTGCGGGATGCTGATCTACGTTGCGATCCTGGCGCTATTCGGGCGGCGGATGATCTGCAATCGTTGGGCGCTGGCGGTGGGCAGCCTGTCGCTGGCGGTGTCGTTCGCGATGCTGGCGCTGAGCACGTCGGGGATCACCCGGCATGGGACACATACGCTGCTCACGCGGGCCGGTTTTATCGGGTACGGGGTGAGTCTGGCGGTGATCATCGGCTGGTATTGGCTGGCGGCCTGGCGGTCCAGGGGGCGCGCTGAGTGAGTGCCGATAAGGGCGATACTGGGTAATGAGAGACACGATTCGGGCTTATTTGGCGGCTGACACGACGTTGATGGCGATTCTCACCGGGGGGCTGTACGCAGGCGGAGAGATCAGCCGGCAGGATACGGCCGCGGCGTTCGATGCGAACAAGGAGATTTTGCCGTGCGGGTTGGTAGCCCTCGAGGCGCAGGTGCCGGGCGGGCCGTTCACGGCGAGCGGGATGACGAGCGAACGGCTGTTCTTCACAGTAACGTTTTGGCAGCGGAGTGGGTACACGTCCATCGATGCGGCGCTCGACGAGACGTTCGTGCGGCTGCATGATTCGAAAATCGGGCAGGGGACGAAGCTGTGGACGGTGCGGCACGCGGAGGATTCGGCAGACCTGATGGATCCGGGGCTGCTGTGTCCGATGAAATACGGGCGGTACGAGATGATCCGGAGAAGGTCGTGATGTTGCGGTCGTGCATGTGTACGCAGGCGCAGTTGGAGTCTAGGATGTTCCAGGCGTGGGGAGCGCGCTTGGGGGAGCGGCCGCGACATTTGCACCGCAAGGTGTGGGAGTATTGCTACATCAGCCAGGCGCTCGACGAGCGGGGGTTGTTGGGGCCGGGGCGGCGAGGGTTGGGGTTTGCGGTGGGGCAGGAGCCGCTGCCGGCGATGTTCGTCAGCCTGGGCTGCAATGTCGTGGCGACGGATCTGGACGCGACAGAAGCGGGCGCACAGGAGTGGGCGGCGCGGGGAATGCACGCCGATTCGTTGGAGTCGCTGAACGGCCGGGGGCTGTGCGAGCCGGCGCTGTTCCGGGAGCGGGCGAGTTTTCGTTGCCTGGATATGCGGGCGCTGCCGCCGGTGGCCGAGCTGGGCCGGTTCGATTTCATCTGGTCGGCGTGTGCGCTGGAGCACCTAGGGACGCTGGAGCGTGGAGAGCACTTCATTTTCCAGTCACTCCGGTATCTGCGGCCGGGCGGGGTTGCGGTGCATACGACAGAGTACAACGTGGCGTCGAATACCTCGACGATCACGGCGGGGCAGAGCAATATCTTCCGGCGCCAGGACCTGGAGCGGATCGGGGCCGATCTGCGCTGGATGGGGTACGGGGTGGACCTGGATTTTGCGGATGGGGATCGGCCCGGTGATGGGGTAGTGGATCCGTTTCCGTACACGGGTGAGGTGCATTTGAAGCTGCTGCTGGGCGGGTATGTGGCGACGTCGTTCGGGTTGATTATCGAAGCCCCTTCGACGAGCTCAGGGCGCGGGGATAAGGGGGGAGAGTGACGAAGACGTTCATGGGGCATCAGATGCCGATGGATGGGTACGGCTACGGGACGATCAAGATCGCCGAGCAGCTCCGGCCGGCCGGGTGGGAGGTGATCGATATGTGCACGGCCCACGGCGCGTACGATCTTGGGGATGGCCGGAGCTGGTGGTTGGATGGCCAGGTCGTAGCGCTGTGTATGCCGGACTGGCTGCCACGGATCGACGCGTCCGATGGGGTGATCGCGTACACGATGTTCGAGGCGACGAAGCTGCCGGCGGGCTGGGCAGCGGAGATCAACCGGTACGCCAGGGCGTTGATCGTGCCGTGCCAGTGGAATGTGGATGTGTTTCGGGAGAACGGGGTGACCGTGCCGATTCATGTGGCGAAGTGGGGGGTGGATGCGGAGGACTATCCCCTCTCACGCAAAGGCGCAAAGACGCAAAGGGGACCTTACACCTTCTTATGGAGCGGGACGCCCGATAGGCGGAAAGGGTACGATTTGGCGTACCGGTGTTTCTTCCAGGCGTTCGGGCATGATCCCGATGTGCGGCTGGTGATGCACTTCCGGCGGCGGCCGCTGGGGTTGACGGGAGTGCGGGACCCGAACGTGAAGATCATCGAGGGGATGTTCGACCGGCCGGTGCTGCGCTCGATGCTGCGGCGGGCGGATGCGTATGTGTTTCCCTCGCGCGGCGAGGGGTGGGGATCGCCGCCACGCGAGGCGGCTGCGACCGGGCTGCCGGTGATCGCGACGAATTACGGCGGACTGGCAGATGAAATCGAGCACTGGGCGCTGCCGTTGCGGGTGGCGGGATTTTCGCCGGCGGATTATGGCTGCGCTGAGTGGGATGATCTCGGCGAGTGGGCGGAGCCGGATCCGGAGCATCTGATTGAGCTGATGCGCTGGTGCGTCGAACATCGGGACGAGGCGGCGGCCGGCGGGCGAGCGGCGGCCGAGTGGCTGCAGGCGAATGCCGGGTGGGAGCGGACGGCGCGGCGGGTGGCTGAGGTGGCGGCGGAGACCTGACAGATTTGCGAAACCTGTCAGGTCTGGCCCAGCGGCGGCGGCGATTGTGGGGAGCCTACGGCCCCCGGTCGCGGCGGTGCGCTGTGGGATGTGGGTGATGAGAGTAGGGCGAGAGATTGCTTTGGCGCTGCGGCGCCTCGCAATGACAGGACGATAGGAGATAGGGAGATGGGTGAGATTGCGATGGCAGGGTACGGGCAGTATCCGTTCGGGATCCGGCAGATCATCATCGTCAACAGCGGCGGCACGAGCTACACGGCGCTGCCGGCGGCGCAGACGTTGAAATTCGGTGAGCGGATCGTGAGCGAGGAGCTGCAGGGCAACGATCAGGTCAGCGCCCTGGTGGCGATGACCGACGCGGTGGAGTGGGAGCTGGAGCACGGCGGGATCTCGCTGGAGGCGTATGCGCTGATGACCGGGCGCACCGTCACCGAGAGCGGGACGACGCCTTCCCAGATCAACACGCTGGCGGCCAGGGCCGGCGCCAATATGCCGTATTTCAAGATCTACGGCAAGGCGCTCGGCGAGGGTCTCGACGACATCCATGTCAAGCTCCCGAAGTGCAAGATCACGGACACCATTGAAGGCGAGTTCGCCAACGGTGGGTTCTTCGTGACGAAGTGCAAGGGGATCGCGCTGGACAACGGGTCGAACCTGTTCGAGTTCGTGCAGAACGAGACGGCGGCGGCATTGCCGACGACGTGAGACTGGGACACGGAGACACGGAGACACAGGGACGGGGCGACACGGGGATCCCCGTCCCTAACAGGAGGATTTGATGACGGATAAGAGACTGGCGCTGGCTGCGTGGCGCGCGGGGCGGACGGAGGAGGTGGCGCTGCCGTCGGGGTTGACGGTGACGGCGCGGCGGATCACGTTGGAGGATGTGATCATGTCCGGGGATATTCCGAAGCCGCTGCTGGGGATGATCGATACGTTGCGTTCTGAGGGGTCCATCGATGTGTCGAACATCGAGCGCATAATGGAGTTCATGCCGCTGATCAATCACACGGTGCGAATGGCGATCGTCGAGCCGCCGATGGCGGACATGGCCGATGACGAGCACATGAGCATCGAGGAGCTGCCGGCGGGGGATCGGTTGGCGCTGTTCTCGTGGCTGGTGCAGCCGGCGGCAAAGATTGCCCCCTTTCGTCCGGAACCGGGAGGAACTGTGGCTGCTGCACCAAGTGGCGCAGACGTACAGCAGCCGGCCAAGCGCGATCCTGTGCCTCTCTGATTCATGGCTGGCGTACGAGGTGGATGTGGCGGCGCTGCTGTTGGGGCGGCGGGTCGAGGCGCTGATAGCCGATGGGAAGACGAGCGTGGCTGAGGCGCTGAGCAGACTGGAGCAGGAGTCAGGGGTCAGGGGACAGGGGTCAGGGGTCAGGGATCAGGGGGCGTGGGCGAATCAGAAGTGGCGAGATCCACGGCCGTATGTGTCGAAGAGGATGGAGATACCCGAAAGTGGGATCTGGTGACAAGCCTCTCCTCCGGGTAGAGCCATTATAGGAAGTGCTGGATGGCGATCGAGCTAGGGTCGGCGGTCGGTAAAATCGAGATCGACAGCTCCGGTGTGACGGCTGGGATCGAGGCGGCTAAGAGGGGCCTGCAGGGCGCGCAGACGTCGCTGGCGTCCTTTGGCAGCTCGGCGAAGCAGGCGGGCGCGGGGCTGATGTCGATGGGCGCGCCGCTGGTGGCGTTCGGCGGGATCGCGGCGAAGGTGGCCGGCGATTTTGAGAGCCAGATGAACATCCTCTCCGTGGCGGCCCGAGGCGGGAGCACGAGCCTGGAGGACCTGCGCAACGTGGCGATCACGGCAGGCCAGGATGTACGACTGGTGGGGGTGAGCGCGGCGGATGTGGCCGGCGCCATGACCGGCTTCGCCAAAGCAGGACTCAACACGAACCAGATGCTCGGCGACATGCAGGGCTATCTCGCCGGGACGACGGAGATGGGCGGCGCGCTGAGGGCGGCGATTGATCTGGCCGCGGCCAGCGAGCTGGATCTGGGTCAGGCCTCTGACCTGGTGACGATCACCATGAACACGTTCGGGCTGAGCGCCGACCAGGTAGTGGGCGCGATGAGCAACTACGTGCAGGCGGCAGACGCCAGCGTGGCCAGCGTGAGTGATCTGCGGGATGCGATGATCAACATCGGGCCAACGGCCGCGTCGTTCGGTTTCAGCCTGGCGGATGTGAACACGGCGCTGGCGCTCCTCTCCACGCGCGGCATTCAGGGCGCAGAGGCCGGGACGGCGCTGAAGAGCATGCTGACCAACATCATGCGCGGGTCGAAGGAGAGCGAGCAGGCGCTCAAGGATCTGAATATCACGCTCTATGACGAGCAGGGCGCCATGCGGTCGCTGCCGGAGATCATCAGCCAACTCCAGTATGCGCTCAACGGGCTCACAGACGAGCAGCGGAACGCCTATATCCAGACGCTGGCCGGCACCTACGGCATGAAGGCGATGAACACGCTGCTGGCCGACGGCGAGGACGCCTGGAATAATATGGAGAGCTCGATTGCCGGTGCGGCGACGATGCAGCAGAGCGCGGCTGCGCAGACGAAGGGTTTCAATGCTGCGATGGAGAACCTGAAGTCGAGCATCGAGACGTTCATGATTACGGCCGGGACGCCGCTGATCGAGAACGTGTTTACGCCACTGGTGAAGATCCTGACCGAGGTGATGGGCAAGCTGGCGAAGATGAACCCGAACTGGATCAAGTGGGCGGTGATCATCGGTGGGGTGATCACCGCGGTCGGCGGGTTCCTGATGATCGTGGGCCAGGCGGCGGCGGGGATCTCGGCCATCGCCGGGCTGGTCGGGCTGGCCGGGCCGCTCTTTGCTGGGTTGGGCGCGGCGGTGGCGGCTGCTGCGGCGGCGATCGGGGCGGCGCTGGCGCCGGTTCTGCTGATCGTGGCGGCCGTGGCGGCCGTGGCGGCGCTGTTGTACCTAGCCTGGAAGAATAACTTCCTGGGCATTCGTGATATTGTCGAGCAGCTTGGCTATGCGGTCGAAGCTGTTTTTGCATTCATCAAGGAATCGTTCGCAGCCATTGGTGCGTTTCTTCGAGGTGACATTTCTTTCGAACAACTTGTCGATAAGGTGAAGAGTGCCTTTGGAGATCTGCGAGACGCGCTTGATGAAATCCTGCCGAATATCAAAGCCACGATTGACAAACACTTCGGTCGCATACGTGATGCCGCCGGTAAAATCTGGGACAAGCTTATCGAATCGCTTGGCCCGCTTGGGCAATTCATCGATGGCATTCGTGTCGTTTTTGAAAACGTGTTTGGAGTAATCCAAGACGCTCTCGGCAGAATCGTCGAAACAATCGGCGCTTTTTGGAAGCTGATCACCGGCAAGCTCAGTTGGAAAGACTTCGTTGGCGAACTTGGCGGTATTTGGGACACGTTTGGCGACGTGATTGACGAGTCCTGGACAAACATCCTCGCCGTGATAACCCGTGCCTGGGAAGCGATCAAAGTCGTGATTCGCGCTGCAATCTCGGCAGTTGGCGGAATCATTTTGAATGGTATCGCTGAGTTCATCGCCCCGCTCGTGGGTGGAATGGACAACGCCAAGCGGATCGTGACTGAGGCGTGGGAGAATATCAAGACGTTCCTGGCTGGGGTGTGGGAGACGATCTCGACCTCGGCGGCAGCAGCGTGGGAGGCATTGAAGGGGATCATCCAGACGGCCATCGAGGCGCTGCGGACGGTGATCGCCGTGGTGCTGGCCGGGATCTCCGGCGATTGGGGCACGGCCTGGGAGGCGCTGAAGAGTGGCGTCGGCCGGGTGTTCGGGGAGATCGCCGAGACGGTGGGCCGGGTGGCGGAGACGATCCGCACGGGGCTGGCGGGTAAGTGGGAGAGCATCCGGGCCGGGGCGGCGGAGAAATGGGAGGCGGTCCGGGCGGGGGCTTCCGAGAAGTGGGAGTCGGTCTGGACGACGATCTCCGGCGTGGTCGGGCGGATCCGTGATTTCGTGGTGACGACCCTCGGCGAGCTGGTGACGGCGGCGGCTGGCCTGTTCGGGAAGGTGTTGGATGCGATCGCCGGCAGGGGCGCGGGCGAGGGGGCCGGCGGCGCCGGGTTGGGCGGGCTGTTGAACGTGGAGCAACTCAGGCTCACGATTACGCAGGTGGTGACGGCGCTGCAGGGGATGCAGGCGCAGATCGGGTTGATCTGGGCGGGGATCCAGCTTAGCACGACGACGGCGTGGACGGCGATCCAACTTTTCTTCACGACCTGGCTGCTGACGCAGCAACTCGCTTTCATGCTCTGGCTGCAGAATCTACAGCTCATGTTTGCTTTGGCTTGGGCGACGATGCTGGCGAATACGCTGGCGCAGTGGGAGGCGATGCGGGCCGGAGCGGTGGCCGCGGCCCAGGCGCTCTATGACCAGGTGACCGTTATCCTGAATCAGTTGGTGAGCGACGCTTACGACGCCGGGGTGGCGTTCGGCGAGCAGGTGGCGGAAGGCATCTATGATTCGATTGGTGCGGCGGTCGCGGCAGCGCAAGCACTGGCGAATGCGGTGAACGCGGTGCTTCCGCACTCGGATGCGGAAGAGGGGCCGCTGAGCCACCTGACGGCTTCGGGGCGGTCGATCCCAGAGACGCTGGCGAAGGGAATGCTGGCGGGCGCGGGTGTGCTGATGCAAGCGATGAATGGGATGCTGGCCAAGCCGATGTTACCAGCGCCGGCATTTGCTGCAGCGGCTCCGTATCCGGCCTCCGCCAGCCCGGCAGCGGGCAATGGGCGCGGCCAGACGCAGGCGCAGGCAATCAATGTGACGATCAACAATCCGGTGGGGGAGCCAGTGGAGACGAGCATCGTGCGGCAGTTGCGGAATTTGCAGTATGTCGGGGTGCTGAGTTGAGGGCGGGACGCGGGGACACGGCGACACGGGGACACGGGGATTCCGGGTACGCACATTATAGGAGCTGATGGTGGCGCAGGCGTGGGAGTATGACGGGATCGATCTGACCCAGACGGGGTATAACGTGCGGTTGCTGGGGGCGCCGTTCGTCACGCCGGCGCGGCGCGGGGATAACGTGGTAATTCCAGGTAAGCCTGGGCGCTTTTACGTGTCGAAGCAGATCGATCAGCGGGTGCAAACGCTGGCGATGTGGGCGATCGACGAGCCAGTGGGGGGCGGAACGGAGTCCGAGGCGAACATGCTGGCTAACCTGGACGTGCTGCGGGGCTTGTTCGCCAGGGCTGGCCAGCACACACTGAAGCAGCAGTTCGGCTCGGCAGTGCGGACGGCGACGGTCGAGGTGGTAAACCAGGTGACGTTCGAGCCGAAGGTGGGGAACCTGGCGTATGTGTTCATGGTGGACTTCCTGATGGCCGATCCGCTGTGGTATGCGGAGTCGAAGACGACGGTCGGTCCGACGACGATCACAATGGCGTCGCAGAATATCACGGTGACGAACGCGGGGACGTATCAGAGCGAGAAGGCGATTTTCACGCTGGCGGGGCCGTTGAGCAATCCGAAGCTGACGATCGGCAGCGTCTGGGTGCAGTATACGGGAGCGATCGCCAGCGGGCAGAGCCTGGTGTTGACGTGCGAGACGTGGACGGCGCTGAAAGCCGGAGTGGATGTCAGTGGGGACATCACACACGAAGGGGCGCTGAGCTGGCTGCTGATCCCAGTCGGGGCGAATACGATGAATGTGGCAACGGGGACGACGGGCGGGAGCGTGAAGGTGGAGTTCTACGCGCCCTACGTGTGACACGGAGACGCGAGGACACGGAGACGCGGGGAGAGCGGATCATGGCTAGATTGCTGACGGCGGGGTTTGAGACGGGGTCGATCCAGGAGCTGAACGGCGCGACATATGGGGCCGTGGCCGTTAGCGCGGCTGGGGTTCGGACGGGGACATATAGCCTGAATTTGCCGGGTGGATCGCTGCTGGGGGCGACGACCTACCAGGGGCATGTGTTTGACGCAACTGTGACCGAATTTTTCTTTCGCATCGCCTGGGAACTGGACGCGAGCGGGATAGCCGGGTATCCCTATGTGCAATTTGTGGACGAAAACGGTTCACCGCAACTGACGCTGCGCTTCAATGGTCCGACCCAGTCGTTTCGGCTCTATCGCGGCGGGATTGATTACAACACCCCAGGCAACAACGTGCTGCTGGCATCCGGAAACATTGTGCTGCGCGCAGGCATTTTGTATCTACTGGAAGGTACGGCCATTATCGACGATGCATCCGGGACGTTCCTGCTGAAAATCAATGCGGTGACTGACATCTCGTATAGCGGAGATACTAAAGCGACAGCGACGGCTGGGGTGCGCAGTCTGATGTTCCTCGGTCCGTGGGGCGGTGGCAATCTGTACATCGACGATATTGCATTCAACGACACGAGCGGATCGTTCGAGAACAGCTATCCTGGACTGGGCGGGATTTTCTTCTTGAAGGCCAACGGGGCGGGAGCGACGCAGGAATGGACGCCCAGTGCGCTTTTGGCTCACCATACGCTGGTAGATGATGTGCCGGCGAACACGACAGACTGGGTGCAGGGGGAGAATGCCGGGGATCTCGAGCTGTTTGACATCGAGGATACGCCAGACTATGTGACGGCGATCAATGTGGTGCAGCCGGCGTTCCAGGCAGCGGTGGCGGTGAGTGGGAGCAACGAGATCCGGGATGTGGTGTCGGATGGAACGGAGTATTCGGGCGATACGACCCACACGGTCATTTCGATCGCACCGAGTTACGTGCTGTATCTGGGGAAGACGTACTACGAGCAGCCGGATGGGGTGAGCGGGGCGTTCGATGCGACGGCGTTGGATGCGCTGCAAATGGGGTTTGAGATTCCGGCGTGACGCAGGAGACAGGGGACAGGGGTCAGGAGACAGAGTACCTATAAGTTGAGTACTGGGAAATTAGGTAAGGAGACAAGGAGATGAGCGGGCAGCTTACGCAGTTCGGGGCAAATCGGGCGGTGCAGGCCGGAGTAGGTGAGACTGTGACGGCGACGGCGGCGATGTATCTGGCGCTGATCACGGCGCTGCCGGCCGGGCCGGATACGGCGACGCTGGCGGATTTCAGCGCCAATGAGCTAGCCACAGCGGGATACTCGCGGCAGGAGGTAGGCTGGAGCAGCCCGGCGGGCGATCCGAGCGCGATCGCTAACGACGCAGAGATCGTGTTCGGGCCGTTTACGGCAGATCCTGCCAGCGTGCAGTATCTGTTCCTGGCCGACACGTCCATTGGGACGAGCGGGAATGTGATGGCCTACTGGACGGCTGACGCGCCGCAGGATGCGGGCGACGGTGACAGCATCCGCATTGCGGCGGGCGATCTGACGATCAGCGTGGATTAGGGGAGCCAGGATGACAACCTACTATGTGCGTAAGACTGGTTCCGACGCTGCGAATGGACTCTCGGCTGGTACGGCTTGGCTAACCATAGACAAGGCGGCAAACACGGTCGCGGCTGGCGATACCGTATACATCGGCGCGGGAGTATACCGCGAACTGGTCACGATGGACACGGCAGGATCAGTCGGTAGCGTGATCTCTTACATCGGTGACATATCCGGAGAGCAGACTGGAGATGGCGGATTGGTCGTTATCTCTGCCCACGATAACGATCGTCAATCAGCTACTCGCGCTTCCTGTTTGGATGTAAACGGCAAAGAGTTCCTACTTTGGAAGCATATAGTCTTTGCCGGATGCACCACGGCGGGTGCACCTGTATTTAGTTCGGTAGGAACCAACACCGCGTATGAGGGCGTGATTTTTCGAGGTTGTTCAGCGGTATCTGATACGGTTCAGTACGCTTTTTCGTTGGATTTACACCAAGCCCCTACCCCTACCGGAGAGGGTTTGGTGATCGAGGACTGTGTAGCTTTTGGCGGAATCAAGCTAACGGCTGCAGACAATGCGACGGCTGAACGCAACGCTAAAGTTAGAATTTCACGATCTCTGGTGCTGGCAACGCGGGGGCAGGTTGGGGTATATATCACCATCGATTCCCACAACGCTTCCGGTCCGTGTGGTGGTTTCACTGTTGAAAACTGAACGATTCTGGGGTCTGGACAAAATGGGGTTTACGGGCAAAACCTGGACAGTACCAATTACCCACTGACTGTGCGAGATTGTTACGTAGTGGGCTTTTTCTATGCGTTGGAGCGTAGCGGCGGGGCATCGGGCGGCATGATATCCGGGGGCGGAAATGTCTACAATACCAATACCGTCTATTCGTCGGTTACCGGTAAAACGCAGGACTCTATAACCAATCTAACCCCGTTCTTGCTAGGCGGTATAGCTGATTTGCCGATGTACCATGCATTGGGGTGGTCTCCTTTCAAGCCGTGGGAACCCATTGTCATTTCTGGCATGTATTCCGCAGGGGCTGGTGAAAGTGAAGCTACTACTGCCCCTACTGTGCTTGATCTGTATGGTAATTCCCCAAACCAGGGTCTGGGTATCTCGTTTGCCTTTTTCAACGCGTCAGATGATGCCGTGTCCGATCCGGATAGTAAATGGTCTAGCGATGCAAATGCTGTAGACGGCAATGCGGCGACGGCTGCTTGGACAACTACATCGGGATCTGCAGCAAGCAACTTTTTGACGGCAGGAGGAACCAACTTCCCAGACGTTGAAGCCGGTATTGTGCAGGTTCGTGCACGGGCGTACGGCGGCACGGACTATGAAGGCTCCTCAGCTACAGTTACAATCTATACAGATGGATTCGCAGAGGCACTGGGTACGATCACAGTCACTGTGTTCGCTGGTTGGGCGCAGGGGTGGTCCGGCTGGACGACGCTTGCTACTCCTTCCGGTGGGTGGACGGCGGCAAAAGTAGCGGCGCTGGAATTCAAAGCGTGGGAGGTTGCTTCTTCTGATACGTATTTAGCGAAGGTTCAGCTAGAAGTAACTACCCGCGGACGTGCATCTACTGGCGCAGTACAGCAGCGGGTAAGACCCGTGGCAGAAGCAACAATCACGCACGCTGGCGACACTTCGTTGGAGTTTGCGGGTCCGGGTTATCATGACATGTTGGTTCCGGTGGATGCAACTAGCACTACGGTTTCCGTGTGGGTTTATCGGGATACTGACTATTCCGGGGATAACCCAATATTGGAGGTTCTGAACATTCCTGGTTATGCAGATCAATCGGACGCACAATCGGGGGGAGCAGGGGAGTGGGAGCAACTAAGCTGCACTATCGTGCCAACTGTTGCTGGTTGGTGTCGAGTAAGGTTGCGCAGCCGTGACACTAGCGGGGTGGGAAAGTGCTATTTTGATGATATAGCGGTGGCGTGATGGCGGATACGAGCGGTTTTGAATTCTGGCAGGCGGGAGAGCTGCCGCTATCAGGCGCCGGGGGCGCGGATAGCGGCGGTTTTGAATTCTGGCAGGCCGGTGAGCAACCGCCGGCATTCACAGCGCCGACGTCGATTCCGCCGTTGGAGTTCGCAGCGTCGGGAGCAAGCGCATCGGCCGGTACGCTGAGATTAACGATACATAGTCCATTTGCGGTTGGCGTTTCGACCTCATCTGGGTCGTTGCGGATGCGGATCGGGCGGCATTTTGCGGCGAGCGGGGCGTCTACCTCAGCCGGGTCGCTGCGGGCGACGGTGCTAGGCGTCGGGATGGCGCTGGTGACGCAGGCCGGGCTGCTGATCGACGTCGAGCGCACGGCGCCGATCAACGTGACGCAGTCAGGCGCGCTGCTGGATGCGATCCGCACACCACCGATCAACGTGACGCAGGCGGGGGCCATCCTCGATGCCGAACGCACGCCGCCGATCCAGGTGACGCAGGCGGGCGTGATCGTCGATGTGAACAGCACAGCGCCGCTCCGGGTGACACAGGCCGGACTGATCATCGATGCCCGGTATCAGCGGCCGGAAAGCCTCCTCAACTGTTGGGAGTTCCACGTCCTCGATCCCAACACGCACTATCTCACCTTCCTCGATGCCGCGTTCAGCAAGGCTTACATGGGCGCGCTGAGCGACTGCGGCGGCGGCGCGTTCACGATCCACCGGGACGATCCGAAGGCGACGACGGCGAACCTGGCCGTCGGCAACGTCGTGATGGTGCGCTATAAGAACGTGGACATCGGCGCCTGGGTGATGGAGAACTTCGAGGAGACGCTGGTCGACCAGGGCGAGGGGCCGGCTGAGGTAATTGTGGTGAGCGGCCGGGGGCTGCTGGGGTTCCTAGAGAAGGGGATCGTCTATCCGAGTGACCTGGCGGATGCGGGGACGGCCGAGCGGGCCTTCGATGGGGTCACAAAGGCGAGCATCTTCCTGGATCTATATAACGAGTATCTGCTGCGCGGGGGCGGCGAGCTGAACGTCGATTTCACGGCGGTGAACGATAGCCGGGCACTGCCGTGGACGGACTCGGCATACCTGAAATACAAAGCCGGGCAGACGTTGCTCGATGTGGCGCGTAACCTGGCCGGCCAGGGGCTGGAGTTGACGGTGGATCCCGACCGCACGCTGCGGGCGTGGATCCAGGCCGGGACCGATCTGAGCGCGACGGTCCACTTCCGGGAAGGTCAAAACCTGTTGAGCAGCCGGAAGAGCACCGAGGGAACGGGACTGGCGAACGTAGTACTGGGAGAGGGGCAAGGGATCTTTGTCGAGACCACGGACGCGACGAGCATTGCCAGCCATCACCGGCGGGAAACGTATCTGGCGGTGCGCAACACGGCGGACACCGGGCAGGTCGCGACCGCCAACACGATCTTACTGAACGGATGGGCTGAGCCGCGCGCAGCGCTGACGCTCGAGGTGTTGGCCGATCCGTTCTACCCATTCTTCGACTACCAGATCGGCGACGTGGTCCACATCGATGTGCCGGGGGAAATCGACGCCGATTACCGGGTGCTGGCGATCGCGATCAACGAGGGGCAGGGGCCGTGCGATCTGCGGGTGACGCTGTCGATCAACGATCTGGCGACGGAGTATCTGCAGCGGTTGCAGCGGGCGTTTGATGCGTCGTTGCAGAGTGTGAAGCCGGGGCCCGGGTCCAGTGGGTCGCTGGCCAGCAGCGGGACGGAGCCGGGGGTAGGGGCGAGCGGGACCGGGCTGGCGAACGGGGCGATCAAGAATAATCACATCGATTGGGGACTCGGGCCGAACCAGGTGGACGCGGCGGATGTGCCGATCACCGATACCGGTAATTACTATACTGGGAACCAGGTCGAAGCGGCGCTGCAGGAGATCGGGAGCAGTCTGGGGAGCCTGGGCGGGTCGAGCCATGCAGCGGTGACGCTGGGCACGGATGCGGATACACTGCTGGGGTTGACGGGGCAGCAGATCACGATCGACACGCAGGCGGCTAATCTGGTGCTGGCCGGGCCGACGACTGGGGCCGCGGCTGATCCGGCGTTCCGGGCGCTGGTGGAGGCGGATCTGCCGGCGACGGCGCTCTTGACGGACGGCAGCCGGGACGGCGCGACGAGCGGCGCGCAGCAGTTTGTGTCAGGCAGCCGGCATGGGGACGATACGAATCATGCTGATTTCGATGGTACGGGGCATCTGACATTCGCCGGGACAGCCAGGCCGTGGCGGGATGAGTTAGGCGAGTTGCTGGGGAAAAAGCGGATTGGCGTACGTATCACTGAGGATCTGGCTGAGGGCACGCTGTTGTTTTCGGATAGCTGCCAGATCGCTGATGATTACGTCATCACGAATGTGCAGCTCAATCACGACAAAGATTTGACGGTCTCGATCTATCCTCACTTGCACTGGTTCCAGGCATCGGCAAACGTGCCGAACTGGCTACTGCAGTACCGCTGGCAGGTCAACGGCGCGGCGAAGACGACGTCATGGACGCCGGTGAAGTCTACCGGGCTGGCGTTCGCGTATTCGGCTGGGACACTGCATCAGATTTCACTCTGGGCGGCGATCGCTGTGCCGGGTGGCTCGACGCTCTCTGATATTGTGCAGTTTCGTATCATGCGAGACACGGACAACGACTCCGGGCTGTTTGGGACACCGGGGACGGATCCATTGAGCGGAAATGCGAGTGCACTGATGTTCGATGTGCATTTCCAGATCAACAGCCTGGGCAGCACGGACGAGTACACAAAGTAGGAGCGTGAGGGCGCCGGGTTGATTTTCGCCGCTGGAGGGTTGAGATCGCCGGGTTGATTTTCGCCGCTGGAGGGTTGAGATCGCCGGCGCTCTCGCTCCGAGTACTCAACATAATTATAACATAATGTGTCAACTCCATCACCCCCTTCCCCCTCGCCCGTCGTCGGGAGAGGGGGTTTTGTTTGCGCGCAAACGCCATTACAGCCGCCAGTTATCGACCGGCGAGGCTTTGGCGTGGGCGCGGGCGATGTCGGTCTGAGCAATGCGGGCGTAGCGGCGGACCATGGCCAGGTCGGAATGGCCGAGCAGAGCCTGGAGCGTGAACAGGTCGCCGCCGTTGCGCAGGTAGGTGATAGCAAAGGTGTGGCGAAAGCGGTGGGGGTAGACATCGGCGACGCCGGCGCGTTCGCCGATGCGGGCGAGCTGGAGGCCCAGGGCGCGGCGGTCCATCGGCCGCTGATCGTCTTTGGGACCGACGGTGATGAAGTAGTCTTCGGGCTTGGTCGGCAGACGCGGGGTTAGATAACGCCAAATAGCCTTGGCAGACCGCTTGCCGAACTGGACGTAGCGGTCCTTGTTACCTTTGCCGTGATGGATGGTGATGCGGTTGCGGGTCATGTCGATGTCGGCGATGTGAAGGTTGCAGAGTTCCGAGGCGCGCATACCGGTGTCGATGAGCAGGAGGAGGATGCAGCGGTCGCGATCGGCAATCGCTCCGAGCTGCTGGGCGCCAACGGCTTTCCAGGTTTTTTTCTGATCGCAGACGGCGAGCATGGCTTCAAGCTCCTCCTGGGTGAAGGGGTCCACGGTCGGCTCGCCCGGGTCCGGCGGCTCGATGGTGCGAACGATGTTGATTTCGAGAAAGCCTTCGTCGACCGCCCAGTGCCAGAGCGCGGAGAGGTCGGCATGG
>Ga0105097_10000024_pt1 | contig 51961 bp, 48 predicted proteins | sample PPLLak12cMay2015_FD_87035 | JGI IMG/M metagenome (GOLD analysis project Ga0105097, IMG submission 87035) | Freshwater sediment microbial communities from Prairie Pothole Lake near Jamestown, North Dakota, USA - PPLs Lake P7 Core (1) Depth... | ecosystem: Environmental > Aquatic > Freshwater >...
ACGAGGACGAGGACCAGGACAAGCCCGAGGACAAGCCCGAGGACAAGCCCGACCAGGACGAGGACGAGGACGAGGACGAGGACCAGGACAAGCCCGAGGACAAGCCCGAGGACAAGCCCGACCAGGACGAGGACGAGGACGAGGACGAGGACGAGGACAAGCCCGAGGACAAGCCCGACCAGGACGAGGACGAGGACGAGGACGAGGACGAGGACGAGCCCGAGGACAAGCCCGACCAGGACGAGGACGAGGACGAGGACGAGGACGAGGACGAGGACGAGGACGAGGACGAGGACGAGGACGAGGACAAAGGGCGCGGCGGATCAAAGGCCGGGGGCAAGTCACGCGCGCGCCCGTTCGAGATGCCCGAGGGGCAGACGGGCTGGCACCCGGTCGAGATCGCCGCCAGCATCGCACAGACTCACCCGACCGGCGCGCATACTGGCGCGGCCCGGCCTGCCTGGGCGCTGCCTCCGCGTGATGCCGTCATCAGCGGAGAGTGTGTTAGCGGCTGGGCATCGGCTGAAGATGCCAACAAAGCCCGCCGCCGCGCGATCAGCCAAGCAAAGAGAGGGGGTAAGTAACATGGCACGCATCAAAGCCCAGGTTGTGTCCCTGACTGATCCCAAGTTGGCAAAAGCCCGCGCACAAGGCCGCGCGGCGCTCGACACCGTGCGCGCCCGTGCGGGCGGTGGTGCGCTGGCTTCGCTGGTCTCGCGGCTGCGCGGGCGTGATCGGCTGGGATGGTCACCGCCCCAGTCGAGCGGTCGGCCTGCTCCGCGCGAACTCGCCCGCTTCGCGTCTGATATCAGCGCATCGCCTCTCCGCGTGCGGCATGACCAGCCTGCCCCGCCGGTCGCTCTCTGCTGCGTAGTCGATACGTCGGGGTCGATGCATGCCAATGCGATTGCCAGCCTAGGCTGCGCGCTCGCTCTCGTCGATGCCGTGCGCCGGGCTGGTGGGCGCGGCTGCGTCGGGGCCTGGAATCATTACCTCCTGGGCTGGCATGAGCCGATTGCCCAGGCTCGCCTCGTCATGGCCGACGGTGGCACGCCTCTAGACGCTGGTCTAGATGGTGCGTTGCATGCTCTTAGCGATGCCAGCCTGCCGCCTCATACCGTGCGCGTGTGCATGGTGCTCAGTGACGGTGAACCAAACGACCATTCGGCCTGCATGGCATCGGCCCGGCGGCTGCGCGGCATCGGTGTGCATATCGTCGGCGTCTTTCTGCGGTCTGGCGGGGACATGGAATCGCGCGTGTACTGGGCCGCTGACCAGGGGCTGCACCGTCTCGCGGGGGAATCGTATCGGGACCGGGAGGCGCGGCTGGAGGCAGAGCGGGCGCGGCTGGCTGCTCTGCCTGCCGATGCCCAGCGGCTGATCCTGACGCGGCTGGAGGCACAGAGCAGAGCAGACGCCGCCCGGCCCCTGTCGGTGTCCCTGGGGTCTCCTGCCTGTGTTATAGACCGGCCCGAGGATCTAGCCGCGACTGTCGGCCCGGTCCTGGCCCTGCTCATGTCGGGGGCGCGGTGAACGGGCTGCTCTGGGCTGCGGTCCTAGTCGGTGGCCTGCTGCCCGTGCTGCTCCTAGTCCGCGTGACGGAGAGCGGTGCGGGGTCTCGCCGCTGGCGAGTGGTGCGCGTAGCTGGCCGGGTGTGGTGTAGCTGGCGCACCAGATAGGCTGCCCCCATGCACACCATACCCACCCCCATACCCCATGCCGACTTTGAAGCCGCCCGCGCGGCTGCACTGGCTGTCTATCGGCGCGCATGCGCTGAGGCTTTGGCTACCTACCAGCAAACTAAGGCCAAGATACGAGCCGACGAACTACAGGACCAAGCATCACGGGCCGTGCTGCGTCGGGCTATGCGGCGCGCCTGACCAGCTCGCGCACCAGGAGGACGAGACCAACAGAGAAGCTGGGGCCGCGCGCCCCGGCTTCTCTGTTTTCGGGTACATGGTGTACATGGTGTACATAGTGAGCTGGATTTCAATGCCGCGTGAAACATGAAATCCGTGGTTTGTGTGCGCGCGTGTGCCTGCGTATGGTTTAGGGAATATTGACTATTGAATATGTATAGGTTATGGACCCCACCAAAAGCACGGGAAAACGGGGGTACATGTGGAACATGGTAGGGTCCAAAACGCTGAATATGTTCCATATGTAGGGGTCTGGCTTACCTAAGTGGCCAGGACGAGACCCAGAAACCCAGCCGGGTCGGGGCCAGATCAGCCCAGATCCGCACCAGGACATGAACACCTGAACACCGGGGCCGGGCTGGGCCGTTCAGGTGGCCGGGTAGCCCTCCCCTCCCCCGCTCACGCTGCGCGCTCGCGGGTCCCCCACCCCGCCCAACTCCATTGCCACTCACGAGATACATTGCCACTGACTCGCTGCGCTCGTAGTCCCCTCCCTCGCTGCGCTCAGTCGGGGACGCTCGCTGCGCTCGCTGTCTCGCTGCGCTCGACCGGCCTCGCTGCGCTCGGCCCAGTCCCACTTTATCCGACTACGTTCGGGTCAGTGGGACTCCTAGATTGGGACCCTAGCGCGGGGCGCAGTATTTCTGGGATTCACTTAGGTAAGCCAAGTTCACAAGTCGCGTTACCTAAGCCGAGTTCACAAGTCGCATTACCTAAGCCAAGTTCTCAAGTCGCGTTACCTAAGCCAGCGCCAGCGCCAGCACCAGCGCCAGCACTTGAACTCGGGTCCATATCACCCTACGCTCCCTCATGCCCCAGCCCGTCACCAAGCTCGCCCGGCTCCCGAGCATGAGCCGGGGGGTAGACCGTCAGCGCGTCCTGGCCGAGATCCGCAACAGCCTGCCGGTGACCGAGTACCTGTCGGTCCTGCACACGCTCGCGCTCACCGGCCAGATGCCCTGTTACGACCCCCCGGCAGCGCCGAACCTGCCGCCGACCCGAACGGGCCAGTTCACGCCCCCGGACCGCCAGCTCCAGCACAAGACCCTGACCTACCTGCTGGACAAAGCGTTCGCGCCGATCGAGCGCCCCGCAGCAGCCCGAGTCGCGGACACCGCCAACGCCGATGACCCGACTGAAGGCCTGCTTGCGGACGCGAACGCGGCCCGGCAGCTCACAGTAGGGGAGCTGGTGCGCCGGATCAGCGCCCAGAGCAGGCCCGCCGAGATCGAGACTGAGCCAAATCTGGTATGAAGCCACCGTCACTGGGCGAACTTGAACGGTTCGCGCGACTGCACCCGGAGCTTCAGGCCAAGCATCAGGCCCGTGCGATCGACCGCGCGATCACCAGTCAGGCCCTGAGTGATCGCCTCGCAGCCCGCACGACGCTGACCAAGTTCGTTCCGCTGTTCGCCAAGACCCAGCCGTACCTCATGGGATGGTTCCACCGGGACCTGTGTGATGTCCTGGATGCGTTCGTCGAAGCGGTGGACCGCCGCCTCTCTCCCCGACTGATGATCTTCGCCCCGCCGCGAACCGGCAAGAGCGAACCGACATCCAGGTGCTTCCCGCCGTTCATCCTGGGTCAGCACCCGGACTGGGAGATCATCGCCGCGACCTACAATCAAGACTTCGCGAACGACTGGGGCCGGGACGTTCGGGCCATCATGCAGGACCCGATTTATCGCGACCTGTTCCCCACCCTGTCGGTGCGCCGGGACTCGAACGCGGTGGACAAGTTCGCGACCGACCAGAAAGGCGCGTACACGACGGTCGGCAAAGGCGGCTCGCTCACCGGACGCGGCGCGCACATTCTGCTCATTGACGATCCGCTGAAAGACCGCGCGGAAGCAGACTCGGAAGTCGAACGCTCGAACCTCATCAAGTGGTATGAGTCCACCGCCCGCACGCGCCTGGCTCCGGGCGGGGGCGTGATCCTGGTGCAGACGCGCTGGCATGAACTGGATCTCGCCGGGCATCTGCTTGAGAAAGCAGCCCAGGTGCCGGAAGCGGACCAGTGGATGACCTACAGCTACGAAGCGGTCGCCACGAAGGATGAGGCGTACCGCACAGCAGGCGAAGCCCTGCACCCCGAACGCTACCCGCTCAAAGAGCTGCTCAAGATCAAGGCTTCGATCGACCCGCGCGAGTGGTCGGCCTTGTACCAGCAGAACCCGGTGCCGCCGGAAGGCATTGCGTTCAAGGCTGACTGGTTCCACTGGGGCAAGCCGCCACCGGGCGTGAACCTCGCCTGGTACATCGGCACCGACTTCGCCATTGGCGAGAAGCAGACGAACGACCCGACCTGTCTCTGGCCGTTCGCAGTAGACGCCCAAGACGAGGTATGGTTCGATGTTCCGATCCACGGCAGGTTCAGCGCCATGGAGATCGTCGAGCATCTGTGTGACCTGATGGAGAAGTACAAGCCTCGCGAAGTCGCCATCGAAAACGTCCACATCAGCAAGACCATCGGCCCCTATCTTCGCAAGCGCATGAACGAGCGCCGGATCTACTGCACGCTGCACGACATGACGCCGACAAAGGACAAGCTCTCGCGCACCACCACGCTGCGGGGCCGCATGCAGCAGGCGAAAGTGCATTTCCATCCCAGCACAAAAGCCGATGTTATGGCCGAGTTTCTCGCATTTCCGGCCGGTCGCCACGATGACCGCGTGGACGCGGCCAGCACCGGCATGATGATGCTCGACACCATGATGCGCGCCCGCCCGGCAGACGCGCCGAAGCCCAGCCCAAACCCCGAGTGGAGCATGGCCTGGATGAAAGAGCGCATCGCCAAGAAAGAGGCGACCAACACGCACATTCCCCTGATGCTCAACGGCCGCGCCAGGCCCAGCAAGAAACCGCCCGCATGGACCGTGTAGGAACTCTCATCGCGCTTCGCAACCAACCGGGCCGGTTTGCGGTCCTCGACGGTGGAGCTGCTCAGGCCATCATCGACGGCCAGATGAAGCTCTACCAAACCAAGTACGGCACCGTCGAGGTCGAGACCATCAGCCGGAACCGCCGCGACCTGAACATCTACGACCCGCACTACCGGGTGATCTTCCTGGCGGTCGAGGGCGAGGGTCGGCTGGTCGTCGAAACTCGGACTTGACACCGGGGGGTGTCCACGCAGGGATGTCGCCAGAGCCACCTCCTCCTCCTCCTCCTCCCCCAGTTAGGAACCGCCCATGTCCCTCGTCCTCGCGCCCATCCAGCATTCCCCCAAGACCGTCACCCTGCCGCTGGCGGCGGCGGCTGTCGCCCCCTTTGCCTGCCGCATCAACCCGTTCCTGAGCGGCAACGTGGTCACGGCTCTGGCTGGTCTGGTGCTGGCCGAGGGCGCGCCGAACACCCTCACGGGTGGCGAGCTGGTCGGCTGTTCGGTCAACCACTTCACGGCGAAGAAGCATGTCCGCATCGTCGTGACGAGCGCCGATGTCACCGCTGGCGTCGGCATCATCGGTCAGACCGCCGCTGCCCGCGAGGCCGTCACCGGCAACGTGACCGGCGACCTGCTCCTGACCTTTGGCAACGCGGCTGGTGAGCTGATCGACTCGATCCCCGCCCACACCAACGCCGCCGATGCCGACACCCACCTGGGTCTGATCGTCCTGGTCAACGGCAAGCCGTGGGGTCGCATCGTGGATGCGAACGCCCCGGCCCCGGCCACGCTCGAATACTGCATGGACGACAACACCAAGGCCAACTACAACATCACCTTGGGCGCGGGTCTCACCACCGAGCGCATCTTCGTCGGCACCGAGATCGACGTTTTCATCGGCCTGAACATCGGCAAGTGCGCCGAGCGTTCGGGTGCGTCGGGTGCGCTGATCGCTGGCACCACGCTGGCTGGCGGGACCGCCGAGGAACGCTTCCTGGGCGTGATCTCCAGCTACACCGACACCGCTGGCCGCAGCGTGACCGGACTGGTTGCGAGCGACTTCGTGATGGCCGAAACCACGCCCGTCGCGCTCGTCGGCACCGGCCTGTAAGCCTCCGGGGACGATCAAACGCCCGCGCTGCCTTGTGCAGCGCGGGCGCTCTGCCATAGTCCAACACCACTCTCGGAGACCCCATGGGCCAAACCCTCGCTCCTCGCATCCAGGTTCGCCAGGTGGTTCTCGGAGCCGCCGGTAAGCTCTCGGCAGGCACGATCACCCCGGCTGCCACGCCGACCATCCCCGGCTCGATCATGGCCGCTGACGTCTACAACGTCGCCGCCTACACCTACACCGACCGGGCATCCGGCGGCGTGCTGTATCCCATCGCGGCTGGCCTCGACCGGCACTTCCCCGGCTCCTACATCAAGGACGCGGTATTCGCCGCTGGTACCTATGTGATAACATTCTACACTGACGCGGGGTAAGCTGTGAGTCGCCAACGCTACCCACACGACGAAGCCGTGCGCCGCTTGTCCCCCGCTCAGTGGGGGAAGATCGACGCAGGCCACGGTCCGCGCCAGTCGAACGGCTGCATCCCATGGCAGCGCGCAGGGCGCGCTACCCTCGGCAGGATCTACGTCGCCCGTGCCGTCCTCTACCGGCAGACCGGGGTATTCGGCGAAGTCGCCATGCACGACTGCGACAACCCGAACTGCGTGTCCCTCGAACCAGGCCATCTGCGGTGGGGAACGACCGCCGAGAACGTGGCAGACAGGGTGGCAAAGGGGAGGGGATCGAAGGGGGCCTCCCACACAGAGGCCGTCATTCCGAGTCGCCGGGCAAGGGCGAAACTCACCCCCAACGACATCACCGTTATCCGCGAGATGCATTCGCGGGGGACCACGCAGACGGAGATTGGCAAGCACTTCGGTGTGAGCCAGTCAGCCATCAGCGCGGTCCTCCGGGGTGTGATCTGGCAGGCGGTGTAGCTTGGACTACCGCATCACGGATCTGCCAGCAGCGACCACGCCGCTCGGTGGCTCGGAAGAACTTGAAGCCGTCCAGGCCGGGTCCTCCAGCAAGCTCACGCTCACAGTCCTCGACACCTGGCTCGTCCGTTCGGGTGGCCTGATCGACTCGGCCATCACCGCCGCGCTCGCCGCAGGCGCAACGCCGACCGGCGCAGCAGGCGGCGACCTGAACGGCACCTACCCGAACCCGACCCTCGACGCGACCGGCGTGACCCCCGCCGTCTACGGCTCGGCCTCGGCGGTCCCGGTCATCACGGTTGACGCCAAGGGCCGGGTCACCAACGCGGTCACGACCCCGATCAGCATAACGGCAGCCAACGCGGTCCTCTACACCGCGCAGACCCTGACCGGCGGTCAGCAGGCCGTCGCTCGCACGAACATCGACGCCCAGGTCAACGACCCGAACCTGAACGCCCAGGTCGGGGTAGCGTGGGCAGCTCGTAGTCTGTTCGTCTGGACGGCCAGCGGTGCGGGTGTGTTCCTGCCGGTGCAACCATTCATGGAGACCTTCCTGGGGTCAGCCAGCGCGGCAGATGCCACCGCGCAACTCGTCGGCCTCCCCTCGACCATGCGGATCGACGACACCGACACTGGCATCGTCCTCACCGAGCTGGATTCCATCATCGTCGATGCCAGCGCCGGAACGGTGGCGATGACGCTGCCAGCGGTGACCGCTGACATCGACGGCAGGACCATCATCATCAAAGCGCGGGACGCGACCAACGTCATCACCATCAACGCGAACGCGGCTGACAACATCGACGGGGCGGCGAGCATCACCCTCACGGTCACTGGCTCAAGCTGGACGTTGCTCGCCTGTTTCGACGACACGCTCGGCGGCGATGACTTCTGGAGCGTGGTATGACGCTTTTCCCTGGTGTTGTTGAATGGCGCGGTGTCCCCGATGCCCCCGGTATCATCGCCGGGTCGAACGGGGAGATCGTGTCTCTCCGGGACGGCATCAAGCGCCTTGCCCCGAGCAATCGCCCCTATGCGACGGTGGGAGTGCGCGGGTACAAGAACCCGTATGTCCACCGCCTTGTCGCTGCGGCGTTCGGGATCAGCGGCCCCGAGATCGACCACCGCGACCGCAACCCGCGAAACAACGAGGTGAACAATCTCCGGTCTGCCACCCGCGCCATCAACTGCCGCAACACGGGGGGCCGCGCTCACCGCAAGTCGGCATTCAAGGGCGTGTGCCGCCACGGATCTGGCTTCCGCGCCGCGCGGAACGTGAACGGTGTTCGGTACAACCTCGGCACCTATCGGACGGAAGCCGAAGCTGGAGCCGCCGTCCTGGCCCACGAAAGGGTCCAGCCATGAGCTACAACCCCACCTGGAGCGGCGGCGGCGGGGGCACCGACGAGGTCGGAACCATCAAGGCATTCGGCATGGCGGTCCCTGTGGGCTGGCTGGCGTGTGACGGCTCGGTTATCGCCCAGGCGACATACGCGGCGTTGTTCGCCGCCATCGGCACGACATTCGACACGGGCGGCGAGGGGGCGGGCAACTTCCGCCTTCCCGACATGCGCCGTCGTACCGCTGTGGGGTCAGGCGGGGCGGGGACGGCCACGCTGGGCAATGCCGTTGGCGATCCGGGCGGCACGGAAACACACACGCTGCTTACAGCAGAAATGCCGAGCCACGTTCACCGTGAACAGGGCGTGCTATCATCGGGGGTTGCATCCGCCCTAAGTTGTTCGGAGGACGGAAGCGGTGGCGGGTTCGATTCGATTGAGAGAAGCACAACCGCATCCGGCGGCAACACCCTGACTGCGCTCAACACCGTTTCCGCCGGTGGCGATGGCTCCCACAACAACATCCAGCCGTCACTCGTCCTCAACTACGGCATCAAGACCTGAGCTATGGCCGACCCCCTCATTCCCACGAGCGCCGCCGACATCATCGAAAAGGTCGGCCTGACCATCGCCACGATTGTCGGGCTGGTCTACGTCCTCAAGTGGCTGTCGCAGATGCACCTCAAGGCGCTGAACGACCGCATCACCACGCTGGAGCGAGTGACCCGTGAGAAGGACGCGCTGCTGGAGCGAGTGACCCGCGAGAAGGACGCGCTCATCGAAAAGCGCGAGGCGACGATTACCGAGGTGCAGCGAGCGCACATGGATTCCGTCATCACGCACGCGCATGACCTCAAGGCGTTGGTGATGCAACTGCTCGCCAACGACAAGGCGAACCGGGACTTCTTGCGCGAGCATCAAGTCGTGGTGGTCGGACTGTTCGAGCGCCTGGGTAGCCGCCCGTGCCAGATGCCCGACTACCAGCCACACACGCACACGCCGCCCCCCAAGCCTGTGCTTCCCGAGGTTCCGTCCACCGACCGCATCCCTGGAGGCCGGGCATGATCCACTTCCTCGCGTGGTGTGAACGTCACCAGTACCCCATGCTGATCGCACTCCTGGTGCTGATCGCCGCCTTGCTGCTCGCGGGCTGCGGCTCCGAGCGCGACACGCAGACCAAGACGGTCGAGCGGCTCACGACCACGACCGGCCCGGTGGTGGTGGACACGCCCATCGGCCAGTTTGTCGCCCAGCCGATCCGGCACGAGATGACCCGCAGCGAGGAAGCGGTCGAAACCCAGCAGACGCGCATCAGCTTGCCCGATGTCACCCCGCTGATCCAGGCCGCGTCCAGCGGCATGAGCATGGGTCCGCTCGGCATCGCTGGAACCCTGCTCGGCGTCGTCACCACGGCTGCCGCAGGCTGGACCGCGATGAAAAGCAGGCGGCACCGCGACCAGTTGATCGACTCGGTGGAATCCGCCCGCGAAGAACTGACCGACGACAACGACGAAAAGTTTGTCAAGGCGCTGGGCGTCAAGCAGGACAAAGACCTGCAAGACTACATCCAGAAAAGGACAGCCTAATGCGCGGCCTGGGCCTATTCCTCGGCATGCGTCGGGGCGGAGCGGCGAGCGCCGTATATGACCCGGCAATGATCCTCTCGGTGGATACCACCAAGACGGGTGGCACCGGAACGGCAGCCACGCACTTCAAGCTGCCGCTCACCGTGGCAGGCGTCTACAACTTCTCTGTCGATTGGGGCGACGGACAGAGCGACACGATCACGGCCTGGAACGATGCGGCCGTAGACCACACCTACGCTGCCGGGGGCGTCTACACCGTCACGATCCTCGGGCAATGCACCGTGTGGTCGTTCAACAACGCTGGGGACAAGCTCAAGGTTCTGCGCGTGTTGAACTGGGGCGAGGCCGTCACCAGTACACTGGACTTCTATGGCTGCACGAATCTGGTGTCGGTGACCGGATCGGCCACCGACTACCCCCGTGTCGCGACGTTCTCCAACATTTTCCGTGACTGCACGGCGTTGGCTGGAGCCTTCCCGCCGATGAACACCTCGGCGGTGACGAACTTCGGCAACGCATGGTTCAGTTGTTCGAGCCTGACCAGCTTCCCGCTGCTCGACACCAGCAAGGGAACAACGCTCTCGTATGCGTGGTACGGCTGCACCGGCCTGACCAGCTTCCCGGCGATCAACACCGCTCTAGCGGTGTCGGTCAACGGCGCATGGTCGGCCTGCTCTGGCCTGACCAGCTTCCCGATGCTGCCCGACACCGATCACACAACCGACTGGACGAGCACATGGCAGGGCTGCACGGGCCTTGCCGGGTTCGCCTTCCCGGCGTTGGACATGCGCGGCATGACGACCGGGTCGAGCTGCTTTAGCGGCTGGGCCATGTTGACGGCTGCCTATGACGCGATCTTGAACCAGCTCGCCAACGGCGACGGCGGCAGTATCCCGGCCAACGTCACGACCAACACCGTGTTCAGTGGCGGCAACAGCAAATACACCGCAGCCGCAGTTGCGGCCCGCGCCACGCTGACCACCACGCGGACCTGGACCATCACCGACGGAGGTTTGTAATGCCCGATCTCGCTGTCACCGATCCCGTCTACTGGCTCGCCACCAACGGCAGCAACGTAGCCCACTTTGGGTACGCGGGCACCGGAGCGCACATCAGCACCGGCCAGCCGACGCTGACCACATACGCCACCATGGCGGCACTGGTCGCTGCGCTGGTGGCGGGCAACTTCCCGGTCATGGACGGCTCCACCCACGAGGCGCGGGAGTGGTATCTGTGGGCGACCAAGGCCCAGGCCGACGCCGCCTTGGCGGCGATCAACAGCAACCCGGCTTTCCCGGCGCTGATCCCCGACCCCGCGACCGGCGAGCGCACCGTGACCGTGACGAACTGGTGCGGCACCACGCAGGCGATGGCCGACGGGAAATGGGGCTTCAAGCGCATCCCCACGGCCCTTCTGGACGAGTGGCAGATCAGCCAAGCGAGCCGGGACGCCTGGTTCGCCGCGTTCCAACCCGCGCTCGCCACGGACCCGGTTTTCGCCTGACCCGTGACTTTTCCACTTTCGGCATAGGCTGGAACCACCCATGGACGACGACCTCCCCGAACAGACCCTGATCGCGTCCGAGGAACAGGAAGCTCCCGAACAGGAAGCCGTCGAGGAGACCGAGCCGGAAGTCGTGCAGAGCGAGGCCGCGCTCGTCCAGAAGCTGACCCAGATGGTCGAGGTCCCGCAGTTCCTGACCCGGTGGTACGGCCAGTTCGCGGTGGACCGGAAGTATGTCAACGAAGTCGGCATGCTGCTCGACACCCAGAACGCGGTGGCGACGAACTACATTCTCCGCAATCAGATCGTGCTGATGTCGAATCTGTACGCGCGCGAGCCAGCGATCTCCTGGAAGCCCGCGCCGATCATCGGCCAGCACCCGCCGCTCCTGGCCGACTTCGGCAAGACCCTGGAAATCTTCTGCCGCAAGATGGGCGAGGAGATCGAACTCAAGCGCCTGCTGCGCGGCGGCATCCAGGATGCCAGCACGGTCGGATGGGCGATCTTCAAGCTGAACCCGCAGGAGGACCCGAAGCTCGATCCGCTCGGCACCCGCCGCCAGAACGACCAGCTCGACAACCTCGCCCGGTTCCAGTGGCTCAAGCGCCGCTTCGCACACGAACAGGTCAGCGAGGACTCTGCCACCGCCCAGGAGATCAAGGACCTGGAAGCGGTGGTCGCGAAGTACCTCCAGGATCAGGTCGAGTCCGACCTCATCAACAACCAGCCGCAGATGCAGCCGATCATGGCTCCGAACCCGATGACGGGCATGATGGAGCCGCAGATGAACCCGGTGACCGGCGAGCCGCTCACCCAGATGGACATGAGCGATCCACGCCTCGCGCGCCTGGAAGCCCTCAAGACCGGCCAGGTTCCGACCGACATGGACGTTGGCGAGATCGCCCGCTACATCGGCTTCAACCTCGACCCGATCCAGCCCGAGGACTTCCGCTTCGACTGGACCGTTGCCTCGCCCGAGAACCTGCACGCGGGCGACTGGATGGCCCACCGCGTGTTCATGGACTACGACAAGTTCGGGTCCACGTTCGATATCTCGCCCGCCGAGATCGGCAAGATCCTGCTGTTCGGGGACGATGGCGGGCGCATGAGCGCCGACACCAAGTGGTCTGCCGCGAGCCTGCCCAGTGGTGGCCGCTACGACGGCGAGGCCCCCGCCGACCGGAACAACATCGAAGCCACGACCAACATGGGCCGCTGCGCGGTTTGGGAAATGTGGGACAAGCGGCAGGGCCTCGTCTACACCTGGGTCGAGGGCATGCAGCGGTTCCTCCGCAAGAACGCCCCGACCATCGTGGGTCGCCGCTGGTTCACCTTCTACTTCCTGCCGTTCAACCGCGTCACCGGACGCCCGCTGGCGATCAGCGACACGCTGCTGACCAGCCCGCTCCAGGACGAGCTGAACCGCCGCCGCACCCAGGAAGCCGAAGCCCAGGACGCCTCGTTCCCCCGCATCTTCATCAAGCGCGGCTCGATGACGAAAGAGGAGAAGAACGAGGTCGAGACCAGCCACGCCTATCAGGTCATCGAGCTGGATTCCCCCGAGGATGTCACCAAGGCGTTCGCGGAGACCCGCCCGCTGCCGTTCAACCCGGACCTCTACAACCGCAACGATGTTCGGATGGAACTGGAAATGATGAGCGGCATCAGCCGCAACGCCGCCGGTTCCGGCGAAGGCGATCTCGCCACGACCGCCGCCATCGCGAACGAGCAGATGGGCGTTCAGGTGGACTTCCGCCGCTCGCTGCTGGACGAGATGATCTTCGACATCCTCTACGACATCGCCTACATGGCGGTGCAGTTCTTCCCCGAGGAGAACTGGAAGGCGATCTGCGGCGACGGGGCCTACGTCCCGATGCTGGAGCGCGAAGTGTTCCTGCGCCAGCTCAAGCTCGAAGTGCGCGCCGGATCGACCGGACGCCCCGACGCCGAGAAGAACCTCAAGGTCTACGAGATGCTCGCGGGCATGGCTCCGCAGCTTGGCCTGCCGCTCGACGGCGAGGCGCTGCTGGAGGACATCATGTACGAAATGGGCAAGCCCGACTGGCGCAAGTACCTGATGACGCCCGAGAAGATGATGAAGGCCGCGATGCAGGGCATGCCGCTGCCTGGCATGGGTGGTCCTGGTGGTGGAGGCCAGCCTGGCCCCGGCCAGCCGCGCGGCAACGCCGCCCAGACCAACCCGACGCCCGGCACCGGACGCCCGACCATGGCCGAGACTGGCCCGCCAGCGCCCCAGGGCGTTCCCGGCCCGGTATAGACTTTCCCCCGAGTAGGAGTAGAACATGCCCGACGCATCCAACATCGTGACCCCGTTGGCTGAAACCGCAGAGCCGGTCGAAGCCCTGGACACGACCCCGTCACCGCAGCCCGAGGCCGAAGTGCCCGAAGCTGCTTCCCCCGCCGCAGAGCCGGTCGAGGGCCGTTCCCAGGAGTCTCCCGCAGCGGAGGAGCAGCCCAAGGCTGACCCGCCGAAGCCCGAGAAAACCCTGCGCGAGCAGCTCATTGACCAGCTCACAGGCGTAGAGGAACCAAAGTCCGAGGACGAGGACGAGGAGCCGACACCCCCTGCCAACAAGCAGGACCCGGCCCCCGCCAAGCCCGAGGACGCCAAGCCCGAGGAGATCCCCGAGGATCTCGTCGAAGTCACGAACGATGACATCAAGGCGATGAAGCCCGGCGAGGGGCGACGGAAGATCAACCGGCTCATCAAGCGGTTGAAGGACGCCGAACCCTACGCGCAGGGCTACAAAGAGATCGTCGATACCTGCGCTGCCAACGGCTTCGCACCCGACGATTACAAGGCATGGGTCGGCATCGGTATCGGCTTGCAGCGGGGCAACCCGCAGGCAGCCGAACACCTGAAACAGATCATGGCGAAAGCCGGAATGACTGTGGGGGCTGCTGGCCCGCCGCCCGAACTGGAGAAGCTGCTGTCTGAGCTGGAGGAAGCGATCGACGTAACCCCAGCGGCAGCCAAGAAACTGCGTGCGCTGTTCAAGGCTGCCCCGGCACCCGAACAGCCGCGCCCGGCTGCCGCGCAGCAGCAGCAGCAGCAGCAGCCCGTCCAGCCCCAGGCCCCAGTCGCACCGAACCCGAACACCCCCGATCCGGCACGCGAACGCGGCCTGACCGAGATGGTCGATGTCGGCACCCGCTGGAAAGACAAGCTGGGAGAAGCCCGCTGGAAAGAAATCCAGCCGACGCTCGCCGCTGCTCTCAAGGCCAAGGGCAATCGCCCGCCCGCCTCCTGGGGCAGCATCTACGAGGCTGAGATCGAGAAGATCGTCGCCAAGTCCAAGCCAGCAACGCTGACTTCGGGCCTGCGACCGGGCGGTGGTCAAGCTGGTTCCTCCACACCTTCCTTCAAGACCGAACGCGAGCGCGTTCTCCACCGCCTCTCATCCGGCTGACCTCTCCCTGACCGGGATGGGCAGCCCTTTCTCCCCCGAAAGCAGCCATGCCCGTCCCCGTCACTCCCTCCATCATCCGTGAACTCGGCTTCGCCGTCACCACCGATGTCCTGAACCGCAAAGAGACCATCGCCATCGACCGCAGGGCGATGCCGGGTCTCGATCTGTTCTGGGGCAAGCGCAAGACCGACGCTGGTCAGGCCGGTGGCAAGACCCGCGTCAACCTCAAGACCGCTGGCGACCAGCAGCTCCAGGGCTGGACCGGCCTGGATCGCCTGGGCTTCGCGGGCAACGAAATCGACCTCACCATGGAGTTCGAGTTCTACAACATCCACATGGGTCTCCAGTTCACCCACACCGAGCTGCTCGACCAGGGCTACCTCATCAAGTACAACGAAGGCCGGTCCAAGAACTTCGCCAAGAAAAACAGCGCCGACGAGATGAACCGTCTGGCCGATCTGTTCCAGGAGAAGGTCGAGACCCACTTCGACAACTTCAAGGTCCTGATGGACCGCGTGCTGCACTACAACACCGACGCCTCGCTCCCGCCCGGCATCTTCCAGTACATCAGCATCACCCCGACCGTCGGCACCATCGGCGGCAAGGACCGCGCGGCCAACCCGATCCTCCAGAACATCGGCGGCACGCTCCAGGGCATCAACCTGAACAGCCTGTCGGCGGCTGCCTCGGGCAACCTGTACCGTGGGCTGACCATCGCCCACCGGCAGGCCAACCTCTACGGGCGCGGTCGTTCCGCTCGCGTGGACCGCCTGATGGCGGGCAGCAAGTTCATCGACGGCTACCTGCTGTGGCGTCAGCGCAACCAGTTCACCGTCAACGCCGACAGCTCGAAGATCGGCACCGTGGACATCGGCATCCAGGACACCGAGGCCAAGTTCCGTGGCCTCCAGATCGAGTGGAACCCCACCCTCGACTACCTGGACGAGATCGGCACCCCGGACGGCGGCGTGCCGTTCTCCTGCCGCTGCCTCGGCATCGCCAGCAAGAGCATCGAGACCCGTTGCCCCTCGGGCATGGATCTCCAGGTCAGCTTCCCGGATGATCCGCCCGACCAGCGTTTCACCCGCATGTCCACCGACGCCCGCCTCGCGCCGGTTGTGACCATCCCGAACGCGAACTTCGTCGCCGCCATCGACCCGGCCACGATCTAAGTCGAGCCATCCTAAAACTGCCGGTTCCTACTCCCGGCAGGTCTTGGACGCCAGGGTGCTTGCACCCTGGCGCAGTTCGTTGTAGGATGGCCCGCGAGTAGGAGACTCCACCGCATGCCCCTCACCACCGTCAAAGCCTTCCTGATCCCCCGAGGAACTTCCTCGGTCGTGACCGCCCCGTCCTACGAGAAGCCGCTGTTGCAGATGAAGCACAACGCGGGCCAGGGCGACAGGTCGATGCACCTGAAAGAGATCGAATGGCCGAAGGACCTCCCCAGCAGCGGCCAGCAGCGCGAGCTGGACCCCGAAGTCGAGATGCAGCGGCTCGCTGCCCATTATGGTCTCGAACTGTTCCGCAAGTGCTACCCTATCGACGAAATGTTCATCAAGGCGTTCGAGGCATGCGGAACGGTCGCGCTGCCCCAGGACACCAACCCGATACCCGACGCGACCGCCAGCACCGAAGTCATGGTCCAGGAGTTCCTGGATCTGCGCGTGCCGTCGCTGGGCAAGGCCCAGGCGCTCAAGCTGGTCGAGAACAACCTGTCCCCTGAGCTGCTGGCGGGCGCGGACGCCAAAGCCGTCAGCCAGGCCACCGGCCTGCCCCTCAACCTGATCCGGTCCACCATCGAGGCAGCGCGGGCGATCCCCGCCGAGCCGCGTGGAGCGCCCAGCGCGCCGAGCCAGTTCAAGCCGTCGAAGGTGGAGGCACCGGGTCTCGCCTAGCGAGATTCAATGGCCCTCCAGCTCCAGCCCACCCTCGCTGAAATCCGTTCGTCTGTCCTGGCCCGCTGCGGGCTGGCGACAGAGGGTAACATCCCCCGGAACATCCAGGAGATCCTGGACGAGCGCATCAGGAGCGCACAGCTCCAGCTCTACGAGGAGGCGTTCTGGTTGGCGAACTACGTCAGCCGCGAGATCGAGCTGGTCACCGGGCAGATCGACTACGATTGCCCGGACGACACCGAGCCGGGGGACATCGACTGGATCTCGGTCAAGGACTCGGACGGCAAGCTCTACGAGCTGGAAGCAGGCACGATTCCCAGTGACGCGAACGTCCTGGGCAGTACGCAGTCCTCGCTGCCGCTGCGCTACGACTTCATCGACCAGATCATCCGGGTGCAGCCGCAGGCCGACATCACCAAGTACCCGTCGCTGGTGCTGTGGTATCGGCAGCGGCCCGGCGCGTTCATCGAGGACGCGGAGCGCGCCGTCATCGACGGCGAGGCGCTCAAGATGCTGTCCGAGATCCTGGTCAAAGACCACTTCGGCGGCGTGGACACCACCAAGCTGATGCAGGCGCTGGCCCGCTACATCGACAAGCGGCGCGGCAAGCAGAGCGACGGCGGGGGCTTCCTGATGGGTGGGCGGCGCTCGGTGCGCGGCATGCCCCAGGTCCGCAACCGCTTCGCCTACTCGGGCGGGCTGGTGCGTTCGGGTGACAACTGGAGGCCCTGGTGAGCCTGCGAGTCACCGTCGTAAGGCACGACTCCCGCCTCGCCGGAGCAACGGACGGGGTGATCTGGGGCTTCGGGTATGTCCTGGTGTCACCTGTCACGGGCAAGGCGGTGTTCGTCGCCTACGGACTCTCCGACGCCGAGGACCTCGATCTCGACATCGAACCCACCCGCGTGGCCGTTCGCGGTGCCGTTGGTTGGATCTGCGGGCTGTCGGGCCTCGTCAAGTTCGGCGGCAGCCTGAACGCGCCGACGATCCTGGCGCGTGTGGACGACGACTTCCGGGGCTGGGTCTTGCCGGTCGTCAGCGCGCAGGATGCCGGGCGGCGCGTCGATACCCGTGCGCGCCGCCTGCGGCGCACGGAGAACACGGACCTCCGCATCGTGGATGTCGGGAACCTCCCCTACATCCTTGCCGCCAAGGCCACGGGCATTTCCCTGATGACGGAGGATCTGGTCGAACTCGACGTCCTCGACGGCACCGCCGATGACGCTGCGTTCGATCCCCTGACCTCCACGGTGTTCCTGTTTGGCCCGAACACGGATCTGCGGGTGGTGCAGATCACGCCCCTCGGCACGTTCGAAGTTCTCGCGGTCACCAAGATGCCGAACGTCCAGGGGCTTGTTCGGGCGCGCGTGGTTGACACCACGCTCACCGTGCTGTGCGAACGCCGGAAGCGCGTCCTCTCCTATGACATCACGGACCCGGAGGCGCTGACCCTGGCGCTGGATGCTCCGCTGGCCGACAGCGCGCTGTACTGGGAGCGCGATCCGCTGCGGTGCATCGGCCCGGATGGTGCAACCATCGAACGCTTCGGCAGCTTGGACTGGCTCAGCTCGGATCTGCCCGTCACCGTGGCCTCGTACACCAGCGCGCTGGCCCCACGCTTCGCGCTGCATGGTGAAATCTCCGCGCTCACCTACCGCCCGGCGGCTCCACCCATGATCGTCACGGTGGATACCACCAAGACCGGGGCCGGATCGACCGCGAGTACGCACTTCAAGCTGCCGCTCACGGTGGCAGGCACCTACGACTTCGCGGTGGATTGGGGCGATGGGGTAATCAGTTCCATAACCGCCTGGAACGACCCGGCGGCAGACCACACCTATGCGGCCGGGGGCGTCTACACGGTCACCATCTCGGGACTGTGTTCTGTCTGGTCGTTCAACAACGCGGGCGATAAGCTCAAGGTTCTGAGTGTGGTGAAGTGGGGCGAGGCGGTCAAAGGCTCGCTGGACTTCTACGGCTGCTCCAACATGACCTCGGTCGCCGGGTCGGCCACCGACTACCCTCGCGTTACCGTGTTCGACAAGACGTTCAGAGGCTGTTCTGGTCTGACCAGCTTCCCGTCGATGAACACCTCGAAGGTCACCAACTTCACGAACACCTGGTTCGGCTGTTCTGGTCTGACCAGCTTCCCGCTCCTCGACACCTCGAAGGCCACGGGGGTCTCGTATGCCTGGTACGGTTGCGTCGGCCTGACCAGCTTCCCGCTGATAGACACCTCGAAGGTTACGTCGTTCAACGGCGCGTGGTCTGCCTGCTCTGGCCTGACCGGCTTCCCGCTGCTCGACACCAGCCTGGTGACGGACTTTACGAGCGCGTGGCAGGGCTGCTCTGGCCTGACCAGCTTCCCGCTGCTCGACACCTCGAAAGGCATCCAGTTTGCCTCCGCGTGGTCTAGCTGTTCGAGTCTGACCAGCTTCCCGCCACTCGATACGTCGGATGGAACCAACTTTGCCTTCGCGTGGCAGAGTTGCACCGGCCTAACCACATTCCCCGTGCTGAACACGGGCAAGGGGACACACTTCACGAACGCATGGTCCGGATGCACGGGCCTCGCCGGGTACGCCTTCCCGACGCTGGACATGCACCTGATGACCGCCGGGGCAGGCTGCTTCGGGACCACCTCTGGTGGAGGCGGCATAGCGATATCGCTTTCAGCCTATGACGCGATCCTCAACCAACTCGCCAACGGCAACGGTGGGGGCATCCCGGCGAACGTCACGACCAGCACGGTATTCAGCGGCGGCAACTCCAAGTACACGGCCGCTGCGGTCGCCGGGCGCGCCACGCTGACCGCCACGCGCTCGTGGACTGTCACGGACGGAGGTTTGTAATGACCACGGCCACCATCTCCAAGTTCAAGGGCCTGGACACCCGCAAGCTGGTCGAGAACAGTGACCCCCGCACCGCGTCCGTCGCGAAGAACCTCGACCTGACCCTGGGCATGGAGTTCACCAATGCGCCGCGCCCGCGAAAGCTCATGTCGCTCCACCCGCAGTCGCGCGGCCTGTACGCCATCGGGGGGACGCTGCGTGCGGTGATTCCCGGCGGTCGGAGCTACCCGGTCGAAGCTGTCGGACCCGTTCGGCTCAAGTACGACCAGCTCGGCTTCGGCATCGGGCTGTTTACGTCAGTGATGATCTCGGCAACGAACTCGACCGTGGTCCAGCTCGAAGGGGCCGAACTCCCGGTCAACATGATCGGCCGCACGCTGACGTTCGATGGCGAGACCTTCACCGTGCTGTCGGTACAGGGCCGGGCGATCACCCTGAGTTCGCAGTTCCTGGGCCGTCCGGGTCTGCACACGTTCACCCTCACCGGGTCCCCGGCGCTGCTTCCCCGAACCTGCACCATCCTGAACGGCACCAACATCGTAACGCTGACGAACGGGGTGTGGCCGCTCGACATCGACAACACCACGTTCTCGATAACCTCGCGCGCTTTCAGCGGGGCAGTACAGGCTCGGCTTTCGGACACCCAGATCGCGCTGGTAACCCAGCGCGAAGGTGGCGACATCACCGAGTCTGAGTTCCAGCTCAACGGGGTCGCGGTCGATTACCCAGACGACACGATCATCCGGGTCACCGCCGTCGAATCGGTCGGCGCGAACGCCGCGTTCGGTGTGTACCCCTATCTCGTCATCGAACGCTGGCGCGACCCAGCCCAGCCTGAGCTGGAGACCGTGTTCGAGCATCACTGGATCACCCGCGCGGCCGAGGGCGACATCGCTGCCGCTACCCAGGTGGCGCTGCCGTTCAGTCCTGGCCCGTCGCTGCTCAAGGCCGCAGGCAAGCTCTGGGCAGGCGATGATGTCAACGGGGTCGTGCGGTTCAGCTCGACGGCCAATGGCCCGAGCGACTGGCTCACCGCCCAGGACGCGGGCTACATCCCGGTCATCACCCACGCCAGCGGCGACCGCCGCATCCAGGGCCTCGGCACCTACGACGACAAGATGGCTGTCATCTTTGCCGACTCGGTGCAGCTCTGGGCGACCGACCCCCAGCCGAGCAACATCACCCTCGTTCGGGTCATCAACGGCCCCGGCACCAACCAGCCGCGCTCGGTGGTCAACGTCCTGGGCGATCTGTTCTATGCCACCAAGGGCGGGTTTCGCTCGCTGCACACGGCGACCGTCACCGGCCAGATCCAGGAGCAGGACGACATCGGCGCGCCGGTTGACGAACTGGTGAAGCTCGAAGCGGCCGACGCGGGCCTGGCGCTCTGGTCCCAGGTGCGCGGCCAGTACCTGTGCGCGTTCGGGCAGCGTGTCTATGCGTTCAGGTACAGCCCCAAGTCCAAGGTCCAGGGCTGGACCACCTGGGAGCTGGGCATCCCGGTCGATGCGGCCACGGAACTCGGCGGCAACACCTACATCCGTTCGGGGAACGACCTCTACGTCCTCGACAAAGAGTACGATGACGGGGCCGAGTGGGAGCTGGTGCTGAACAGCTTTGGCGGCAAGGACACGTTCAAGCGCAAGCGGTTCGACTTCGTTGAAGTCGCCCAGCGCGGAACCTGCGACACGAAGTTCTACCTCGAACCTGACACCGATCAGTTCTACCTGACTGGCCCCAGGCTGGTCGGCACGACCCTGCGTGTCGAGCGGGTGTTCATGGGCGCGATGTCGCGCCAGGTCCGCATGCGCTTCACTGGCCGGGGTCCGTGGACTCTCGCGGCTATTCAGGTATCCTACCTCGAACTCGGACTCTAACCCATGCCCCACCCCACGCTCTACACCCGGCTCGTCAACTTCCTGCGGGACGCGAACAACGGCTTGGTGTCGCCCGCGCCTGCGAAGCTCGACTCCGAACTGAATGGCATCCAGCTCTCGCTGGCACAGCAGAACGCGGTGCTGCGCGGCATCACGACGGTGGACGGTCGCCTGCGGAACGTGGCCCAGGCCATCGCGGCATCGCTGGTCGGAACCTCGTCGGTCACCAGTGACGGCACCGCCGCGCTGGTCACCACCGTGCCATGGGTCAGCACCTTCTCGGTGAACTCGATCCTGGTGATGCAGGGCAGCACCGTTCTGCGTCCAGCCCAGCTCTCCAGTGTGCAGGACGACGGCTCGGGCTTCCTCCAGGTGAACCTCGCGGTCGCGCCCACGCTCGGCACGCTGATGGTGGTCTGGGCGTTCGAGCCAGGGGCCGGAATCCTGACCAGCCTCGCTTCGACGGCTCCGGGCGACGGGGCCTCGCTGATTGGGGTCGAGGACGCGGGTGGCGTGATCGCGGCTGGGAACGTCGAGGACGCGCTATCCGAGAACGCTGGCAATCTTGCCGCGCTGCTGATCGCGCTGGGCGATCTGGCCGAATACTTCAAGCGCGACGGCTCGGTGGTCGCCACCGGGGACCTCGACCTGGGCGGCTTCAAGATCACCGAAGCTGCCGACGGGGTGGACGAGGGCGACTACCTGACCGTGCGCCAGATGGCGAACTACATCGCTGCCTGGAGTGACCTGAGTCGGTTCTTCCTCAAGCGCGATGGCACGACCGCCATGGCGGGCGACCTGAACTTCGGCAACAACAAGGGGCTCAACCTCAAGGACCCGGACCTGAACGCGCCGCTCGACGCGGTGAACGTCCGCTCCCTCCAGCGGGTCATCGCCGTCAGCGGGGCCTCGCCGGTCGGTTCGGTCATCGACTACATCGGGGACGTTACCCCCAGCGGCGACTGGCTGCTGTGCGATGGTCAGGTCTACGCGGCGTCAGCCTATCCGGTGCTGTCCGAGATCCTCCCGGCTGTCTACCGCACGGGCGCGAAGCAGGGATGCACCAAAGCCCGGTTCCCGCTGCTCGTCGCGGGGGCTGGCCCCGGTGATGTCAGCGCGGGCGCGGTGGTGACCGGCGACATCCTGCCGCTGTTCCAGAACCTCGGTCGCGGCTATGCATCTGCTCCAGTCGTCACGGTTCGCAACCCCGGCGGCGGGGCCACGACCGCTGTTGTGCAGCTCACGGTCAGCGCCCTGGTCGTGGACGGCGCGACGGTGGTGAGCGGCGGCGAGATCGTCACCGCCCAGGTCATCGCTGGCGGCACGGGGGTATTGGTCGGGGCTTACCTGGAGTTCTCCGACACCCTCTCGGCCCTCCCGGCTGGGTACTTCCGCACGCCTGACCTGCGTGGCCGCATCACGGTCGGCCTCGGCACCGAAAGCCTGACGCCCGGCGTGGTCGATCCGCCCGCGCTCGTCACTGGCAGCACCTATGATGCCACCACCCGCAACATGGGCGACTTCGGCGGTGTGGAGAAGCACAAGCTCACCGAAGCTGAAATGCCGCGCCACGCACACAACGGCGCTCGCCAGGGGTCGATGGACTCCCCCGGCTGGAAGTACGCCAACACCATGTGGCAGGACGGCGACGGCTCGTTCAAGGGCGGGGACGCCCCGCACAACACCATGCCGCCGTTCCATGTCCTGAACAAGATCATCAAGGCGAAGTAAGCCATGGCCGACCAATACGACGCCTACCGCTACGCCCAGCCAGCGGCCCCGTACAACCCCTACCAGATCCAGGGAGCGCCGACGCAGGGCTACGCCCCGAGCAGCTCGCTCTGGGGCAACATCCGCGAGCCTATGGTGGCAGGGGCAGTGGTGGGCGGGAACCTCGGATCTGTCATCCCAGGCGTTGGCACCGCCATCGGGGCGACCATCGGGGGCGGGTACGGCTTGGTGAGGGGCCTCGGTCAATCCAAGGCAGCCAAGGAAGCCCAGGAAGCAGCCAAGGGTCGTCAGCGCGAGGCCGTGCGCCAGTGGCGCGTGTCCGAGTACAACCGCATGCTGCCCAAGCTGGGGCAGGCGGGCGCGGACGTTCAGGCCGATCTCGGCGGCGAGCTGCAACAGACTCTCGCCGCTGGCGGTGAGTATGGCGACCAGAACGCGCTGAACGACGCGATGACGAAGTTCCAGCAGCGATACCAGCAGTACATGATCGGTCGCCAGCGCGCGGGGCAGTCGCGCCAGGTGGACGCCATGTTCAGCGACCCGCGCCGGAAGAACGATCAGGCCCAGCGCCTCGGCGCAGCGCGCACGCAGGGCATGAACCAGATCGCAGAGTCCTACCGCATCGGCAACCGGGGCAATGCCTTCAACCAGGCTCGGCGCGGAACCCAGGGCAGCTCGATGGATGTCGAGCAGCGTGGTGAGCTGGCGCGGGGCCGCGACCAGTCGGCGCAGGGCTTGCAGGCGGGTCTCGACGAGCGCGGTCGCCAGTACCGGCTCCAGGATCAGCAGCAGGCCAGCACCCTCAAGGGCCTGATCTACTCGGATGACCCGAACACCGCTGCGGCTCTGAGCCGCACGCTCGAAGGCATCAACAACCAGGGCGCTCAGGTCCGCGAGAACGAAGCGATCCGCAGCCAGCGTTCGGCGCTGGACAGCGCGACCTCGCAGAACTACTCGCAGGCAGTCGGCGGGCTGCTGACCGCTGGCAGCAGGCCCATGGAATACTACCTCGACCACCGTGGATCTGGAGCATAACATGGAACCCATGACCATGGCCCTTATCGGGGGCGGGCTGATGGCCGGAGGCACCGGCCTGAATATGTACGGGACGAGCAAGCGGGACAAAGCCGCTCGCAAAGCCATGAAGGAATACCAGGCGGCAGTCAACGCCAAGGCCAGCGCCGACCGCGCTGCCATGGCCGAGGAAGGCGGTCTGCTGTCGGGCCTCGCCAGCGAGCGCCAGCGCGGCATCGGCAGCTACCTCACTGACCTGTCCTATGCCCAGCGCCCTGGCACCGACGAGGGGTTCAGCCAGCGCAACGCGGGCGCGCTGACCGACATCAAGAATATGACGCAGGGCGGCGACGGCAGCTACGCCTACTCGGGCGCGCCCCAGGCCCAGGCGCAGAACATGCAGGACGTTCGCACGGGCGGCGAGAACAAGACGATGGCCGAGGCGCTGATGGCCGACTACACCCTGGGCCAGATCCAGGAGCGCGAGCAGGGCGCTGGTCACCGCATGGCGTTCGGGGACATCCTGCGGAACTACAAGGGCGGGAACATGCAGCAGCGGTTCCAGCTCGCGAGGGCGCTGCGCGACCTCGACTGGCAGCGCAAGACCGCCGCGATGCAGGGCAAGCTCGACGCCGCCCAGCGCGTCGGTCAGACCGAGAACATGCTCGGCGGTCTCGCGACCCAGGCCGGTGGCATGGCGATGAGCTACGGCCTGATGAGTGGCGCGCCTGGCGCGACTGGCCCGGTCGGTGCTGGAACCACCGCAGCCCACGCCCCGGCCACGGCGACGTCCCTCGGCGGCGGGCAGAGTCCGGTCGCTGCGACAGGTTTCGGCAATATCGGCTACGACTACAACCTCATGAACCCGATGGGCTAACACATGGCACTCCGCTTCGATCCCGCAGCTCTCATGGCCCCCGGCGGCGTTGTCTCCGGGCTGGACAACATGGGCGCAGCCGTGATGAACGCCCTGAACCGCCGCAGCGAGCGCAAGGCCGCTTCGGAGGCGGAAGCCCGTCGCCGCCAGCAGATGCGCGAGGACGCTGCGCTCCGACGCAGCCAGGATGTCGAGGACCGCGACCTCCGCATCAAGACCACCCGCGAGGAAGCGGACCTGGCGAACACCCGTGCGACTGAAAAGGCCTTCAACGAGAACTGGCGTAACGAGACCCGCGACATCAAAGATCGCGAGTTCAAGGCCAGCGAATCCGAAAAGGACCGGACCAGCCGCGAGGGCATCGCTACCCAGCGGGCTACGGCTGGGGCCGCGCGTTCGGCTGGCCTTCGCGCGCTGACCAAACTGGACAAGGCCGACATCGAGGGGGCCTACATGGCCGCAGGCCTGGCTGCTGACGGCAGCAACATCGGCCCCGGTGGTATCGTGGGACCACCGAGACCCGAACAGGCAGCCAAGTTCGATGCCGAGATCGCCATGCGCCGCAAGGCCAAGAACATTCCGGGCGACTACGACCGGGCTGGTGTCTCGGCGGTGCTGTCCGAGGGTGGCGAGGCCCCAGGCGCTGCCGCTGCCGCTGCTCCTGCTCCTGGTGGTGCGCCTGCTGCCGCTGCGCCTGCCACTGGCGTTGTTGCAGAGGACCCGGCCACGGTGTCGGCGCGCGATCAGCTTCTCGCGAGCCTGGACGCGAGCATCCAGGCGGCTGGGGCCAACGCCACATCCACGCAGCGGTCGAACTACACCCGCCTGCGCGCCCAGGCCGAGGGGATCAAGACCACCGCTGACCTGGAGGCGTTCAAGAACCAGCACGGTGGCCGCGTCAAAGCCCAGGCCACGGCACAAGCCCCAGGCATGTCGCCGCAGGGCATGCCGATCCCGACCGCCGAGGAACTGGCCCAGAGCGGCTTCGGCCCGGCCGGTCAGCCACGGGGGATGTCTCAGCAAGGCTTGCTGGTGCCTGAACAGGACGCCATAGCCCAGGCACAGCTCGCGGCCGACCCGAACGCCCGCGCTGCCAGGTTCAACGCTGACCTGGCGGGTGCGCTACCGCCAGCCGCCGCCGATGATCGCATGTCGCCGCAGGGCATGCCGATCCCGACCGCCGATGACCTGGCCCAGAGTGGCTTTGGCCCGTCCGGTCAGCCACTGGAGATGGCGGCTCCTATTCCGACTGCCGATGACCTGGCGCGCAGCGGCTTCGACCCGGCTGGTGTGCCGCCAGCGGTGTCGCAGGGTCCGACTCCTGCGGAGCTGGCGTTGGCGGGCTTTGGCCCGACTGGTCAGCCACTGGGGATGTCTCAGCAAGGCTTGCCGGTGCCTGAATCGGACGCCATGGCCCAGGCACAGCTCGCAGCCGACCCGAACGCCCGCGCTGCCCGGTTCAACGCTGCCATGATGCCGATGCCAATGACCCTGGCCGAAGCTCTCCAGCAGCGTCGGCTCATGCCCCTGCGCCGCCCACAGCAACAGTACCGAGTCACCGGCCAGCCCGCTGGCATGCCGATCCCAAACCTCTAGGCTTCCACCATGGCACCTGTCCTGTTCGACCTCGACACCCCACTGGATGCCGAGGCTCCGCAGCCGTCACCGGACAGCACCATCCCGCTGTTTGATCTCGACACGCCGCTCGGGCCGACCCCACGACGGGGTGGGGTCGGGGCCTATGGTACGCCGGTTGAAAACCGCAGCGGGTCCGTCCACGAGTGGGCGATCCGGCGCGGCCAGCAGCTCGCCCTGACGGCGGCGAAAGCTCGCGGCATCCCACTCGAACAGATCCCCCAGGATGAGATCAAGCAGTTCGCGGCAGGCGAGGTCGCCCAGCTCCTGAAACGGAAGCGCGATGCCTTCGTCGCCGCGAACGGTCAGGGTCCTGGTATCAGTGTCGATCCGCTTGACACGGCTGATGACCTGACGCTGGATAACGTCGGTCGCCAGGTGGTCGGTCTCGGCACCACGGGCAAGGGCGACAAGGGCATCGCTGGTGCGGCGCTTGAGAGCTTCGCGCGGGCCGGTGCGATGCCCCTGCTGGCGGTCGAGCCGCTGGTGCGCGGCGTCATGGGACCGATGAACTCGATCTCGGCAGCCAAGCGGAGCCTCGACCAGTACGCGGCTGGCACGAACGAGACCCACGGCGCAGGCGAGATCACGGCGAGCATCGCTGGTGGCCTGCTGCCGGGCATGGTCAACCCCGTGGCCCTCGCGCAGACCGCGCCGAGGCTTGGCGCTGCCGCGATGCCAGTCATGGCGGGCATGGCGTCCCTGGGCAGCGAGGTCGCTGATGTCGGTCTCGACAACCTCGGGAACCTGAGCGCCGACGAGCTGACGAAGATGGGGCTGCGTGCGGTGGTCGAGGGCGGCACGACCTACCTGGGCCGGGGCTTCGAGCCAATCGTGAACAAGCTTCCCAGCACGGCAGGCGGGGCTATTCGTTCGGCTGCGGGCGAGGGCGCGGAAGGCGCGCTGGCTGGCCTGGGGCAGACCGGCCTGACCACTGGAGCGCAGTTCGAGGATCTGGCCCCGGCAGCAGCGATCGGCGGCGCGGCCGAGGCGGCTGGTGCTGTCACGGTCGGCCCCCTGGTGAACGCCATCACGGCTGGCCGGAACGCGGCCCAGCCCGGCGTCCCGCCGACCCCGGCACCGCTCCCGCCACCGACCGTCCTGGACCCCGCCCTGCTGCCGTCTGGGCCGGTTCCTGCTCGCCGTGGCGCTGACCCCCTGCCGCCGCCTGACCTCGCCGTTGGGCCGGTTCCGGCCCGCCGTGGGGCTACGCCGCAGGCTCCGTCGGCTCCGCTCACCCAGGACGAGATCAACCGGATGCTGGAGGAGCTGGGGGTCACCCTGGGGGCTGGCCTGCCGCCGATCGAGACCGGCCCGCCGCCGACCGCTGACCCCGGCCCGACCGGACCTGTCGAGCTGCCCGACCCGCCGTTGCCCGCCCCGGCCATCCCGACGCTGGCCGATGACCGGGCGCTGGAGATCCAAGCCGAACAGGACCGGCAGGCGGTCGCCGCCAAAGCCGAACAGGACCGGCAGGCAGCCAAAGACGCCGAGATCCAGGCCGAGCTGGACCGCCAGGCCCAGTACCAGCAGCACAAGGATGATGTCGCCGCCGAGGAAGCCCGCCTGCGCGCCGCCGAGGATGTCACCACGAAGGCGGAAGCCGCGCGGGTGGCCCAGGCCCAGGCCCAGGCTGAAACCGACGCCAAGGCGGCTGAAGCTGCCAAGGCGGCTGCCAAGGCCCAGAAGGACAACGAGATCGCGGCCCAGAAGGCGATCGAAGCCAAGCGCAAGGCCGATGAGCAGGCAGCCAACGCGGCTGCTCAGGCCAAGGCTGCTGACGAGCGCAAGGCCCAGCGCGAGGCAGAGCGGGCCGACCGTGAAGCCAAAGCTGCCAAGGCAGCAGACGAAGCTGATGCGCTGGAGGAAGCTCGCCGCGCCCAGCGCCGCGCCGACCTCAAGAAACAGGCCGAGGAGGACTTCACGGCCAGCGAGACCCGCAAGGCCGAAGCCCACAAGGCCAAGCTGGCGCGCGAGGCTGAACTGGCGGCTGCCAGGGCTGCCAGCAAGCCCGCGCCGAAGGCCCCTGCCACGCCCGCTCCCCCGGTCACGCCTGCCGCGCCCCCGGTCGAGAACACCCTGCCGCCCGACGCGACGGCAGGCATCCCGGAGGATGACGGACCGGATGAGGCTCCGCTCACCGACGCTGAAGCCGACGCGATCGTCAACGCGCCCCCGGATGCGCGGCCTGCTGTCCGGGCGGCTAACCCGCTCGACACGGACGCCAGGCTCCGGTCCAAGCTGTTCAGGTCGCGTGTTCGGGAGACCGTCACCAGCAACCCGAACGCCCCTCGCGTCAACCAGTTCCAGGTCCCCAGGCACTTCAGCGTCAATGAGCAACAGCGCGCCCAGAAGCTCGGTGAGATCGTCAAAGCCTTCGGTCGGCCCCCGCTGCTCCCGGCGCAGTTCCCGCTCGACCCGGCGACCGGCAAGCTCCAGGGCCTGCCGCCGCCGCACCCGTTCTTCACCTTCCAGGATGTTCAGCGCCGCCTGTCGCCGGAAGCGATGGTCGAGATCGGCAAGCTGACGCGCACCGGCCTGACCCAGACGCAGGCGCTGGAGAAGCTCGGCTGGACGAAGGACCACAACACGGCTGGTCGCGTCGGCCAGAGCATCGACCGCGCCCAGGACGATGTGGTCAAGTGGGGCGTCCCCATAATGACCGATCCGGGCCTGGCCGAGCTGGAAGCCGCTGCGAAGCGCAACCCGCCCGCGCGCCCGAACAAGGCTATCAAGAAACTGAACCAGCCGCCGCCCCAGGCACCGCCCCCGGCTGCTGGCCCGCCGCCGGTCCCGACCGGCCCGCCCCCGGCTCCTGTCGCGCCCCCCGCCTCGCTGACCTCGCCCAGCACCACCGGCAAGCCCGAACAGCAGTCGCTGGTCCCGCCCCCCGAGGCCGCTGCGCCCAGCACCACCGGCAAGCCGGTGCAGCAGTCGATCCTGCCGCCCGTGCCGCTGCCCCCGCCGCCGGTCCCGGCTGAGTCGAAAGCCCCGGAGCGCGACACGGGCGTTCCGGCACTCAAGCAGAAGATCCTCTCGCTGCTCGGCCAGGAGCGCGACATAGACGCGGAGTTCCAGGCCAAGCGCGATCGGGAGATCCAGCGCCTGATGGACACCGTGTACGGGATCGTCCCGAACGAACAGGAGCTGCTCGACCTGTCCACGATGGAGACCGTGGGCGAACTGGATGCTGCCGCGACGGCGATCCTGGCCGACGCGAAAACTGGCAAGGTCGCGGATCGGGCTGCGTCTGAGCAGGCTGCTGCCGCCAGGGACGCTGCCAGGGTCCAGCCCCGCGATCCGCGAGGCCAGAGCGTGTACCCGGCGCGCCGTCTGCTCGAACTGGGCATCCGGCAGCCGACCCCGGCTGTCCCGAAATCCCCGAGCAAGCTCCGCGACCTCATCAAGCGTGTGCTGAAGGATACGCTGTCCGGGATGGAGACCCCGGCTCTGGCTGTCCAGGGCGAGCGGACCAAGACCGGCGAGCTGACCGAGCGCGGTGCCGCGCCGATGGGCATGACGAACGGCCTCATGTGGATCGACCACACGGCTGTCCTGCCTGCGGCCCAGGCCGACGAGATCGCAGCGGGTGTCCCGGCGGTGGCAGCGAAGCCTGGCGTCGGCAACGCCGTCGAACGGGTCCGCTCGTCAGTCAACGCTGACGCTGAGACCTACGAGGCTGTCCCGTTCACGACCGCCGTCGGCACCGACATGATCGCCATTGGCGACAGCACGGGCGAGTTCCTGACGCTCCGCGAGGATCTCTGGTCGGTCGTTCAGGCCGCAGCCCAGGCGCACGGCGGCACGGTCAAGATCGCGCAGCTCGGCGGCTCGAAGAAAGTCCTCGCGGCTATCGGTCCCAAGGGCGATGTCCTGGCGTTCGCCATGCCGGTCGAACTGGAGCGGACGAACGAGGCCCTGCCAGCCGCCGCCTATGATGCGGCCCGCGAGAAGCCGCCAGTCACTCCCGGCGAGGCTGATCCGGCGCTGTCGGCGCAGATGAGCGATCCGGCCCGGCACTTCGACATCAGCACCAGCGTCAAGCCGCTGGGTTCTGGTGCCGAGGTCACGCTGACCCTGACGCCGAAGATCCCCGGCGTGAAGCCGCTGTCGCTGACCTACCAGAGCGGCAGCAACGTGAAGATGGCAGCCGACGAAGCTGCCTGGCACGTTCAGCACTTCCAGCGCGAGGGGCGGCTCGCCCCTGAGCTGGTGGTGGTGGGACAGGGGACCAAGCTGTCGCCGCGTGGTGTTCAGCTCGCCAAGTACCTGAACAACTACCGGCTGGCGTTCGACAAGACCGCGCCCGGCGACCGCAATGGCCTGACGCCAATCGCGATGTTCAAGCACAACGGCAGCGAGGACAAGATCACCAGCGCGTTGGGTTACGACAACGCCACGGTGCGCTACAACAAGATCGCCCCGGTCGAGCTGACGGCCTACGATCTTGTTCGCCTGGAGGAAGCGCCCGACACCGATCTGCACCCGGCTGATCGCGCGCTGCGCGAACAGGCCCTGGAAGCTGGCGTCGATCTGCGGCTGGTGAACGCCCCGCCCGGATTCTATGGCGCGCACACCGCGCCTGGTGGCATCCACACGGTCTACGTCAGTGCGCGTTCGGAGCCGGGGCATCTGGCCCGCGTGCTGGGCCATGAGCTGACCCATGCCGGTCTGTACGAGCTGCCGCCTGCTGAACGTGGCCGGGTCCTGAACGCCATCCGGTCTGCGATGACCCCGGAGTCGTATGCCGAGGCCGTCGCCAACCTGAACAGCATCTACAACACTGAAGGCTGGACCGACCAGGACTTCATGGAGGAGATCGCCTCGCAGTATGGCGAAAAGGTGTACGACCCGGCGGGTCAGGTGTTCCACAAGCTCTACCAGAGCCAGCCGAACGTGGTCCAGCAGATCATCGACAAGCTGATGAACTTCGTGGACAAGCTGGGCCTGCGCGGCAAGGACCGCCGCTTGAACCAGATCGTGCGGGGCGTGCATGCCCGCGCCATGGCGGTCATGCGCGAGCAGTCGAGCGCACACTTTGGCGGTCGCTCGTTCGCGCCGCCGCTGGTGGGCCGCTCGCTGTCCAGCGTGTTCGAGTACGTCAACCGCCAGATCGCCAATGCTGACGGCGCTCTGTCCGTGGTCCAGAAGTCGGCGCTGTCCCGCCGACTGCACGCGAAGTACGTCAGGCCCTGGCAGGATCTCGCCAGTGGCATCACCAACCGGATTGAGAAGCGGCGGATCGCCAGGATCAACGCCGAGATCGAAGCCGGAACGCGGACCGGCCCGGTGCCGGAAAGCTGGGACTACAACGCCGATGACATCGTGGACATCGAGCTGCTGAAGGCCCACCAGCTTGCCGAGGACAAGATCGAGGAGGGCGAGGAGATCGCTCGCGTCCACTTCATGCTGGTTGGGTCCTCGCCCCTGCCGCTGCCGCCTAAAGCCAGCGACATCACCACCAAGGCGCTTCAGCGTCGGAGCCAGGGCGTCATCAACAAGCTGATGGGCAAGTCGAAGTTCCTGAGCAAGTGGCTGTTCCGCAAGGGTTACGTCAACTACCGCAACGCGGAGTCGATCGCTCGCGACAACCCCGAGTCCCGGCCGGTGTTCACCGCTGGCACCACGCGCCGCGCCCAGCACGCCGCCATCAACCGCGTGATGGCCGAACAGGCCGACACGGTGTTCAAGTCGGCAGGCACGAAGGAACTGGCTCGCGCCCAGGAGATCCTGCACAAGTTCGACCAGAACGAGAAGCCGCTGACGCCTGCCGATTACGCGGGCGAGGGCGCGCTCACCCAGGAGATCATCAAGCAGTTCCAGGACACGCTGACCGAGACCTTCAAGATGAAGGCAGGGGCCTGGCAGCTCAAGCTGGGCGTGCCGAAGCTCGGGCCTGATCCGCTGGATTCGACCCCGTACCAGGCAGCGATCGACCAGTACGACACGGACCTCGAAAACGCGCTGAACATGCTCAAGGCCGCGCGGGCCGCGCACGCCAAGGCCAAGACCCCGGCCAGCAAGGCGGCGGTCGCCATGGCGCTGTCCGACTACAAGGCCCTGACGAACCAGCGGGCAGCGTTCCAGGCCATGCGGGCGCTGGTGCATATCCAGACCATCATGGGCGAGTCGGCGCGCGACGGCTATGTGCCGCACTACTGGACCGGCGATCTGGTCAGCCTGAACGTGGTCAACCCGATGACCGGCGATGTCCTCGAACGCCGCATGCCTGGCAGCCAGGCTGAGATCGAGTCGATCAGCGAGGAGCTGGCCGACAAGTATCCCGGCATGGAAATCCACGAGCATGAAGCCGGGAACGGCACCGAGCTGCCGATGGCGCGCGGCCTGTTCGGGTCGGCCCGCAGCAAGCTCAAGTCGCTGATGGCCGAGGACCCGGCCATCGCTGTTGCGATGTTTGGCGACTCGCCACAGGGCAAGCTCGACGCGGCTGATTTCCTGTCGAAAGTCATCCCGACCGGGCGGCAGGAGGTCAAGGGCTACGAGAAGAACATCGCGCATGTCCTATCGCGCAGTATCAACGGCACCGCCACCTTCGTATCGAACACGAAGTTTGACTCGGAGGTCAAACCGATCTTCAAGTCCTGGGACCGGGCTGGAAACTCCCAGGCGCTCAGGGACGAGAAGGACGCGCTCAAGGCCGAAGCCGAAGCCATCGAAGCCATGCGGCACCTGGGGGCGCTGTCCCCGATCGAAGCCCAGCACCAGCTCGAAGCGATCGGGCTGCGTGAGCGCGTTCTGGACGCCAGCTACTCGAACAAGACTGGACTGCTGGCCTACTGGACCAAGTGGGCTGATCTGGAGAAGAACGGCGACAGCACGGTCGGTGCAGCAGTCGCGAACACGGTGAACATGGCGACCGGCAACATCATGCTCGGCTTCAACTATGTCACCTCAATGTTCAACCTGACCCAGAACTCCATGGTCGGCATGCCGCTGGCTGGGGCCATCGGCGGCGGGGTCGGCATGCGCGAGATGGTAACCACGCCGAGCGTCCTGGGCCAGTGGCTGAAGGGGCTGCACCAGGTATTCACCCGGACCAAGAACATCGAGCTGGTGTACAAGTATGCCAAGTCGCGGGCGGCCAAGGAACCGAGCCTGGCGAAAGCTCTCAAGGACGCTGCTGACAGCGCATCGGTGTTCGATGTGCCGACCAGCAACGAGTTCCAGTCGGCGCTGCGCGACCCGAAGTTCGGGTCCGGTGGCATCGAGAAGGCTGGCGCTCAGTGGCACAGCTTCGAGCGTTCGGAAGTCGTGAACCGCCTCGGCTCGTTCGTCGGCGGATTCCGCATGGCTGAGAAGCTCAAGGGCGACCCGAAGTTCTGGGACCGCGCAGTAGCGATGGGCTATGACGGCCACACGGACCCGGCGCAGTTCGCGGCCTGGTTCGCCAACCAGGTGAACTTCCACATGGGCGACATCAATCGTCCCATGGGGCTGCGCGGCGGCATGAAGGTGCTGACCTCGCTCAAGTCCTACGGCCTGAACGTGAACGACCTGTACCTCCGCATGCACGATGCGGCTGGTGATCTCCCCAAGGCCGAAGGCACGCGGCTCAAGGCTGCTGCCCGCCTGATGATCGCGCAGAACATGGCAGTCGCTGGTGTCATCGGCGGCTACCTGCCTGCCGCGATCATGCGGGCGCTGATCGAACAGCTCATGCGCGCCTACAAAGAGGACAAGACCTACGACCTCGACATGGAGCTGTATCGGTGGCTGGGCGAGGATTCGCGCATCGCTGATCTGGTGACGCGCGGGGTTCCAGCGGCGCTGGGCGTTCCGGTCGGTTCGATCCCTGGCCGCATGTCGTTCTTTGGTGGGCTGGTGCCAGATAATCCTGGCAGCCTGAACACGCTCGCCGCGCCGTTCGCGGCAGCAGGCCGGGTCATGGACGCGACGATGAGCGCGGTCGATGTGTTCAAGAAACCCGGCCCGTTCGAGGGGCGGGATGCAGTCGATATGGCGCTGGGGCTGGCTGGCGTCCTGTCAGCGACCAGCGGCGTGACTTCGATCGTCGAATCCGGTGTTCTCGGCGGGCTGGACCCGTCGCTGGCGACCGGGCGTGGGCAGACCACCAAGGCCGGGCGCACCATCACGCCAGTCAAGGACCTGAACGGGACGGACATCGCCATGATGGCGTTCGGCATCCGGCCTGAGAAGGTGATCGACAACCAGATCAAGGATCGGGTCATCACGGCTAACGAGAACGCGAACAAGGGCATCACCAGGGCGTTCGCGGTGCAGTTCGCGGACGCGATCATGCGCCTCGAAGCCGGGGACAAGACGGCTGAAGCGCGGCTCAAGGAACTGGGCAAAACGCTGGAGCAGCACAACATCGACAACGCGGCCCACCCGGAGAAGCTGGTCCTGCCCACGCTCAAAGACGCCATCAAGCGGGAGGTCCAGCAGCGCATGCTCGGCGGCACGCACATGAAGTACGTCGAGAAGGCAGCGCGGCCTGCTCTGCTGGAATACGAGGGAGAGGACGAGGAGGTCCAGGCGGTCGAGGACGAGGAACCCGAACAGCCCTAGAGGTTGGCGAGGTAGTCGGGGAGCGGCAGCCAGTCCTGGGGGCGCTGTCTGTAAAACCAGATCATCGCCTCGCACTCGCGGAGGTCTTTCTTCGCGAGCTTGGCCTTCGCCATGGCGTGCCGGGTCTTGAGGTCGTAGCCCCGCGCCCAGACGTTGCTGGGCGCGACGAGAACGCGGGCACCCCACGCGAAGTTGAAGTGGTGGAGGTGTACGGCCTGCGCCGTGTTCCAGATCGCCCACTTGGCGAGCTGGGTCATGGCGGCGTGGCCCCCGGCTCCCCGGTTGAAGCTCACCGGGCTGGCGATCTCGAACAGCACGGTGTCCGGGCGCGGCCCGGAGGACAGGTATTCCAGAGCGATGAATGGGGTGGCCCCGCGCCCGAACAGCCCGGTGTCGGTGACACAGAAGCTCTCGCGCAGATCGCAGTCGATGGCGCAGATCATCGCATCATCGGGATCTGCTTGCGGTCGAGCGCGATGATGCTGACGCTGTTCTTGCCCGACAGCTTCGTCGTCACCGCCTGGACGAGATAGTCGAGCTGGCCGGGGGTGAAGCTGGCGATGAGGGCGCGCTTGCGATCCTGGGTGGCGAGCTGCCAAGCGCGCCCGCGCTTGCGGTTACCGCGCCACTTCCGCAGGAACATACGCCCGCATCGGCTATTGAACCAAGTGAAGCAGCGCGGGTAGAACGTCGCCATGACGTCGCCGCGCACGCTGACCCTGGGGCGGTCGATGCGGTTCACAGCTTGTTCGTGCCTTCGACCCCACGGCGCATGCGGGCGATGGTGCGCTGCTGGAGCCAGTGCATCGCTTCCTCGACCTTGGTGAGCGCCAGCGCGTTCTCACGGCAGGCGAACGGCCCAGCCTGGAACGACCGCAAGCGATCAGCCACGATGGCGAGCAGGACTTCCTGCGTGGTGCCGTTGACGCCCTTCTCGGCAATCGGGCCATTCTGAAACAGGATGGTCGAGTGAACGGCGGGCTTGCCGTACTTGGCGACGAAGGGGTCGCTGGCATTCGTCGAGGTGTCGAAGCCAGTGATCTCATACAGGTGGTTTGCGCCACCGGCTCCCGGCGTGTCCACGGTGGCGACGACCAGCTTGTCGTTGCAGGGGTTGATGATGTGGTCGGTGATGATGCGGGGGGTGGGGTTCATGGTTTGTCCTTGGGGGTGGTGACGGTGAGCGGCTTGTGCCGCAGAATCCAGGCGTTGAGCATGTCGAGCATGCGCGTGTGGGAATCCTGGCTCAGGTTCGCCAGGGCCTCGACCGGGATCTCTAGGATGAACCGCTGCGGGGTCATCGCGTAGAAGATCGTACCGTGGTCGCGGGCTTCGACGATGCGCTGGAGCATCTTGATCGGTTCTTCGCCGCCCCAGGTGACGGGCTTCGCGCCCGCAGCCGCAGACGCCCGCGCCCAGGCTGCCGGATCCATCTCGTTCATTTTCGGGCGCATGAGGTCGGCCCCGTCCATGGCATGCTTCCCGCATTCCACGCAGCGGTTGGTCGCGTCAGGTCCGAGCGGGATACGCCCGCCGCAATCACAGGTTGAGAGGCTCACAGCCCCGCCTCCCGGACGATCCGCTTGAGCAGGATGGTGTCGTGGTAGTTCATGGTGATCTCGTCCTCGGCCAGCAGCGGCTTGGTCGCCCGCAGGTACATGCCGTTCGGGCCAGGGACCATGACCGTGTTCGGGTTGTCGTCGTGGTTGATGAACCGGCCCAGGAGCCGGGTGCGCCTGAACCGCTTGTCGAGCAGCAGCCCGATCAGCTCGTCCTGCTCGAACCAGTCGGTCGGGAACACCCCGTCCCCGTGGATCTTGGACTCTTTGACGATGAGCCGGTCCTCCAGCGGCTGCGGGATCAGGTCAGCCTCGCTTTTGCTGTTCGCCAGATGCGCCTTGGGGTCGATCATCGCGGCTTTGCAGTAGTCGAGGAAGCTCACTTGGCCTTCCCCTTCCGGCACTTCCGCAGCAGGGCGGTGGTCGCCGCGCCGCGCACGCGCTTGGTCTTGTGTGGCGTCGGCTCGGCAGCAGCGTGCGGCACGGTGAAGGTGGCGACGGAACTGGGCGGGCCGATATGGTGACCTTCAGCCAAGCGTAGCAGCCCCTGCCGCACGCGATTCAACTGCGCGCGTCCCTCGGAACTGGGCTGGCCGCGCCGCACCAGGGCGAGGTAGGTCGCCTGTTCGCGTGCTTCGGCGTCGGTCTGCTTGCGCTGGGCCTCGAACGCGAACGCGATCAGCGCGTTGCACAGGAGCCGCAGGCTCTTGGCCTTGAGGGTGTTCAGGTCGCCCGCTGCGTTGAGGATGTCGTGCAGGCTCGGGGGTTTGACGGGATCGGTCACTTGCGGTTCTCCTGGAAGATGATCGGAGTGTGGTTGATGCCCTTCGGCACCTTCTCGGTGGCGACCAGCATTTCGAGACCCAGGCGCAGTTCGATCTCGGTCTCGGTCTTGCTCTCGGTGCAAAACTGCTTGACCAGGAAGTTCGCCAGGGAGTAGGCCATGTCGAGCTTCGCGCTCTGGACGGCCTGGGGGTCCGCGAACGCGATCTCGCGCGGCACCCGGTTCTGGATCTCCATGCGAACGATGGACGCGGTGAACGTCGGGTTCTTGTAGAGTGCCTCGCGGATCGCGAGCGACTCGGCGTTCAGTCGGGGATCGGGGGCGTCAGTCATGCCGGGACTCCTGCCTGTCGAAGCAGGCGCTTGGCGCGGGCGATCTCGTTCAGGGCCGAACGGTGGTCGCTCGGCGTTTTGCTGGTGAACGTGGTGATACCGCACGGGTGTTGGAACTTCATGTGGTTCTTCTGGCTGACCAGAACGAACCCCAGCTCAGCTAAGGCGTCACGGGCGATGTGGCGGCGCATTAGAGGCTGCTCAGGCCGTTGGTCTTGGCGAGCTTGATGCGCGACACCGACGCCGCGTGGTGCGGCGTGACCTCGGGGAGCGGCAGCGGAGCGCCAGCGCAGTAGGCGAAGATCAGCGAGCGGAGGATGGTGGCTTTGGTCAGGCCGGTGCGCTCACTGGCGTGGTCCAGGGCCGCGACGGAATCTGCGTCGAGCGACACGGTGTAACGGACGAACTCGGGCATGTCAGACTCCTGCGAGGGAAGTGAGGGTGTTCGGGCTGGAGGACGGCAGCGGCTTGGACCGCGAGAAGCCAGTGGACAGCGGCTTGATGAACCTGTTGCGGCAGACCGACACGAACGGACACCAGTCCTCCGAACAGTGGGTCCCGATCCTGGGGACCGCGTGCTTGAACAACTGGTTCGAGCGCAGGTAGCGGGTGTACTGCTCGATCTGATCGGACAGCTCGACCAGCGCCTCGTCCTCGTAGTCGATCGACATGGCGTGGCACCAGGACGCGCCGATCGCATCGACGTAGATCACGCCACCCGTCTTGGGCATGGGGCGTTTCTTGCTCTTGCACAACAGCCGGTAGGTCAGCAACTGGTACAGATGCGGGGCCTTGATGTTGCCGCCCAGCGGCGGCTTGCTGGTGGTCTTGAGGTCCCACAACTCGGTGCCGTCCTCGGTCAGCAAGTCGATGGTCCCCTGCGTCCAGCGGCTCGACGCGCGGACTTCAGCGCGCCACACGCGGGGCTTCGGCAGATGCGAAGCGGCGAGCGTGGCGGCGGCGAACGCGGCTTGCTTCGTGCGGTCCAGGTTCCCGCCGAACAGGATGGAGGCGTTCTGCCACTGGGCGTCGGTCGGCGGCTCATTCCGGTCGAACGCGCAGCCCATGCCGTCGAACATGGTGTAGTGGATGCACGTTCCCAGGTCGGCGTTCGGGCTGGGGCTGGCCTGCTTGGCAGCGAACGCCTGGGAGATTTCGTCAGGGGCGACCGCTTCCTGGCAGGCGCGTTCGAGTGCGGCCCGGTAGTCGCAGGAGAAGTAATAGCCCATGCTCGATGGGCGCGGATACCAGCCGGTGATAGTCATGTGGGTCTCGTTGTTTACCGAAGAACCCCACCCTGGAATCCCAGGGTGGGGGACGGTCGCTGAGTCTGTCAGCGGCGACTAGCGGTTCCGACGCAGGGCCGCGCCCTTGGTCATCGTGTCGATCAGCTTCTGGGTGACCGGGCTGTCCTTGCCCGCGACCCAGGCGTTGTAGGCCTGCTTGCTGGGATCGTCCAGCTTCAGGAACCAGTCGCGGAAGGCGACCAGCACCGACTCGGCCTGCTGGCCGGGGAAGGGCAGGGCCTGGAAGTCCAGGTGGTGAACCTTCCAGGTGAAGGTCCCGGCCTTGTTCGACTCCTGGGCGGTGCGGACCTCGAACTGGCAGGCGAACGGCGGGATGCTGTTCGAGGCCGGATCGACATGCCGGATGATGCTGTCGGCGCTGCGCGAGACCGACGGCTGGCCGTAGGGCGTGCGGATCACGACCAGCCCGCCGCCCCAGACCGCCTGACCCTGCATCTGCGCGACCATCGGCGGCAGGTAGACGAGGGCCTGGAAGCTCGGACGCGGGTGGCCGGGACCGGCGGGCGCATCGAACGCGGCGGGGCGATCGACCTTGCCGGTGTACTGGTAGGCCTCACCGAACTTGGTCAGGAGGTCGGCGTTGTCCTCGTCGCCGCTCGGGATGATGCCGTCCACGATCGGGCGGGTGTCATCGGTCTTGTGGTCGAAGTCCACCGGCCACACGGCGACCTCGTAGCGGTAGGCGAGGAACAACCCGAACAGGGGCAGGCGACCCTGGGGCAGCACGCGGAGGATCTCGGGCGGGTTCCGGTCGTTGGCGGCGAACGAGCCGCCCGTGTTGCCGCTGCTGATGTCGATGGTCGGGAACTGGAGCGCGGCACCGCCGCCGCCCGACTTGCTCAGGGCGCGGCTGGCCGAGCCGCCGCTGGCAACCGACAGGCCAGTCTGGGCGAACAGGGCCAGGAGCGGGTTCGCGCTCCCAGCGACGGCCACCGCGCCGCCGGTTGGTGCGGCAGCGACCGCCTGAGCGGCCTGAACCGGCTGTTCCGGTTCGACGGTGGCTTCGACAGCGGGGGCAGCGGCCTGGGCGGCGAGCTTGGCCTGTTCCGCCTGGAGGGCGGCGATCTGGTCAGCGATGCTGGGGCCAGCGGCAGGGGTGGTAGGAGCCGGTGCGGGAGTCGCAGCAGGCTTGAGGGCGCGGAGTGCCATGTGGCATGTCCTGGGTCTTGGGTACAGCAGTCGAGCTACACGCTTGACTGCTCGGAGACTAACTAGGCGTGAATGGTTGTCAACGGGCAGCTATGCGAGGGGACGAAACGACGGAGATTCCAGGGATTTTCCCGCCCATCTGCAAGTGGGCGCGGATCTTCACCATGTCGGGGGAACAGAACTCGCGCGGCACCAGATCGGGGTTGTCGATCACGACCTCGGTGTGCGTGTAGGTCGCGACCGCCGCGACCCGTTGCGCCGGGACCATGACCGGGAGCGCCGGGGTCTGACGGCCCTCGGGGATCGGCGCGGCCTGGGCTTTGATGATTTCAGCCTGGCGCGCTGCCGCAGCTTTCTGTTCTTCGACAATGTAATGTTCGAGTCCGGTCTTGAGGACATGCTGGGCGCGTTCCAGCGGTGACACGACGGTCTTGGCGACCTCCATGATCCGGTCGGTGATGTCCTTGAACGGGGCCTGAGTCGCTTTGCGGTCTTTCTCGACCTGGTTCTTGAGCTTCTGGATCTGCACCAGGATGCCGCGCGCCTGTTCGGCCTGTTCGGGTGTCGTGGGCTGGCCCAGGCCGATCGCCTGCTGGACCAGGGCGACTACCTGAGTGACAGTCGCAGCTTCGACGGCGAGGACCGCTTTCGGCAGGTTCTCGGGCAGCGTAATCAGGTGGGAGTTTGAGGGGGTGGTCATGGGTTCAGTTCTGTCCTGCGACGGTACGGGTGAGGCGGTGGTGGATGGTGTAGATCAGCATGGCGTCCTGCATGTTAGCGTTCGCCAACTGCTCGAACGTGTGGTTGCCTTCGATGAAGTCGATGTTGGCCCGGCAAGCGCCACCGCCGACATAGAGGTCAATCAGCTTGTTCAGGCTGACCGACCGCAGGGCCGGGTTCACGCTGCGAGCCAGCTCGTCGATCAGCGTGATCTTGAACGGCAGCGTGCGCTTGGTGCGGGCCTGGATGGCGTTCGTGTGGAACGCCGTGTGGCTGATGAGGCCGGTCGGCTTCAGGTCGTCGAGGATGTCGAGCAGTTCGAGCGCACCATCGTCACCGATGCCGTGCTTGAAGATGATCTCGCCGTTGTGTTCGGTCAAGATCGTCGTGACCTTGAGCGGCGCGTGGTGGACGTACTGGTCCTTGAGGGTGGAGAGGGACAGGCCTTTAGCCGGGTCGAACACGGTCTTGCAGCAGAAGGCGTAGAGGTTGGAGTCAGTCATGGGTTCTTCCTTGGTGGAGTGATGGAGAGGGTGTAGCGGACGGCCTGCCATTCGGCAGCGTCGGCATTGAAGTCCTGGGCCTCGCGAACGCGCTGGACGATCGCTGCCTGAAGGCTGTTGGCAACGAAGTCGTAATGCTGGCAGGGCCGGGTCTGCCCGCGCCGACAGGTGCGGCCCAGCAACTGCGCGTAGTCGATCGCTTTCCAGGCGCTGTCGAAGCTCGCGCTCCGGTTGGCTTTGAACAGGTCGATGGCCTGCCCGCAGGCCGTGGACTGGCCGACGATCAACTGGATCTTGCCAGCCTGGAAGTCCTCTTTGATGCGGGTGCGTTCGGGTTGGGGCGTGTCGCCGTCGATCCGGGCGTAGTTCCAGTTCCGGTCTTTGACCCGCTGCTCGATCGCATCAAGTGTGTCGCGGTAGTGGGCGAACAGCACCCAGGACTCCAGCGGCTCGTCCTGCTGGATCTTCTCCCAGGCGTCGAGCTTCTCGGTCACCCCCGAACGGGCCAACTGGTGCATGACGCCGCTCGCGTGGGGCAGTTCGCCGCCTGCGTCCAGGATCGCGTTCACGATGTCGGCGGTCTCCTGCGACAGCGGCTTGAACGGCTCGCAGACCCGCTCGGTGTGGAGCGTCTGCGGCGGGATATCCACGCAGGCACGAACGTCGGGGTTGTCCTTGCTCACCACCACCGCGAGCCGCGACAGGTACTCCAGGAAAAGCTCTCGGTTGATGCCGACTGGCTGCGCGAGGTTGGTGACGGTGCGACCACCCAGCTTCTGCTTGATGAGGCAATGGAAGTATTCGCCTGCTTTCCAGCGGCTGCTGAACAGCGCGCCTCCAGGCACCGCGCAGTCGAGGACGCTCAGGGTCTTTTCGATGCCAGCGTGCAGGAGCGTGCCGGTCAGGCACAGGCAGCAGTCGAACAGCGGGCGGATCGCGTGCAGGGCTTTGGTTCTGCGGGCGCTCGCGTCACCAATCGCGTGGCACTCGTCCACGATCAGCATGCCACCCAGGGCGCTCTGCACCGCGACACACTTGTGGGCCGAGTCCACACTGATGATCTGGACCTCAGTGAAGTGCTTGCGGAGGAACGGCAGGTATCCGGTCCAGGCGGTCATGGCGATGAGCGGGCAGATGATCCAGAGGCGGCTGGCCGAACAGAGGCCGGTCTGCTGGTAGTGGAGCGCGGCGTTGATCGCGGTCAGCGTCTTGCCCAGGCCAACGTCGAAGGCCATGATGCCGCCCGCGACCGACAGGCGATTGACGCCTGCGATCTGGTAGTCGGACGCGATCAGCCCGTTGACATCATAGGGCAGTACCATGGGCGGCACGGTGTGGCCGAGCAGGGCGTTCACCCAGTTCTCGAAGCGGTGCTGCGGGACATGGCACCGCCGCTGAACGTCCTCGAACAGTTCTTCGATCTGCTCGTCGGTGCAGCCAGACGCCTGCCCACGCAGGGGCGTGCCTGACGCGAACGATGCTGCTGCGGTGGTCAGCGCACACAGGGCGCGATCGGCGTTGCCAGTCGCCTGGAGCGGCGAGCCAGCCAGCGGAATCTCGTAGGTGATGCTCAGGCTCACTTGGCGCACCTGGGGCAGAGGGTAATGCGGCCCGCGATCTGCCAGCCCAGGCGGATTGCCCTGGTCTTGCCCGCGTATGTCGCGTCACAGGCGTTGCACTCCCCGGCCATGCTCTTGCGGCCCTGGTATCCGGTGCACTGCCGTCCTCGGGCTTTGACGAGGCAGAACGGGGTCGCGCTTTCGGCGTCGATGAGATCGACCCGCAGATGCGGGTTCGCCTCGCGGAAGTTGTCGAGGTCGAAGCCGGGAAAGATAAAGACTTTCACTGGTAGTCCCAGCAGATGATGCGGCGGGCCTTGCGGACCTGACGGGAGTTGGCGAACATCCGGGCTTTCCTGCGGGTGGGCCACCAGCCGTCGATGGTGTCATGGCCGCGAACGCGGCGAACGATGACCCAGCCATCCTCGTACTGGACGCCAGGGACGATCTTGCCGTCAGGGGTGGTCATGTCCGTCACTTGAACCCCGCTTCGGCCAGGAGCCGGTCGAGTTCGCGGTCACAGGCATCGACCTCGCCGCCGTCGCCGCGACCCGAACGGGCCTGCTGCAACGCGAACGCGGCACGGGCGATCTTCGACAGCGGCGTGTCCACGCGCTTGTCCACCTCATCGACAAACTTGCGGGCGGTGTCGTGCGCGGCGGTCTTGAGGAAGCACAGGGCCAGCCGCTCGCCGGGGCCGACCTCGGTGCAGGCGTCGGGCGCGCACAGGCGCTCGGTCATGTCGCGCTCGTAGGCTTCGGCGGTTCGCATGCCGTCGAGCAGCATATGGATGTTGAGGTCGTGCATGTCGTGGGTCTCCTGGGGTCTTATGTATCAGTCATGTCAGGTTAGTCAAGCATGCGTCCAGGTGTGGCCCCGTTTGATCTTCCAGATGGTCCCCCGGCTGACCCCGTATTGCTTTCCGATTTCGACGCAGGGGCGCGGATCTTTGCGGATTGCGCGGACCTGTTCGACGCCCAGCACCGCCCCCGGCTTCGCATACAAACCATCGGCGGCTGCCATCGCGGAGTTCTCTGCTGGTGTTCCGGCGCGCAGATGCGCTGGGTTGCAGCAGATCGGATTGTTGCACAGGTGCATGACATGGCACCCCTTTGGCAGTTTTCCGTAGGCAATCTCGGCCATGATCCGGTGCGCTCCGGTCAGCCGTCCCTTCCAGACCATCGTGCCATACCCGGTGTTCTGGGTCTGCCCGACCCAAGGCCAGCAGGCAGAGGCATCCCCCCGCGTGACGCGAGCCAGGAAGCGAGAGAGGGGGGTTCCGAGGCGTTCGCCTTGTCTCATGGCAGGTTCTCCAAAAGTGTTTCATCACCTTTACGAAGTCGATCCCACCAGTCAAGCCCCATGTCATGCTCAAAGAGCGTGCGAGAAACATTGATTTCATCGGGGTTTATCACACAGGCCCAGTCGTAGCCCAGCCGGTTGCCAGGGCCATACACTTCCAGCAGATCGTCGCGCGCCCGCAGGATGTCCTCGCGGGTGTTGGGGACGATGAGCATGGCTTCGTCGTGTACTGACAGGATGTAGGGGTAGCCCTTCTGGTCGAGCAGCAGCTTGCCTTTGACCAGCCCGTTGCGCGCCCAGGCCTGGGCGGTGTTTTCGATCAGGATGTTCTTGGTCAGGGGCCGGTAGCCCTTGGAGCCAGCCTGCCGGGACGAGAGACACATGCCGGTGCCGTACTCGGACACGAACCGGGTGCCGACATCGCGCCAGGTGACAGTCGGCTGGTGCCAGCCGCCCACCCGAACGCGAACGCTGCGTTCGAGATCCGGCGAGTCCTCCCAGATCAAGTCGATCATGTTCCGGTCTGGCGCGCCGGGCATATCGTAGGCATCGTCGATGGTGTTCTGGGGTGACAGGCTGCGCGAGCAGTCGGTCACCGCAGCTTCGAGCCACTGGGCTAGACGCAGGATCTCAGGATGCACGCCATGAAATGCCCGGTGGGTGCCTTGGGCCACGCGAACAACTGCATCGGGGGCGTTCAGCTTGGTGGCGATACCGCGCGCATACCGATCGCTGACCCAGTTCTGGGCGTCAGCGATGTCAGTGAAGTTCTGGAGCGTCAGGCCCATGCTCGGGTCAGCGAGTGCTTTCATCAGTTCGCTGGTCCAGGTCCCCAGTCCCATGAGGAACGACAGACCCAGGACGGCGGCTTTGGCGATCTGACGGGCGGCGTCTTTCTTGCTGATCCGCTGGCCGGTGGCAGCGAACCAGAAGGCCGCGTAAGGGTCGGCCATGATGTCGGCGGTGAACAGCCGGGTGGTGTGGGCACAGCCAGCGAGCAGGCCGGTGCCTCGGTACTCGACGTTCGACAGGTCAGCCCGAACAGCGACATGGCCGTCGGGAAACGCATACATCGAGCGAATGGCTTTCGCTAGGCGCTTGTTCCGCTTCGGGATGTTGTGGAGGTTCAGGCCCTTGCCGACGCTTGGCGACGAGTAGCGGAACGTGTGGGCGCGGGCATAGCCCAGTTCGCAATGCACCTTGTCCACGCCAGCGAACACGCCGACACGCCTGCGGTGGCTCAGGCCTTTGTTCGCCTCGCCGGTCGCTTTCAGCAGGGCAGCAGCCTGGGGCGCGGCAGACAGCTTGGCGGGGTTCAGTTTCTTGTAGGAAGTGGTCGGGGTGTCGAAGCCCAGTTCGACCAAAAGCAGGCGGCGCAGCTTCTGGGCTTTCACAGAGCGGACTCGGCCACCGACCTCTGTGCCGAACACGCCGCTCGCGCTCGCCCCCAGGACGGCGACCGCTTCGTCGCGGGCCGACGCGACCGTCGCGTCAAACTCTGCGATGGCTTCGTTCACGCGATCCAGGTTTACGTCCAGCTTCAGTTCGCGTACTTGGTTCGCGAGTTCGCTAATCCGAATCTCCTGGGGCGACAGGCGCGCGACCGCGCGCCTATAGATGGCTCGGCACAGCTCAACGTCCCGGATGCAGTAAGCAGCAAGCTGGGGCATGTTCGGGGTCAGCAGGTTGCAGTCGAGCTTCAGCATCCCCAGCGCGAGCGTCTGGGCCAAGCTCGCCAGCGAGTAGCCGTGTGGATCGCGGTCATCAGCTTGGGTGCCGTGGCGCAGCGCGCCGGGTTGGTTGGGCCATGCGGCATAGGCGAGTTCAAGTGAACACCGGACAGCCGCGCGAATCTCTATGCCCAGTAGGTCTGTGATGACCCGACTATCGAACGCCGCGTTGTGCGCCACGATCACGTTGGTAGGGTCAGAGGCGAACCCCGCGAGTTCTGCCATAAGAGGAGCCGGTGGCATGCCATCCTGCCATTGTACTTCGTCCTCATCGACTGCCCAGGCCAACCCCAGGATGCCGCCCTGTGAGCGGACCCAGGTGAGGTACTGATGCAACGTCATGCGGGAAAGCGAAGCGGTCGCGCTGATCGGAGTCTCGAAGTCGAGGTACAGTGTTGCCATGCTGACAGGTTCTACTTGCGGGACAGGCATGTCAAGTTAGTCTCGCGACCATGCCTACCATCTTCTACTCTGTCCCGCAGTTCGCCGCCAAGGTCGGGCGCAGCCGTCAGGCTGTCCAGGCCGCTATCAGCAATGGCTACATCCGAGCCGAACGCATCGCTGGCCCTGGTCGCCAGCCGTGGCGCATACCGGCATCCCAGCTCGCCATCTACGGAAAGTGACCCATGAGCAAGACTACCAGCCCCGTCCGCGTCCCTGACGCGGCGGCAGCGGACCTTTACCGCGTGAATGTATCGGAGGCCCTGCCCGATGCGCCGCCGTTTGACGAGGCAACCCGGCAGTATGCCTATTACAAGCCGTTCCCGAACGAGAAGTGGCCGGACTTCAAGGCGCGCATTGACATGAGCTTCGCTGGTGCGGCTGCCGCGAACGATCCGGCGCTACCCGTGTGGGACCCGCAGAAGTTCCAGACGGTCCAGACCGACGAGCCAACCGAGCAACCCGCGATGGACGCTGCGCTGTCGCGGGCTTTCTATGATGCGAAGTCCCGCGAACAGGTGGGGTGGGAGAATCCGACGGCGGCGAAAGTGCTGCTGAAACTTGCTGAGATGGCTGGGGCATGCGGGCTGCTGCCGCACACGGTCGATCCGAACACCACTGAGTTCGCCTGGAGTCCGGTCAGGTGCGTGTTCGCTGCTGGAGGCCCGGCGCTGCACGCTAGGCTGTGTGAGAAGTTCGGGTGTGAGCAGGGCTTTCCGTGGGCAAGCGATGACACGCCCGAACGCTGGCTGGCCGAGCTTGAGACCGCGCACGCAGCCCAGGGCTGGCCCTCGACGGTTGCGGTCGTGCGCTGGACGGCGCTGTCGCGCTTGCCCGAGCCTGCTGCCGGGGCGCTGCCGAGTTGGCTCTACTGGCGTGCCTGGGTCCATGTCCTGACGGTGATGCGCTACGACATCATCAGCAGCGAGCTTCGCATGGTCCATGATGGTGTCTGCACCGTGGTCAAGCTGGAAGGAACAACCAATCTGCTGGCGCACCAGAAGCGTGCGCTGCCAACGCTGATCGCTGGGCTGGGCTGCAAGTCTGATGTCCAGAAGGCGGCGGTGATGTATGTCCTGGCCCGGCTGACCATCGGTGATCTGCTGCCGGTCGCGCCTTATGGCGAGCTTCCGCTGGTCGTGATCGCTGGTCGCTGGTCGCGGCTGATCTCCGACCGGAGCGTCGATGGCTGGAGCGAGTGCCATATGCGGGTGACGAACGCATGGCAGGCCGATAGCGGCGTGGTGACGCCCGATGTCCCCGACGAGGAAGCGGTGCTGGAGTATTCCTGGCCGGTGCATGGCTCGACCCGTGAGCTAGTCGCTGATCTGGATTCGTTCAAGCTGGGTGTACCTAAACAGTATGTACCGGCATGGCCGTCTGATCTACTCGAAGCCGTGTTCCCGAACCTGACCGACTGCGGCATGAGCGACATGAACGCGCGCCGGGCCATCCTCGACGTTGTGATGATCGGTGACATGATCCGCGATTACTGTCCGCATCTGCGCGGCGAGTTCCCGTTGTTCCTGACCCTGCCTGACGAGCCGACGCTAGAAGCCTCAGTAAACCAGGGCAAAACGACGTTTTGCACCCAGTATGCGAAAGCCTGCGTGCCAGGGCTGTCGCGGGCGATGACGTTCAGGGATTCGACAAGCGCACCTGACCAGCGCGCGATCGCTGACGAGATCCGGCGCATGGGGACTATCTGCCTCGACGAGTTCAGCATTCCGAGGACGAACGCGGCGGTGCTGTCGCGGGCAAACATGGCCGCGCTCTGCACAGGCGGCGCGGTGCCGATGGGCTTGGTGCTGAAGAACGAGAACAGCGAGCTGACGCTTCGGCATCCGTTGTTCGCGTCGGCTAAGGCTCTTGATCTGACCGAGGACTTGCTCACGCGCGGGGTGTTCGTGTTCCTGCGTGCGCTGACCGATGCCGAACGCACCGCGAAAGGTGTCTGGGAGCAGCTCAAGACTGCCAGGCTGTCGATCCTGATGCGTCTGGGCGCGATGGCGCAGATCGAACAGCACGGGCTGATCGACAAGCTGAACGCGGTGACCGAACACTCGACCGCAGGCTGGCGCTATGGCGCACACAGGTCGTTGGCGATCCTGCTGTACCAGATCCGCACCGGGGCGTCCTGGGATGTCGCAGCGCAGGCCATCGTCCTGGCTATCGTGGAGAACAAGCAGCGGATCATCGAACACACGCGCATGGCTGATGATAACGGCGTGATTATGTCGCAGCGCGAGTCGCGCGATATGCGGATCACGCTGGAGCAGTTGTTTGCAGAAGTCACTGGCTCTGAAGCACAGACCATGCAGTCCTACCTCAAGAGCCGTTCATCGAACCAGTTGGGGTTTGCACAGGGCCGCGCCAGCATGAAGGCGCTGATGCAGGCGCGGCAGGCTGTCGATGGGCGGCAGGACATGCCTATTGCTACCGGCTTCAACCAAGTGACGAACCTGGGTGCGGCTGTGGGCGAACGCATCGTGTCGAACCTGTTGGCAGCCGAAATCCGCAAGCGTGTGCCTGAGATGACTGCGTGGCGGCTGCCTGGAATCGCCGGGGTGCAGGGTTGGTTCCTGTACCGGCACCGTGGAACGGCGAGGGACGGGTCGGTCGGGGTGTCGATGGTGTGCGAGCCGACAATGGCTGACCACGCTACGCTGGCTGGCGACCTCGACGCGAACACGGTGCCGTAACGCGATAGGATAATAGTTCAGGTGATAGGATAATAGACCAGACCAGGCCCCCCCCCCAGCCCGCCGCGCGCCCGCCGCCGGGCCGCGCCCGCCGCCGGGCCGCGCCCGCCGCCGGGCCGCGCCCGCTGCCGTTCGGGCCGGGCGCGCCGTTCGGCTGACCAAGCTGTGACCAAGCTGCCGTTCGGGCCGGGCCGTTCGGATTATCGACCAGGACAACGACCGGCCCGGACGATCGTCCGAGCCGTTCCGGGGCCGCGCCCGGCTGGCTTGCCTTGTCACGCTTGACTAGCTGGCACCCCGTGGCACCTTGTCGGCAACCCCTGGAGCGTACCCCATGCCCGACCCCGCCCCCTTCACCCTCGACCCCACCGGGGCCGACCTGCCGCAATGGCTTGCAGAGATGGCATGCGACGATGCCGCCATCGAAGCCGCCCGGCGCGAAAGTGAGCCGACCGAATGACCGCCCGCAATGATGCCGCCCGCGAGGCTGCGCGCCTCATCCTCGCCGCTGATCCTACCATCGGGCCGCGCGCCCTCGCCGCCCGTCTGTCCATTTCCCCCGCCACCGCTCATTCCATCCTGTCCAACCTCCGCACCACTGGAACCACCATGCCCACCGCCCCCGCCACCATCGACGCCGCTGCCAAGCTGCTGCCCGCCCACCCCTTACCCGTGACCGGCGCGGAGGACGACCCCGAGGCTATCCTGGCCGCTGCCGAGGCTGAAGCCGCTGCGGCTGAAGCCGCCACCGCTGCGCGGCTGGCTGCCGCCCGTGCGGCTGCTGCCGCTGCCGCTGAAGCCCGCAAGCAGAGGGCCGAGGACGAAGCCCGCGCGAAAGCCGAGGCCGCGCGCATCGCCGCCGAGATCGCCGCGCGCCCGGCCCCCGTCGCGGCTGCCGTCGCTGCCGTTGCTGCCGTTGCTGCTGCTGCTGACCTGGGCCTCCCGCCCATCGTGAGCCGCTGGCGCGCTGTCGTCCCTGCACCGTGCAAGGGCTGGGTCGGTCGCGCGGCTGAACTTGGCGCGCTGGCCGATTGGATGTCCCACCCCGAGGACGGCCCGTGCATGCTGGCCGGTCCTAAAGGGTCGGGAAAGACTAGCCTACTGCGCGAGGCCTGCGCGCGTGCCGGTCGGACCATGCTGCGGATCAACGGCCACCGAGATATGGCGGCGTCTGATCTGATCGGGACATGGATTGTCCGCAGCGACCGGAGCTTGGCCTGGAACGATGGCCCGCTACCTGCCGCTATGCGTGCCGGTGCCGTGCTGCTCGTCGATGAATCCGACCGTATCCCGAGCGGGACGGCATCTTGCATGCAAGCTGTCCTTGAGGGCGGGGGCGAGCCGCTGACCATTCCCGAGACTGGCGAGATCGTACACCCCGCGCCGGGCTTCCGCATCGTCGCGACCGCTAACAGTGTGGGCGACTCAACCGGAGGTTATGCGGCGGCGGTCGCCGTCGATGAGGCCACGCTGGACCGGTACGACCTCGTTATGCACGTTGACCCCATGCAAGGTGCCGAGCTTGAAAAGTTGGCACGCGGGGCCGCGCCTCTCATTACCGCCGATAAGCTGACCTTGGCACTCTCATACCATGCCAGCCTGACCGCTGCGGCGGCTGCTGGTGATCTGCGGAGTACACCAAGCCCCCGCCGCTTGCGCGCGTTCGCGCGCCTGCTGTCGCGCGGCTGGCAGGCTGAAGCGGCTGCGGCTGCCGCATATAGTGATCGGCTGGACCCTGCCGAGGCGGAAGCGGTGCGGAGCATCCTGACCCGCTTGTTGTCCACCCTCGCCGCGCCTGCTCCTGCTGCTGCTCCTGCGGTGACCCCGTGAGCCTGCCCCCTGGCATGAAGCTGCCCGGCGGCTGGGCATGTCCCCAGGACGCCGCCACGCTCAAAGCAGACGCCGACCGGCGCACCGCTCGCGGTGCGTCCCCCGGCATGGCTGCTCTGCAATACGCTGCCGCCTGCTGCTCGCGGCTGGGCCGCGCCCTGACTGTTGTGTTTGGTCCCCAGCCCTGCACCGACGGCAATACGCTGACCATTCTGGACCCCGCGACCATCGGGGCATGGTGGGCGTATGAGGCGTCCCTGGCGTCTGCTGACCATGAAGCCGCGCATATCGCGCATACCCCGTGCCATGAACTCTACCCCGGTGTCCGCGCGTCATGGATGGATGCGGTAGCGGCTGCGGCTGCTGCGGCTGGCCGCAGCCCCTGGCAGGCTGAGAGGTGCAGAGCCTGGATTGAGGACATACGCGTAGAATACCTAGCGGCCCAGGTTCGTCCCGGCGTGCTTCGCGCGCTCCGCGCAACGTGTCGCGCGCTGTCAGACGCTGGTGTGTATCCACCGACGAAAACCGACCGGGCTGGCGCGCTGGCCTATTGCGCGCACCTGGGCCTAGATCGTCCAGACTGGGCAAGGCGTGCTGAATGGTCGGCGGCGTGCCAGTTAGCCGCCTGTGTGCATGGCGCATGCCAGGACAACGAAGCCGACTTCCGAGGGGCCGCGCCGGTCACGCTCGCATGTCTGCCCCGCTGGTTTGCTCTAGTCGATGCCGAGGACAAGCCCGAGGACAAGCCCGACCAGGACAAGCCCGGCCAGGACAAGCCCGACCAGGACAAGCCCGAGGACAAGCCCGAGGACAAGCCCGAGGACAAGCCCGACCAGGACGAGGACGAGGACGAGGACAAGCCCGAGGACAAGCCCGAGGACAAGCCCGACCAGGACGAGGACCAGGACAAGCCCGAGGACAAGCCCGAGGACAAGCCCGACCAGGACGAGGACGAG
>Ga0105097_10000026_pt1:0-50000 | contig 51128 bp, 40 predicted proteins | sample PPLLak12cMay2015_FD_87035 | JGI IMG/M metagenome (GOLD analysis project Ga0105097, IMG submission 87035) | Freshwater sediment microbial communities from Prairie Pothole Lake near Jamestown, North Dakota, USA - PPLs Lake P7 Core (1) Depth... | ecosystem: Environmental > Aquatic >...
CACAACTTGCTCATCTGCTCCGGCATCAGCAGCAAACACTGCAGCCGTCGACTGCGAACAGTTATATCCCTTCTCAAATAACTCCACCGCCTTATCAGCTTTATCACTCATTTTTTATTCCTTAATATTCAACGTTCATTGTTTAAGGTTCGATGTTGAATGTTCGGCGATTACATTCCAACTATATCACCTAACCTATTCTTCCATCACCATCCATATCAATCCCCTGCATCTCCTCGATCTTTCTGACAAGATTTCGCAAAGTGTCCTGTGTCCTCGTAAGCTGGTTTTCAAGAAACTCAACCCTGTCTTCAATCGTATCCGATTTTCGCTTCTGCCCGTACATCAGGCCCGTCTGAACTATTTCCCACAACATTCCCATACCTGTCGCCTTTCTCTATTTTAAATCCAGGAATTTATTCACAAACGAAGCAGTTTATTTTTTAATTTTATCAGCCAATTTTTCACCCTTGAGCCGCAGTTCTGCATTTTATTTTTTCCCTTCGTATTTTTTACCGCCCATCATTGTATTAATTATCTGCGATTATCACTCCGCGTCAACTTCAAAATCGGGTATTCTCCGGACTGCATAAATACGCTTATGATTATTTATAATCCTGAATTGAGCAAGGACGAACCATAAACTTATTACGACTTGGGCAATAATCTCTTCGCTGAACTCTTCACACTTCTCCTTTTTAAAATACAAAGGGCCGCCAGGGTCACTGGCAGCCCTTTTGTATAATTAACCGATTACTTTAAGGTAACCGGTCAAGGACAACTTTGAAGCCACTGGTCGCAGAATATCTTCAAATCTGCAGGATTTACTTTGCCGTTGCAGTCGAGGTCTGAATCGCTGAAGCCTCCAGCAGGCCCTGTCCATCTCCACTGGTCCGCAAAGTCCGCAAAGTCTATGAAGTTGACGATGTTGTCCCAGTTGTAATCCGGACAGGCAACGCAAACACTCGGGTCCGTAAACAGTACGAACGACTGGTCAGCACTCTCACCTGTCTGGTCGTAAAGCTCTCGCCAATCCCAGCTCGGATTAATCTGCCCGCCGACAGGAATACCGCTGACTGCATCATCCTGGAAGACGTGCTTGTGGTTCGTCCAGCCCCATTGATACTGCGGCTCATACGAATATACAGCAGCAATGCTCACCCAGTATATCTGGTTGACCTTGCGCTGTTTAAACCATTTTTCTCTCGGCAGACTCACAGAATACCTGAACACCGGCTCATGCGGCGGAGACTGAGTTGAAGTTGCTCCTACCCATGTAAGGGCGTTTGCCATCAGCAATGCACCATCCGTCGTTGACTTCCAGAAATCGCTGCGAGCATCGGATGACACAGGATAAAGGCCTATATCTGCACGCCTTGCTCCGCCTATTGTCTTTGTTACAACAAGCGGGCTGCTATCACTCCAGTCCGCAACTCGTGTCACTCCCGGAGGAAGGACCGTTGTCGGTATCGGACGGTAACTGCTGGCTCCGCCGTCAAAGTTAGAGACTCCCTGCATAATTGGATGTGTCGGGTCGTAAATTGTTCCAAGAGTTGCCGCGGGCGGTCCGAACTGTGGAGTGCGAGGAATTACATAGTAACCCTGTGAATTCCAGCGGCCCCACATCTGGGCAAATGGATTCGGCAAATTCGAGCCGTAACCGATTTCAAACATCGCGCATACAACTCCGCCGCCATTATCCACGTAATCAGCCATCACATTGCCCAGTGCATTCGAATCCGCATACAGTGCGTCGCTATATACAAGCACGGCTTTATATGCTTGAAGCTGAGCAAGGGTCGGAGTGGTGGTGCGAACATCTATAATATCTACCTTGCTGAATTGTCCCGTTGCCATTAACTTCGCCTGAACATCATTGTTCCAGGACGCAACAGATGGCGCTCCGCAAATCGCCACATCCAATTTCTCCGGATGCTTATCATATCCGACAAGCACCTCATCATAATTGTAAGCCCTGTATTCCCAGACTTTCTTGCCCGGATGGCTGTATGGATACGGATTGCCCGGCGCATTTGCTGGAACGTCCGTCCAGATATTAATCATGAAGGAATCCGGCCTGGCCGGCATCGTTTGCACACCGGAACACGGTCTGTAACGATACCCAAGATATGAGCCCCACCACACAATCGACGTGACAGGTGTGCGTTTGGTGCACATCCAGTCATCTGCCACAAGCTCCTTGAAGATTGGATATCCTGTAAGGTCTGTATATGCCATAGAAACCTTGTCTTCGTAATGCTTCCAGTTCCTCAGGCCCGTGAATGGCTGCTCCCACTTTATCCAGTTCGGCTCAGTATCGAGTTCGAATGCCAAATCCATACTTTCTCCGGTTGTCGGGTCCTCGATTGGTCTGAAATCACACGGACCTCCTGTTTGATAACACTGAATAGTTACAGCATCATCCATCCAGTGGGCTGGTCTTGTCTTCCAACCCCACGTATTCATAATAGGAATACCTGCCGGATAAATGGCCTTAATACCAATCCAGAAAACATTGTCCGGGCTGCTGTATTGTTCCTGCCAGAACCACTCTTCTGGCTGTAAATCCACGTTATACTGAAAACAGCTCTCAGGCATCATATTCGGGAAGTGGTCTTGCCCGACCCACTCCGCCGTTACGCGTTCTGCCGGAATCCTGAATTGCTTTAAAAGCTCGCCGGGATGGCTGTAGCCTCCGGGCTGTACCGCCGGAACGTTTGTCCAGAACGTCACAAGCCACGCTGTCGGCTGCTGCGCTGGCAGCTGTTCTTCCATCCATTCAATATATGAACCCCACCAGTGAATCGAAGTGATGGGCATAGGTCCGATGCAGCGGAAATCATCAGCGGCAGACAGACCAATTAATGGCTCCGACATATTTTGCGTCCAGCTCGGTTGGTTCCAGCCGCAATATGTTGGCCAATTGGCGGTAACATCCATTTCGAGCGGCGGCTGAGACCATTTGATGTGCGGGGTAGGCGGTTTAGGCTCGATACCCGTCAGGGCAAATGCCATATCAATGGAAGGTTGTGAGGATTCGTAATGAGGATGTCCCGGAGGATATCTAAGGTCCCGCCACATATAAGGCGGCTCACTGCCGGCGCTCAGACAGGCATCATCCATAAAATGGCCCGGCCAGTCGCGTGTCTTCCAGCCTAACTCGCCTTGCACTGTTTCAGCTTCTATCGAGAGCCAGTAAATCTCAGGATTAGTAGCGCTGCCTTTCTGCTCGAAGGCTTCGAGCCACGGGATGTCCATCTCTATTCGCCAGATTTGCCTATCGCCATAAGGAATTAACATCTGTGAGACAGGGTCCCACCAGTATTCACCTTCATAAAGAGGCTCTCCTTCCGGCTGCATACTGAATGAGCCTGACTGGAAGTCTCTGTGCCACAGCAGCTCATCAGGTTTTGAATATGTATTGCAGGGATCGCTGCCGCCTGGACCAACAGGGTCATCGCTGAAGATTTTAACATTGATCTTGTTTATAACGCCGACACGGTCCTCATACCAGGAAGCCCAGAAGTGAATATCTGTGATGTATCCATGGCTTGTGCACTGGAAGTCGTCTGCAATTCTCCGCATCTGGTCTATCTTGATATCGATGCCGTTCGATGTCCTGTCGGGCGGCTGCATCCACTTAATGGATTTATTTTGTCCGATATTAACTAAATTATCTTCTACCTCGCCATCGGGCGCCAATCCGGTATAAGACAATCCTGCTAAAGTGCTGATTCTGAACCTGCTGAATGTGGCTGAATTCGGTTGTGCATAGAATGGAACCTGATATAAGAGTGAATAAATCGAGCCTCCTGTCAGCATCAGGTCTTTGAATATCTGGTCACCGCTCTGGCTCCATAAGCCGTCCGCACCAAAATCAATCCATGCATTCAAATATATATTCATACCTGCAGCACAATTAGAAAGGTCAACCTGGACTTGAGCCCACTGGCCGGGTATTAATGGATTCGTAACGAAGCTAACACCATCCTCATCATCAACTCCCGCCAAATCATCACCAGATGCATTAGCATTTGGTTGTCCATCGAAATCTGCATCGATAGCAGCACCCATAAGTACGCCCTGAACAATTTGATGTCTTGCCCCATCAGAAGCAGCAAGTGTTGGATATGTCGGGTCAGGTGCATCGCCGAAATCAAGCTCCGGCTGCCCCTCAATAACCAAAAGCAGATAATCCTCGGTTTCACCGTCTGCGAAAGTTCCCGAACCATCCCATGGCACCATCACCGGCGTCTCCGTTATAGAGAACCTTGCCCATACATATCCGGGAACAGGACCAATTAGGAAGGCTGGCGGACCTAAAGTTGAAAGTGGTCCTTGATAACCGGGCGGCACAGGGAAATTAACAAGGACATGTTCAGGAGTCCCCGCAGTCGGGCAGAAAGAGGTTCCCGACCATTCACCGCTCCTGTTCCAGTCAATAAGAACATTGACATAAGCGGTTGTCCCGCTCGGCATCAAATTATGTACATCAATATCGATGTTTTGTCCCCATATAGCAGTTTGACAGGCTATCCCAAGAGGCGAGCCAGTGCTCTGCGGACAGGTAACATAATTGAGCAATTGATCGATAGTAAAGGATTGCGGCATAATAAGCCCGGCATCACCATCGGCAAAACATTCATCCTGGTCATAAGGCGGGAAACAACTTGCGCCTTGACAGAGACCGGCATTGCCGTCAAGTTCGAAATCCACGATTAGTCCAAAGTAGGCGCCGAAGTTGGTGTGCTGTACCCAGTTGGCAGGCCCAACAGTCATGCAGGTCGGAAACCTGCCGAATACACCTATGTCCGGATAAGCAAGAGCTGTGGTTCCTTCTGGAGCGTCGCCAAAGTTCATTTGAGGTGGAGGCGGTGTGCCTGTGATAACGAAAGCCATGTCATGGTACTCAGAGCTGATTGTTCCGGTATTAATAGTCAGCCAGTTTATCCCATCCATAGACCACTTTGCGGGATTGCCCCAAAGAGGTCCCGGAGGCATATTTTTCGAAGTTTTCCATCCTACGGCAGGATCTCCGGGGCCGGGCATAACCGATGCCCTTATGACAAGCCAGTAAATTTCTCCCTGAGTTTGCGTAAACGGCTCTAATATGTTGGTGATATTAACCTGGTAAAACATACTATGGTCCGGCCTGTTGAGATAGTTGTTGAATGGACAGTACCAGCCCTGCAGCCCCGTACCGTATTGACGGATTGTTATATTGCCCACACCGTTCCATGTCCAGACTCTTAGTCCGGGCTGACCCACTGGTGAATTTCTGTAGATTGAAATGTCCCATTGCTGTACCTGACCATCAATATCTCCCTGCCAGGAAATCCAGAAATGTATATCAGTAATCGGGCCGGTTTCTGAACACATAAAATCATCAGCAAGAAACTGATGATTCAGGCAAATATCCCAGCCTGTCGAGTCGGGTAACTGCGGATAATGCATTTTATGCGGTTCGCCTGTGTTCCAGTCTGCTAACAATACAGGGTTGGAACAAAAAACAAAAATTACCAAACAAAACAATAAGAACTTGAAATTAAACTTTTCCATTTTATGACCTCCTCAAAAAGGAAATGTATGTAGAAAATTGACTTACATTTGTATGGCGAAAATTTATTCCATATCTATCCTCCTGCAATAGAGTAAAAGAATTATAATATGTCGCCTTTGACTCTAATAATTTCGTCAATAACGCAGTCTGGGGTATGTAAAGCCTCTGCCGCACCTCTTGTCAGAGAGCATTTTACTATATAGAAGTTAATATATTCACTTTTTGCAAAAAGTCAAGCAAATTATCGGAACTTCCGCAAGTTTATCCATATAATTTTCACTATACGCCAAGCACTCCGTCTTGAATCATAACTCCTTTATTGGCAAAAAGATACGCTAAAAATAGCAGAATAACCACCTCAATGACTCTTCCTTAAAGAGCCACAAAAGCTGAGCATTTGAATTACAAAGAGTAAATGGCGTTAAATTCTGGATGCACTGAGGATTTTGTCGGGCATATCCGGTTCGTAAAAAGCTTTTGAACCTCGCGAGTTATATTTTGTCAGCATCTTTATAGCTGCTGCGAACTTTTTATCCAATGGCGCAATAAAAAGAGGAGGTATATCAGCAGGCGCCTCCAGGAATTCAAGCTGATACGAATGAAGTGCGAGCCTGTCAATAAGCGGCCTTTCGGTTTCATCTTTCCCGATTTTATAAGCGGATTTGAAAGCCGATAGATACAGCGACGGCTTAGAGCCGTATATTGAATCTTCGATAATATCCAAACCAATACTGGATAAGTGTACTCTTATTTGATGCGTTCTGCCTGTAAGTGGATTGACCGCCAGCAAAAGGACGCTTCCGAAATCGGCAACGACCCACCATTCAGTAACAGCCGCCTTCCCTCTTTTCCTGTCGATGCACATTATATTTGTGTTTTCCCTTTTTCCTGCTATCGGTGCATCAATCCTGCCTGAACCAGCAGCAGGCCTGCCCGCAACAATCGCAAGGTATGTTTTTTTGACAAGCCTTTTTTCGAAAAGACTGCTGAATTGTCTTTGTGACTCCAGAGATTGCGCCACAATCATTACACCCGATGTTTCCTTATCGAGCCTGTGAATAAGCCGAAGCTGATTCGATAAATCACCAGGCAATTGCCCCCCGATTAAATCAAGCAAAGAAGGCTTCCCCGTGCGGTCTTTCGTGACAGACAAGCCTGCGGGCTTATTTATAATAATTACACCATTATTCTTATATAGTGTTTCAATCTTCCCAATGGCCATTTGGCTATTATAATGCTTTTTCAAGCCAAATCGCCAGTATTTTCCTCTTCCACGACTGATTAATTGCGGCAACGTTATTGATTTTTTGCAAGTTTTATGTTAAACTAATTTTATTACACATCTATCCTGTATTAATTTATTCGGAGCGTACTGAAATTAGAAAGATAGTGACAATTCAAATCATCTTAACGATATTCACCTGCTGCTCAGCTGTATGGGCTGATATGCCGGTAGAGTTTCGCTCCCCCCAGGATAGAGAAATTTATCAGGGCATTCCCGGCGGCTGCTTATTCTTCGGCTCATCCTTTGCTTCAGATGCTAATGCTATTGCTGCATTATCTAATGAACAAAGCCGCATACCCCTTACACAGATTAGCGGCCAGATGCAATATGCCGAAATCGACACCCTTGTTGTCATTTATCCAAATTACTACAAAGATGCGACCGTCCAAATGCATCTCTCAAGCAGTGACATCGAAATTCTCGAAAACGAGGTCAGAACATCTCAGAATTTTATCTGGCGAAGCTCGAATCTAAAATGCCTGATGAAGACCGATTTCCTGATTATTGACAGGGCTCTAACCCTCAATGACCTGTGGGATTTCGGAGGCGGAAGTTACTGGCTGCATCAGCGTTATTGGGGCGAACAAGCCGTTACTGTGGAAGAAGATTTACACACAGCCGGCATCGCTGACTATCAATACTCCGTTATTCTTGTCTTGTACGCCTTCGAAAACTCAACTGGTGCAACCGCGGCAATCGGCGGAGGAACTTACGGTGTTTACAGCACTATGGGCGATGCGGCCTATATTGCTATTCCGCTTGCCTGGGGACTTAACTGTGATGGCACTGTAACACACGAGTATCTTCATGCCCTCGATTCGATCTTCGAAGCAAGCGGCAACCCCGGAGGCAACGATATGCACCACACCGACCATCCGGAAAGCCTCCCTTATGTTTGCGATTCCGGCCAACACCTTAACTTTTTAGTTTGCAATACCCTCGACCCCGAAAGCTGGCTCCTTCTTAATCCGCTGTGGGCCGCTGTAGCTCAAACCGCAGACAGCGATAATGATAACGTTCCTGATTCAGGAGTCCTTCCCATAACAGAAGAATCTATCGGTTCTAATGACGCTGACATTGATACAGATAACGATGGGCTGGATGATTTAGAGGAATTAATCTGCACATATTACAGCAGCTCAGACTTGCTTTCACAAGATACCGAAAGCGATGGCATGCTTGACGGCACAGACCCGTATCCGCTGTGTACCTTCAACAATTATTCCCTTCAAAGACAGCCGGTAATTAATGGCATAATTGCACCAGGCGAATATTCCGAAATCGTGCAGTATAACAAAGGCAATACCGATATTGCCGTTACCTTTTATGCTGACTGGCTTGATGACACACTCTTCATAGCAGCAATGGTAACAGACGATATGTTAAGCACATATTACACTGAACCATGGTGGAGTGATAATATAGAAATTAATATTGATGTCGAGAAGGATGGCTGGCTCGTAAAAGGCAGCCATAATTTCCAGTTTTATGCCATTCCGCGCGGACTGAATAATCGTCCGGATATCTTCGGATATAACTACTATTACGACCCGGGGAATGATGCTTATCACCCGATAGATGTTTCATCATTGAATGCAAAATATGTTTTGCAGCCCGGCGGCTACTCAATCGAATTGGCAATTCCCGCAAGCGTATTGACAGGAGTTACGATAGCAAACAATGCGTCAATCAGACTGTCTTTCCAGGTTGAGGATTACGATACATATCCGGGCTGGCCGCGATTCAATGCCTTTAATGGTCAGTCAGATGATAATCGCGGTTTTGTTGAGCTTGAGCTTTTGCAAAGTATTAACAAGACAGACATAAACAACGATAAGCAAATTAATCTCAATGACCTTTCAATTTTAATCAGCCAGTGGCTCCAGCCGCCTCGCATCCCCTCCGCTGATATATTTCCCTCACCCTCCGACGGCTTCGTAAATTTCCTCGACTTCGCCGCATTAGCGGATAACTGGCTTGATGTCACAGCCCCTTAATGAGCTTTCTGTCTTTTCTCGTTGCAGAATTTTTTATTTTCTTTTCAAACTTTTCACAGTACTTAAAACTGCAATTTTTTTCAAACCCTGTTTTTTCGCAAAGCTTTTTAAATTTGAATTGAGAAAACCAACGCTTCTTCCGTGACACATTGCAAACAGATTATAGTCGAAGCCCGCAAAAGGTCTTCGCTGATAACAGTGGCTGACAATCGCCAGCTTCGCAAGCTCTCTGCCAACCATTACAATTCGCCTCTCCTCAACTTTGCACGCAAACAACAGGTTCGCTCGAAATCCCAGTTTTTTATAATCGACCGAAGCTGCTACACGCCGTATAACACCCTTATTAATTAATCTCTGAATTATTTTCAGCACATCTTCAATTTCTAATCTTCCGCTGCAAAGAAAATCGAACGGCCTCTCTGAAATCTTAATGCCTCCTTCCATCTCTTCGAGAATTCGCTTTTCAATCTGATTTATCATCACCCTTCCAGGTGAAATTTTTCGTTCTTTTCCAGTCAGAATGCTTTTTCCTCCGCTGAGCGCATCGAAACAGACATCGAGCTTAAAACTCCTCTCTACAGGCATCGAATAAAATTCAGTTCCGAATCTGCCGGACAATTCCCTGAGAATCTTTTCGATTTCCCTTTGCGATTTTGCCCGCAGTGTAAACCAGATATTATAGTAATGGTCTCTTGCATAATTATGCGAAACGCCCTCAAGTGAATTCACCGCATTGACAACACTATTTAATTTTTTCTTTTCGATATGTGCAGCTGCAAGCGTGCCCGTAAATCCGAGTGCATTAAAATTTACAATCGCACGAAAATTTCTGATTATCCCAGACTTTTCAAGCTCTTTTATCTGCCTTAAAACCTCTTGCTCACTGGATTTTAATTTTTTCGCTATTTTCTCGAACGGCCTTCGACAGACAGGCAGTCCCTCTTGCAGAATATTGCATAATCTTTTTTCGAAAATAGAAAGCATCGAGCTATTTTTTCTCCGCCCGCTGGAAACTGCAAATCGGGTCGATATCTAAATAATCGCCGCTGAACGAATACGCCCGCGCACGGCATCCTCCGCAAATGTCTGCAAACTCACAGGACTTGCATCTGCCGGAATAATCCGGCCTGCTTCGAATCTCCGCAAGCAGTTTAGAATTTTTCCAGATTTTCGCGAAGTTGTATTTACTCTCGACAAGATTGCCTGCTGGAACATCGAGGAATCCGCATATCTGCACATCGCCTTTATAGCTTACGAATCCGAACTCGCATCCGCCTATGCAGCCGCTTGATACCCCGACACGCTGCTCTGCCTTTGTTTGCCTTGCCGCGATTCCAAGCTGCGGTGCACACGTCACACGTATTTCAATCGGCAGCTTCATCTTCAATTCCAGTAGCAAATTCAGCAGGCTTTCGTACTCTACCGGATCGAGAATCTCTCCTGCCATTTGCTTGCCGCGCCCGGTCGGGACAAGAATAAAAGGATTAAAGCATTGTGCGCCGATTTTGACGGCCAATTCGGCGATTCCGATGACCTCATCGATATTATATTGACTGATCGTTGAATTTATCTGAAAGATCATGCCGGCTTTTCGAACAACCTCGACAGCCCTTAAAATCTCATCGAAGGAACCTTCCTGCTGACGAAGATAATCATGTGTCTGTGCGGTTGCTCCATCGAGCGAAAAAGATACAGCTTTAATCCCCGCATCCTTTAACTTTTCAATACTCTGCTCGTTTATCAGATACCCGCAGGTTGCTATGACCGGCCGATGCCCAAGTGACGCCGCATAACTTATAAGTTTATAGATATCTTCTCGTTCAAGCGGTTCGCCTCCCGTAAATATCATCGTGCATTTTGAGACTGTTGTAATTGACTTGATGATTTTCTTCCATTGCCCTGTCTGGAGCTCGCCATCCACTCCAGCAGGGCCGGCGTTTGCTCGGCAGTGAGGGCAATGGTATTGGCAGTGCCTTGTTACTTCTAATGCCATCAACCTAAGCTTTCGTTCACCGGTTTCCATAATTTTTAATATAGCCTATCTTACAGGAAAATTCAATATCGTCTTATCACAATTCATCCCTACGCTGAACCTTACGCAGAAAAGCTGAAAACTAAAAATAATACCCTTGGAAATTTGTTGTTTATAATTTACGGCCAATAAATTATCATTAGAATATTCCGACAGGAAAAATTATGGGCCGATATATAAATAACAAAAAAACCGAACACAAAATGACCCGCAGACAGCTTTTGTCCCGCACGGCAAAAATAACGGCATTAGCAGGCCTCGCATATTTCGTCCCTTCTTCTGTCTTCGCTGCCAATGCACCCTCGAACAAAATAAATATCGGCTGCATCGGTGTCGGCAGAATGGGCCTTGCAGATATAAGGGACATAATGCGCCTCAATGACACGCAGATTCTTGCTGTCTGTGATGTCGATTCGAAAAGGGCTTCCTATGCGAAAAATCTTGTCGAGGAACGATACGGCTCGAATAAAAGAAGCGGTCGGTTCAAGGGCTGCAATGCATACAAAGATTACCGCGACTTGCTTGTCAGAAAAGATATCGATGCGGTAATGATTGTCACGCCCGACCACTGGCATGCCTTGCCTGCAATAGCAGCTGCGCGATCAGGCAAAGACATATTCATTCAAAAACCGCTGACCTACACGATTGAAGAAGGAAAACTCTTGTGTGATGCCGTGAAAAGATATGGCCGAATCCTTCAGGTCGGAAGCCAGCAGAGGTCCGATGCACGTTTCCGTTTCGCCTGCGAGCTTGTCCGCAATGGCCGCATAGGAAAACTGTACACAGTCAAAGTCGGTTTCGATCTGGATGAGCCCGGCCCCATCGAGCCTGTTATGCCGGTTCCGAAAAATCTCGATTACGAAATGTGGCTTGGGCCTGCCCCTTTTGCAGCATATACCGAAAATCGCGTCCATCCCCAATCCGGTTACGAGCGCCCCGGCTGGCTGCGGATTTCTGATTACTGCTTGGGAATGATAACCGGCTGGGGCTCGCATCATATCGACATAGCACAATGGGGAATGGGCATGGAGAAAAGCGGCCCTCTCGAAATCGACGGCTGGGCTGAATACCCCAAAGATGGCCTCTGGGATGTCCACCTCGATTTTCAGATTGTTTATAAATATGCAAACGATGTTACGCTGATTTGTACGGGAACAAATAGAACTAAATCCGGCGTTGTTTTTGAAGGTAGCGACGGCTGGATCCATGTTGACAGGGGTTCTATCGATTCCCAGCCAAAATCCCTTTTAACATCTGTGATAAAACCCGAAGAAATTCATCTCTACCACAGCAGCGACCATAAACGAAATTTCATCGATTGCATAAATACTCGCCAACAGACCGTTGCCCCAGTTGAGACCGGCCATCGAAGCTGCTCAGCCTGCATCCTCGGATATATCTCTATGAATCTCGACAGAAAAATCAAATGGGACCCCGATAAAGAAACCATCCTCAACGACCAATCCGCCGAAAGAATGCTATCCCGCCCCAACCGCTCCCCTTGGACAATATAATGTTTGTTAAAAAAAGAGGGATGATAAACTTCATAGTCAAAAAATCGCGAAAAATAATACCATAAAGTTATAATTTCGCGAATTCTTTAGCGAAGTAGGTGATTATGATGTCTGCGCCGGCGCGTTTGATGCTCGTCAGCATCTCGATAATAGCAGCCGTGCGGTCAAGCAATCCTTTTTCAGCAGCACAGTTTAACATCATATATTCCCCGCTGACATTGTAGGCCGCTATCGGTGTATCGAACCGCTGTCTTGCCTTCGCTATGATATCGAGAAACAACAGCGCCGGCTTAACCATAACAATGTCCGCGCCTTCCTCGATATCGAGTGCAATCTCAGCAAGCGCCTGCCTCGCATCCGCCGGGTCCATCTGATATGTCTTTCTGTTCCCAAATGCCGGTGCCGATTCAGCCGCGTCCCTGAACGGACCGTAAAATGCCGATGCAAACTTTGCAGCATAAGACATTATGACTGTGTCGTGGAAACCGTTTTCCTCCAGTGCCTCGCGTATGAATTTGATGCGCCCATCCATCATATCCGACGGTGCGACGATATCGCAGCCTGCTTGCGCATGCGAGAGTGCAACCTTCGCCAGCAGCTCGCAGCTGGCATCATTCTCAATTTTTCCATCCTTTATAACTCCGCAGTGCCCGTGGTCTGTATATTCACAAAGACAGATATCCGTTATAACAAGAAGCTCCGGCACCGCATCCTTAATTTCCCTTACAGCCTGCTGCACCGCCCCGTTCTCGCTCCACGCCTCAGAACCAGTCGAATCCTTTTTCGAAGGCAGCCCGAACAAAAGCACCGCCGGTATCCCGAGAGAGAAAACCTCCTTTGCCTCTGCTGCGATTGTGTCTGGCGAAAAGTGGAAGCAATTACTCATCGAACGAATCGGCTCTTTCAATCCCTTGCCCTGTTTTACGAACAATGGATACACAAGATTATCGCTGCTGACAGCAGTCTCTCTCACAAGCCGGCGCATCGCCTCCGATTTTCTAAGCCGCCGCATCCTGATTTTCGGATAAGACATAACTTCTCCTTCACAAAGCCGATTTCCAATTTTACTTTTTTATTTCATCATCCGCAAGATAGCAGTCCGGCTCGAGGCACCAGTTTTTTTCATCCGGGTCGCCGCCTAAAAATCGATAGTTGCCTTTGCATAATTCGAACCACCGGCAGGACTTGCACTTTTTATCGGCAAATTTGTTTTTATTTCGAAGCATATTCAATACAGGTTCATCTTTATTGTTCCATATTTCCGGAAAGCTTTTTTCCCTCACACTGCCGACCGAATAATTTCGCCAGAACTGGTCGGGATAAACGTTTCCATCCCAGCTTATGCAGATGATTTTTTCCCCGATCCGGTTGCCGCCGTTTATTCGCAAAAGCTCGCAGGCCTTTTTGAATTTTTCATTTTTTTCCTTGGATTTTTCAGCTTCTCTTTGCATCCGCAAAAGCAGATACGGCCCGTCGCAGTGATTGCCCACCGTCAGAACCTCATCAAGAAGCCCTTTGCCGACATATGCCGATGTTCTTTCGATAATCGTGTCGACAACTTGCCGCGATTGAATAGTCTCGGGCACCTCGCCGTAAAGATTCGTCGCCCTTCCTGTTCGAATCAAATGATAAAAACATATCCTCCTTATGCCCTCTTTCGCCGCAATCTCGAAAATAAACGGCACATACTTTGCATTTTGTTTAGTTATCGTAAATCGCAGCCCCGTCCTTATACCCGCCTGTGAGCAATTTTTGATACCATCCAGCGCCGCCCCAAAACACCCTTTAGATTGCCTGAAGCTGTCATGAAAATCTTTATCACCATCGATGGATATTCCAATATAGCTTACTTTGTTCTCCGCAAGTTTTTTAGCCATATCCGAATTAATCTGTGTGCCGTTCGTGGAAAGCACTGTTCGAAGTCCCGCCTTTTTTGCCTCGCTTAGAAGCTCGAACAAATCCTCTCGCAAAAGAGGCTCTCCGCCGCTAAATAACACAACAGGAGCCTTGACGTTAGCAAGACCTGCAAGCAGCTTCTTCGCCTCCGTCGTTGTAAGCTCGCCACCGGTTCGGACATCTGATGAACCGCTGTAACAGTGCATGCATCTTAAGTTGCATCGTTTCGTGCAGTTAAAAACTGCAACCGGACCCGATGAATCGACAGCCGAGTATCTTAATTCATCCGATTGTCCCGCTTGAGAGCAATATAGTTTCGAAATATTTATCATTTTAAATTAGCCAGTATTCAGTATGCAGTATTCCGTGTCAGTTTATTTTTTATACACAGATTCCATTGCCTCAAGTAAACCATCAATTGTGTGAGTCGCAGCCTCGATATCAATTTTCGCTCCCGCCTTTTTTAATGCTTCAGAAGTCACAGGCCCTATAGACGCAATTTTCGCGCCGCTCGATAGAACAAGCGATAGTTCCAATTTCTCGAAGAAATATTTTACGCAGGATGGACTTGTAAACGTAATACAGTCAATCTGCTTATTTTCAAGTTCTTCCATCATAAATTTCGTTTCCGTCTCCGCTGCAGCAGCCGTATAAACATCGAGTCGATTGATTTGTGCACCTCCCTCGCCAAGCACCTTATCGAGGTCTTCATCCGCAAGTTCACTCCTGAGCAGCAAAACTTTTTTGCCGTGCAGGCTTGTAAAGTTAATCAATTGCACAGCAAGCTGTTTCGATGTATATACATCCGGCACAAAATCGGCACTTATCCCGTAACATGCAAGCCTCTCTTTCGTTGTTGCTCCCACCGCCGCAATCTTCGAATGCCCTAAAATGCGTGCATCCTTCTTCAAATCATAAATACATTTAAAGAAAACATCAACTCCGTTTGCGCTCGTAAAGATGACCCAGTCATATTCCGCAATTGAGGTAAGTGCATCGAGAAATTCCGTCGAGCCTGTCAGCGGATGAATCCTGAATGTTTCGAACGAAATCGGGTTGCCGCCGGCCCGGATTATTTTGGTTGAGAATTCTGAATTACCCCTCGAATCCCGCGTCAGGACAATATTTTTCCCAAAGAGAGGCTTCTTCATAAACCAGTTGAAGTCCCAATCACTTCCGACCGCCTTTCCAATAAAGATAATCGCAGGCGGCTCAATTTTCTTCTCAGTACATTTTCCAAATAACTCACCAAGTTTTGATTTAACGATAACCTGTGTCGGCAGTGTTGCATTCGCCACAACGGCTGCAGGCGTCGCACTATCGAGTCCGTTCTCAATAAGCCGCTGCACAATCAATTCGAGGCTGGTTACAACCATATAAAAAACTAACGTGCCTCGGAATTTTGCCAGCAGGTCCCAGTCAATTCCGCTTTCTTCCTTGCCGGCCGCTTCCTGCCCTGTTATAAATATAATCTGCGAGCTAAGCGACCGTTCTGAAAGCATAAGTCCCGCATACTCAGCAGCAGCTATACCCGCTGTCACACCGGGGACAATTTCGAAATCTATTCCAGCCTGTTTGAGAATTTTTGCTTCCTCAGGCCCTCTGCTGAAAATCCACGGGTCTCCCCCCTTTAGCCGCACCACTATTTTCCCTTCAAGCGCCTTTTCGACCATCACCTCGTTTATCTGCTGCTGTGTGAATGAATTTTCAGTTTGTCTTTTTGGAGTATGAATTATTTCAGCCCCGCTTCGTGCAAACTCAAGAAGTGCAGGATTCACAAGCTTATCGTAAATGATACAGTCAGCAAGTCCTATGATTTGCATACCGCGAATTGTAATAAGGTCCGGTTCGCCGGGACCCGCTCCAACAAGATACACCTTGCCTTTTTTCATTTTCTCCTGAGCCATAATTCAGTGATTTTCCATGTCTTCAAGAATCTCTCTGCCGCCTGAATCGAGCAATCTATTCGCAAGCTTCTCAGCGAGATCAATCGACTCTTCCAGCGGACCCTTAATCTTTTCCTTCAAGAACTTGCCGCCTTCCGAATCAGAAATAAAGGCTGTAATTTCAATTGAATCACTGTCAATTTCTGCAAACGCCCCGACCGGTGCATGACATCCGCACTTTGTAGCCACAAGAATCTGCCTTTCAGCAAGCGAAACAAGCCTTGAAATCCTCTCATCAATTGAAGAAATCATTTTCGTCACTACATTATCATCGCTTCTTGTCTGAACTGTAAGCGCGCCCTGCGCCGGCGCCGGAATAAACTCTTTAGGGTCAAGACAAAATGATATTTTATCCGCTTGGCCAAGCCTTTCAAGCCCTGCGCGGGCAAGAACCGCTGCGTCGAGCGTGCCATCAAGCACCTTTTTTAACCTCGTCGGGACATTCCCGCGCAATGCCGTCACCTGCAAATCCGGTCGAAGCCGTTTTATCTGTACAGCCCTGCGAAGACTCGACGTGCCTACGACAGCGCCTTTTTTCAATTCCTCGATGGATTTTGCTTTGACCGTTGCAACGATGCAATCCTCAGGGCACCTCCTGTCCAAAACTGCTGACATTTGCAGCCCCTCCCGACCTGCTGTCGGCAGGTCCTTAAAACTATGCACCGCAAAGTCGGCTCGTCCTGCAAGAACCGCATCTTCAATCTGTGTTGTAAAAAAACCGCTCGTCTTCAAGTCCCAAAGAGATGTCCTCCTGTCTTTATCTCCGGCTGATGCGATCTTTTTAATTTTGATTTCTATATCGGGATAAATTTTTTTCAAAGCTTCACATACGATTTGTGTTTGCACTTCGGCCAAGACGCCCCCGCGGGTTGCAGCTGTCAGACTTCTTCTCATCGGGCATCCTCATTCTTTCAGAAACATTTTCTTGATTAAATCGACGGCCTGCTTATGCTCAGGGTCAGATGCCTTGTAATCTGTGCCTTTTATAAAATTAATAGGCTCCGCGAGAATTTTTCTTGCCAGTGATTCGGCAAATAATTTCAATTTTTCCTCCGCATTATGATTGCCGCTCTTAAAATCCTTGGCATATCTTGCTGCCTCATTATGAGCAAGATGGATAATTTCCTGATTGAGCCTCGCTATCACCGGCACCACATTCAGCCCTTCCATCCACGATTCGAAACCAGATGCAAACTTCTCGACAATTTTTTTGGCCTTCGGCACCTCGCACCGCCGCTTCTTCATATTGCGGTCGATTTGCCCCTTCAAGTCATCTATATCATAAAGTTTTACACATCCGAATTTGCAGATTTTCGGGTCTATGTTTCTGGGAACAGCGATATCAATTGCAATCAGCGGCCGCTTTCTTCCCGACAAACTCTTCCTTACAGATTGATATGTGATTATCGGCAGTTCGCAGGATGTCGTGCTTATTACCAGATCGACTTCGTCGAGGACTTTCGGTATGCCTGTCAATTTTATCGCATGGCCCTTTCCGATGCGGTCGATTAGTGCCTCTGCATTGGAAAGAGATCTGTTGGCAATAATCAATTCTGAATTATCGAGCTTCGAAAGATATTTGGCCGCAATAGATGCATTCTGTCCGGCCCCAACAAGCATTATCTTCGAGCCTTCCAAATCCATTGTCTTTTTTGCAAGCTCCACCGCAGCCAGCGCTACTGATACCGCTCCGCAGTTTATATCTGTTTTCGACCTCACTGCCTTTCCGGCCCTGAATGCAAGATGAAACAGGTGGTTAAAAATAAGCTTGCTCATCTTATGTGCCACAGATTCGCTGTATGCATCCTTCACCTGCCCGAGAACCTGGCTTTCGCCCAGCATCTGGGAATCGAGGCCGGCTGCCACCTCGAAAAGGTGCCCCACAACATCCATTCCAGTTTGCTTCCGGCAAAACTTTTTCCATATTACTTCGGCACCGGGACGCATCTGACCAGCCAGTGAAGCAGCAAAATCGCCGCAGCCTTTCTCGTCATCCGTATAAAAATAAAATTCCGTCCGGTTGCATGTCTGAAGTATCACCGCCTCCTGTATTTTCGTTTCCCCGGACATTTTTTTCAGCATATCGCTGCGCTGATGGGGCGAAAAAACAACCAGTTCCCTTTTTTCTATGGGACAATCGCGATGTGATATTCCATACAGGACAAAATCCATAACTTCACGACCTGTTAAGCGGTCAAAAATCAAAAAGCTTCAACCCTCAATAAGCATTAATTTCACTGTTAATATTAAATCAAATTTCTGCGAAAAAATCCAGCTTAAATTTCAAAAAACAGCCCCAAAAGGCATTTTCGTGCAAATCGGGTATTCCAAACAAAAAACGAGCCGGTTATCCATCATAAAGATAAAACTGAGCAAGAGAAAAAACGGCACCTGTATAAATAATCGATAATAAACCGCGGATAATGGCCCGTCAGCGCAGAGGTATGCAAAAAGCGGTTACAGCTTAACTTTAACACCCTCTTTCTTTAATTTCTTCACAACCTCTTCCGCTTCCTTCAGCAAAGATTTAAGCTGTTCGCTGTTTTCGAGAAGGCTTTCATACAGGCTGGCATCGTTAATGAGCCTGCCCACCGACCCTTTATTTTCGTTGACCTTTTCAATGACCATACGAAGCTGCGCAATCGATTTTGTCAGCTCTTCACTGGTTGTATTAGCAGTCCGGAAAAAGCTCTCCAGTTCTTTGAGGGTTTTCGTCGCCTGCTCGGTAGTCTTCGCAAAATTGTCTAATGATTTCTTAATATTTTCTCTGTTGTTCGGGTCGCCTGCGATAAGATTGATATTTTCCGTAAGCTTCAGCATATTTTCCGCAAGCTCATCGAGCTTTTTCTGGCTTTGTTCCGGGAAAAATTCGCTCGATATTCCCGTTGAACCCTGCAGCAGGGCGCCGTCCGTAAGATACTCTGTTTCAGGCCTGTCAGGCTCGAGCGCCATCAGCGGCAAATTCGGCTCGACAACAAGCTCGATATAGCTGCTTGCCAGTCCGCGTGTCATCAGCTTTACATCCACATTCGAAGGAATTTTATCGTAATTTTTATCGATGCTCAGCAATACCAGGCTCTGAAAATATCGTCTGCCCGTCTTCCTTCCGAATTGCAATTCATCGAGTATCTCCGGCGGTCTAATCTCGGTAACTCGGCCAACCTGGTATCCGCAGAACCGGACAGGTGTGTCCTGCTGAACTCCGCTTGCCGATGGGAACTGAACATAAACCTTGAATGAATTTATTCTGCCAACCAGCGTCGGAAGGTCCCCGAACATAAAGACCAGCCACGTAAATGCACAAATGCCGAGAATTACAAAAATGCCCACTGCTATATTTTGTATTTTTTGACGGGTTTCGTAATCACTCACTTTTGATTCCTTTCATACCAGTCTTTCGTTCCAAAAAAAGCTCCCTTATTTCCCTCAGCGGATACCCGGTCTCGTTAAGTTTCTTTATTAATTTTATTCGCTCAACCGACGCATCATCGAACAGACGCCTTCCGGTTGGCGTAATCTTCGCGGGAACCAGAAGTCCCACCATCAGATAATATTGCAGAGACTGGCACGAAATGCCAGCTTTTTTTGCCGCTTCGCCGATTGCAAACAGGTTGGTCTCTTTATTGACCATATTCCTATTTTAACGGAAAAGAACGCGACTGTCTAATCTGTTCTGCAAGACAGAGAAACGAATTTTGGACCTGCTCCAAAGAGAGGTTCTTTATGATTTCTTTCGGCTGCTTCTCTTCATCAGAAACGGCCAGCTCCGCTGATATTAAAACAAGATAATCGAATGACTGCGGTATCTGATGCTGCACCAATCTGAATGCCTCTCTTATCAGCCTCTTGAGTCTGTTTCGCAGCACCGCCTTTTTAATTGACCGCGGGATGGATATTCCAAGCCTAGGATGATCCAATTCGTTTGCCGCCATAAAAAGAATCATCAGCTCATCTGCCGCTCGCAGCCTTTTGTTTAAGACAGCTTTGAACTGCCTGCTCGTCAGCAGCCTTTTGTTCTTAGGAAAGGATAATTTCTTCATCGATTTCAGTCACTCATAATTGCCGTTATTCATTTTCAATTGTGTATCATATCAAAAAACCGGTAACTTTGCCACATTCTTATATTGCCGGGTTATTGAAAATTTCCGGATTCGAACCGGACCTGCGCATAGAACCGCAACAATCGCAGTCCCATAAAACGTTTTCTCTGTTCAACCGGCTGACCCGTCCGATAAAGCTCTGTCATTTTCCGCAAGTGTTTAAAATCCGCCGCTTAAGTGCCTTCTAAATATCGTCGAATAACTTATTATCAGGCATTGATGCCGAAGGAGCGTAAGAAGGGATTTGGCCATATTGTTAATCCATTAAATACTAAAAGGAGTCCTGAAAATGCAAAATTCGTACCCCATTCTGCTCATCGAAGACGATGAAGGGGATGTCGTCGTCACAAACAGGGCATTCAGAGACCTTCATATAAACAACGAGCTTGTCCACTTTTATAACGGCTCCGAAGCCCTCGATTATCTCAAAAAAGCCGGCAACCCCAGACCCTGCCTTGTCCTGCTCGACCTCAACACTCCTAAAATGCACGGCACCGAATTTCTCGAGATCATCAAAAAAGACCAGGACCTCAAAGATATTCCTGTCATTACGCTAACAACCTCGCAAAACAGCCAGGACATAACGAACTGTTTTAAGCTCGGCGCCGCTGGCTATATTGTCAAGCCGCTCGACTACAAAAAGTTCCTCAACGCTGTCAAGATAATCGACCTCTACTGGCTGCTAAGCAGAAAACCTAATAATAATCCGACCGAGGAATCCGTCAGCAATATAGAAATCTGCACGGCAAAAAAAGACCATTACCTCTAACGCACCGAAAAGTTTGATATTTTCAGGCTTATAATTCAGGAACCTAAATATGAAGCTAAAAAATTTGAGCATTAGGAAAAAACTAATTTTATATTCCGCTATAATTATGGCCCTTCTGACGGGAATCGCCTCACTTTCATTCTATAGCTATAATAATATAGAACGTTCATACCTGAAAGTGCAGCAGACTGTCCTGCCGAATGCCGTAGCTACCGACCGCATTATTGTTGTTTTCGATTCAATATTCGAAAACATCAACAAACTCTCTTCGCCTCAAAATAAGCAAAGTCCTGAAACTTTTGACCAGCTTTTCATCGAGCTGGACAGATGGTGCGCCAAATATATCATTCCAAAGGACGACTATAAACAGCTCACGATTTACAGAAGCCTCCTGACATATAAACATTTTACCAGGAAAATTACCCAGCAGCTTTTGCTCAACTATCAGCAAAGCTCACTGCTTCTCAATGATTTAAACCAGACTTACGATATTATTAAAAGTATTCCCACCCGGAAAAACGCCGGCCTCTCCGCCTCACAGGACCAATCCGTAAATGCCATACTCCTGGACGCGCAAAACCTCTGTTCCCAGACAATCGATTTCGTTGCGAGAACGCGAAATTCTGAAAGAGACCTGTTGCATAATGAAGCCGAACAGCTCAGAAGCAGCCTTGCCGCTCTAAAACCACAGATTCAAAACGCAGCCCAGGCAGGCACAATCAACCCCGCCATTCAGCACAATATACTCAAGGTTATCGGCATTGCAGAGGACCTCATTGCCCTCTCGAAGGACATAAATGCACTTCTGCACAAAAGCGAAAAATACGCTCGTCAGGTTTCAAGCACTCTTAAACTTGCTGCCGTATTCCAGAACAGCAAACTCGAATCGCTGACAAATAATATCTCTCAAACAGCTGCACACTCGAAATTAATTCTTTTAATCATTGCGACACTTTCTTCCGCATTTGCATTGCTCGTCACAGAATATTTTACACGCCTTATTACCTCTTCACTTTCGGCGCTTATCCACTCCACAAAAATAATGTCCAAAGGAAATTTCAGACACAGAACTGCCAAATTATACAATGACGAAATCGGAACACTCGCCGACTCGTTCAACATAATGGCGCAGGACCTCGAAGACTTGACCTACAAGGTCGATCACCTCAACCTCGAAATCACTGAACGTGAAAAGGCACAGAAACTCCTCGAGGTCGCCAACCAGCAGCTTGCTCACTATAACGTCGAGCTTACGCAAACAGCAAAGAAGCTCGAACAGGCAAATCAGGAGCTTAAAGATTTCGTTTACATCGCCTCACACGACCTCCGCGAGCCTCTGCGAAAAATTTCATCCTTCGGCGGTATGCTCAGGGAATCTCTCGAAGGAAAACTCTCCGCCGATGATAAAGAAAATATGAAATTTATGATAGACGGCGCAGACCGTATGACAAAAATGATAGAAGGTCTCCTTACATACTCCCGTCTCAACACTCAGGAAAGCTCCTTCGAAAACGTCAATTTGAACGAGATTGTCGAACAGATTAAAGAGCTTGAGCTCGCGAAGGTTCTCGAAGAAACCAATGCTGTAATCGATATCCCGCACAAGCTGCCGACCATCTTAGCCAATCCGGTTCAGATACGGCAGCTCTTCCAGAACTTTATCTCCAATGGTATCAAATACCGCGCCCCAGGTATTCAGCCCAGAATCGAAATCACTTCCGAGATACTTGGCAGCGACAAAGTTAAGATAAACATTAAGGACAACGGCATTGGCATAGAGGAAAAATACTTCACCGAAATTTTTAAAATGTTCAGACGCCTTCATACCAGAAAAGAATACGAAGGCACAGGAATCGGCCTGTCTATCTGCAAAAAAATCGTCGAAAAACACAAAGGCACCATCAGCATCGAATCCGAACCCGGCAAAGGCTCAACCTTCTCGTTTGTACTGCCGCTGATTAAAAGTAAGGAAAGCCGGCAGCTCCAGGCCGCCGCACAAAGTTCGAACAATTAAAGTTATTTTAAGATAAAAATGTCTCTTATGAAAGGTTTGTTCAATGGCTAAAAGACAGATAAACATTCTGCTCGTCGATGATGATGCAGCCGACCAGAAACTCGCAAAAGTCGCCCTTCAAAGCGGCTCGCAGACTATGGCCTTCTCCGTCCAGGCCGCCGAAACCCTCTCACAGGCGCTCGGCTACCTCGAAAACAACAAATTCGACCTTGTCCTGCTTGACCTCGGCCTCCCTGACAGCAAAGGCATCGCAACTATCGAAAAAATCAGAGAATCTCACAAGGAAATACCAATCATAGTACTCACAGGCCTCGAAGATGAGCTTGTCGGAATCGAATCCATACGAAAAGGCGCCACAGACTACATCACAAAACCTTTCAAGGAAAGCATTCTTAGAATCCGCCTCGGCATTGCTCTTCAGATTACCGAGCTGCAGGAAAAACTTCTTTCTCTCGCAAACACCGATGAATTGACCGGCCTGCCGAACAGAAGGTGCTTTTTCGATATTCTCGAGCGCGAAATTCTGCGTGCAAAAATTGACGGCCTCGATGTGGCCGTTATGATGATTGATATCGACCATTTCAAAAGCACTAACGACACTTATGGCCATCAGGGCGGCGACGAGGTCCTAAAGCAGCTGGGCAAAATACTGCGTGAAAACATTTATCCCCTCGATGTTGCCGCACGCTACGGCGGCGAAGAGTTCGTTGTCCTTATGCCCGCCACCACAGCCGTCAGGGCGCTTCAGGCCGCTGCAAGGCTCAGAAAAGTAATCGACCACTATCCCTGGAAGGTCGGCGACCAGCAGATTTGCATCACCGTCAGCATCGGCCTTATCAGCGTCGATTCATACAACCTTGTCAACGGCTACGATATTGTCGAAAAAGCCGACGCCGCACTCTACGCCGCTAAACGGCACGGCAGAAACTGCGTCGTTTGCTGGGACGAAATTAAGCTGCAGGAAGAGCCTGCTGTCCCGGAAAACAAGCTCTACCACGAGCTGCAAAAAAAGGTCGCCTCTCTTTCAAGACAATTGCAATCGCACGCGCTCGGCACAATCTCCGCCCTCACACAGGTTATGGATATGGTACTCAAAGATCCCTATCTTACCCAGCACGGAGAAAATGTCTCTACTTATGCCATCGCTATTTCAAAAGAGCTTGGCCTCTCCGAAGAGCTTCAGGAAAAAATCGGTACCGCTGCACTCCTCCAGGACATCGGCAAAATCGCCATCCCCGAATCTATATTGAAAAAAACCACACCGCTCACCGAAGATGAAATGAACATAATAAAACAGCATCCTATGACAGCCGTAAGAATCCTCGAGTCAGTCGGCATTTTCAAAAACCATTTGCAGATTATCAAAGACCACCACGAAAAGTTCGACGGCTCCGGCTACCCCAACGGCCTAAAGGGCAGGGAAATCTCCATCGGCTCCAGAATCCTCTCTGTCGCTGATGCCTTCGATGCTATGACCTCCGAACGTCATTACAGCCCCGCCAAATCCATCGACAAGGCCTTTGCTGAAATCCAGGCCTGCTCCGGCTCGCACTTCGACCCCGAAATTGTCGATGCCCTAAACAAGGCCTGGCAAAAACATAAAAACGACTGGCCCCTCTCCGCCAAAAAGAAATCCCTCGAATTGGCCTCCCAGAACTGAAAATAAAAATTTTTACTGCTGCCTCTGTCAAAGGTAAGAAGCTTTTTCACCCAAACAGGGCTTCGACGAAATTTTCAGGCTCAAACTCGGCGATATCTTCCGGCTGTTCGCCGAGGCCGACGAATTTTACTGGTATATCAAGCTGCTCTTTTATTGCAATGACAATCCCGCCGCGGGCGGTGCCATCGAGCTTCGCCAAAAAAATACCCGTAACATTAATGGCCTCAGTAAAAAGCTTCGCCTGGGAAATTGCATTCTGCCCCGTAGTAGCATCGAGAACCAAAAGCACCTCGTGGGGCGAACCCGGAATCTTGCGTGCTGCAACGTCCCGAATCTTTATCAATTGCCTCATCAAATCCTTCTGCGTATGCAGCCTGCCTGCTGTATCTAAAATCAGAAAGTCCGCCCCTCTTGCCTCCGCTGCCTCGCAGGCATCGAACGCCACAGCCGCAGGGTCCGAACCCATCTTATGCTTTACAATCTCAACGCCAATCCTTCCTGCCCAGATGCTAAGCTGCTCAACCGCTGCCGCACGGTATGTATCGCACGCAGCCACAATGACCTTTTTATTATTGCGGCTCAGAGTATATGCAAGTTTCGCAATGCTCGTTGTCTTTCCTGTCCCGTTGACGCCAGCCACCAAAATCACCGTCGGTCCGGCTGGTGCGAGCTTTATCTGCCTGTCCTCTGCCGGCCAGTAATTTTTTATATGCTCTTTTAGAAACGGCAAAATATCATCTGTCTTTTCAATCCGCCTGCTTTTGTATGCCTCCCGCAAATCCCCTATAAGCTTTTCGGTGGTCTCGACGCCGATATCATCGCTTATAAGCGTCTCTTCGAGCTTATTGAGCAGTTCATCATCTATATTCCTGCCCAGCCCGATAACCGACATCAGCGAAGAGCTTATCTTATCCCGTGTCTTGGACAACCGTTCCTTCAAATAATTTGTGGTCTTGCTGAATATTCCCATATCATTTTCCTAACGCCTAAACTGCACCAAAAAATTTTTACATAGTCATATTATTGCTAAATCGAAAAAATTTCAATCACTTTCGCTTCATATTTCTATGAAAATTAAACAGTTACAAACATCCCCTGCAGGCCGATAAAAAAAAATTTTCTTTCTCAAATATTTTTCTTTGACAAAACAAACAGGCGAATGTAAATTGCGCATACCATTTTGAAAGCCCTTGCGGAAAATGGTTGCCGTTATTGTAATTCGTATTTTTGTTCTCATATAATTTTTTTAAGAGGCGGAACTGGAAAGTTTTGCTCTCCATAAAAAGGAGACCGTTGACTTGACTGTCCTGAAGGTTGAAGATATTTTCTCTGACGTTCTCGAAAGAGCAAAAACGCTCGACCCTGTCAACGCGCGCAAATGGTTCGATGAGCTCCAGCCGCTGCATTTCGACGCCGGAATCCTGCAAATTGGCTGCCCGGACCACACTATGGCAGAATTCTTAAGGCAAAATTCCAAGGCGGCTTTCACCCGCGCCGCCCAGCAGATAACCGGACACCTCGTTTCCGTCGAGTTTTCCGTAATCGACGGACACAAATCGCAAAGAGGCCATACGGCTGATGCGGGGCCGAAACTGCATCCCGATTATACGTTTTCTAATTTTGTGGTTGGTCCCTGCAACCGCCTCGCTCACGCAAGCAGTGTCGCGGTCAGCCGCTCTCCCGGCAAAAACTATAATCCCCTCTTTCTGTACGGCAACTCCGGTCTTGGGAAAACCCACCTGCTTCACGCCATCTGCCGCGATGCACGCCAGCACTATGTGAATATAACCATCCAGATTTTAAGCTGCGAAGATTTCGTCAACAGGTTCATCAGCGCCATCGAGCAGGGAAATCTTCCCGGTTTCCAGCGGCAGTTCCGCTCGGTAGATATGCTCGTCATCGACGATATCCAGTTCCTCCGCGAGCGCGAGCAAAGCCAGGAAGAATTTTTCCACACCTTCAACAGCCTCTATCAGAACGGCAAGCAGATAATCCTCAGTGCAGATTGCGCTCCCGCTGAAATCGGCGGACTTGAAGACCGGCTCATAAGCCGCTTCAACTGGGGCTTAGTGACACGCATAGACCCGCCAAGTCACGATACGAGGGTCGCAATCGTTAAGAAAAAAGCAAATTTGCGCGGCCTCGATATTTCCGAGCAGGTAGCAGATTACATCGCAAAAAAAGCACACTCTAACATCAGGGAAATCGAAGGCGCGCTTACAGCAATTTACGCAGTGGCAAACACTACCGGTACACAGGTTACGCTCCAAATGGCAAAGGCTGCACTCGACGGCCAGATAGAATCACCGACAAAGCAGCTTAGCATAACAGATATCATTGAGGTCGTGACAGCATACTACAGCGTCCGACTCTGCGACCTCCAGAGCAAAAAACGAAGCCAGTCCATAACGCTTCCGCGCCAGGTTTGTATGTTCCTCGCCCGGAACCTCACACGTCACAGCCTCGAAGAAGTCGGCGGCCACTTCGGCGGAAGAGACCACACCACCGTTATGCACGCCTGTGATAAAATCGAAGAGCTTAAAAAAAGTGACCACAAATTCAAGGCAATGCTCGCTGAGCTTGAAAAGAAAATCGCCCAGCAAATCAAGGCCTGATTGTTACAACAACCGAATTCTTCGTCCCTGCCGGCGAAATTTTTTTATTTCGAACAAAATGAAAGTGAAATGATATCTGCTGAAGATACAAATAAAAAAGCCCTGTTTCAAACAGGGCTTTTCGGTTTCCAAGATGCTCAGTTCTTATTTGGGAATTACGTTGGTCGCGCAGGGCCCTTTTTTACCCTGACCAACTTCGAACTCGACCGTCTGGCCTTCATTAAGATTTGCATAGCCGCCGGTCTTTATTTCCGAATGATGGACGAAGAGATCTTCGCCGCCCCCATCCGGAGTGATAAAACCAAAACCCTTACTTGCATTAAACCATTTTACTTTACCTGTACTCACTTTAGTTACTCCTAAGCCCTTTTACGGGCCATTCAAAATACTATCTCTCATTGTTAATTTACAGGGGGCATACACTTGAGAGATGAAAGGATACACCGCCATTTCCAATATTCTAACATAAAAATCGGCTTATGCAACAAATAAAATCGGAAAAATTTAAAATATTTTTTCGACCGGAAAAAACGCTTTTTTACGTCAAAATCAGCCTATCCGCCCGCCTCGAAAGGTTTTTCGGGCCCCGGGGCATCTGTTTTGTATATATTTTCGCATCGAATTCTTCTATAGACAGCACATCTGTCACCATCTCAAAAACCGTCTTTTTTCCGATTGACAATGCGGCGGTTCTCTGCTACTTTTCTTTTCAATCAGCCAACTTTATTAAAATTTTATGGAGGTCAAAAAAATGAAAAAGAATCTTAATGTGCTGGGTCTTGTAATCACTATTTCAATCCTTCTGCCGGCAACGTTTCCGCTTTTTGCAGCCGAACAGCCGAAGGAAAAGCCGTCACTTGTCGGCAACTGGAAAGTCCTCATCGACTTTGACGGAAACCAGATGGCTAATCTGTTTTCGGTTGAAAAGAAAGCCGACGGCACCCTTGCCCCTCAGTGGGGCGGAAGAGGAGAAATCTCCAATGTCAAGCTCGATAACAACAAGCTTTCTTTCACACAGACCTTCAGGGGCCGCAACGGTGAGGAAATGCAAACCGATATCACTGTCGAGCTTCTCGAAAACGGGACAATCAAGGGAACAATGTCGAGCGACAGGGGTGATTTCGACTTCACGGGTACACGGTTAGTCCCAAAGGGGCCTGCTGTCGGGAAATGGGAATTCCAAACCGCCCGCGGCGATACAACTCGCATTTCAACTCTTACAATTTCACAAAATCCAAAGGGACAGCTCGAAGGCAAATGGATTACTCAGCGGGGAGAAAATAAAATTTCAGATATCAAGTTCGACAAAGGCAAGCTCTCTTTCAAAAGAATAGTCGATATGAATGACCGAACGAGAGAATCAACCTTTGAAGGGGAGGTAAAAGGCGACGAGCTTATCGGCAAATTTACAACGGCGAGAGGCGAACAGCCGGCAACTGGAAAGAGAATCGGAAAAGAAATCGTCGGCGACTGGGACCTCACAGTTACTTCCGAAATGGGTGAGCAGAATAATAAGCTTATCGTTTACGGCGACCTGTCAGCAATTTACACCACCTTCTTCGGTATTGTCGATGTCAACGATCTGAAGCTCGAAGGGGAAAAGCTCACATTTACCGTAATTTTCAGCTTTGGCGACCGCACCTTCAAAATAGATTTCGCAGGCAAGGTAACTGGCGACAAGCTCGAAGGAGAAATGACCTCCGAGCGCGGAACGTCAAAAGTTGCGGGTAAAAAAGTTGTTCAAAAGCCCGCCGAAGCTGTCAAAGAGTCCGCTTCAAAACCGACGGAAGCTAAAAAAGAATAATTGTATTAAACCATAAAAGACTGCGTTGGATTTGCTTTTGCGACCATAAATATTGTTCGTCAGCCCCCCATTTTCGGGCGCTTTTTTATTATTTGCCTGCTGCGTCTTTTTCGTATCTTAAGCAACCGTCTATCCGACCGATGTTGGTAATAATTGAAACCGGCTGTTGACGTTTTCCATAATTTTAAATATAATCTTGAAAAAAATAAGCCGAAGTGGCGGAACTGGCAGACGCGCGGGATTCAAAATCCCGTCCGGTTCACCCCGGGTGAGGGTCCGACTCCCTCCTTCGGCATTATTTTCTTGAAATATGATTTGCCTCCTGGATAATGACAGGTGATTAAGTGTGTATATCATTTTCCAATGATTGATTTGATATGATATCGAGTGTTTGAAAGATAGTTAATTAGTTTTAATATATGGCATCACCCGGCCATCGAATTGAAAGAAGGCACGGTTAAAAAATTATGAAAGACGTAACCTTATTTGCCATTGCAAAGTCTCGCCTTTTTGTTTCGAGGATTTTCGGCCTGCTTATAATCGCGCTGCTGATTTTCACAGGTCACTCTTTTCAGCAGGGCAAAACAATCGATATTTTTTTCGAAATTTCAGGCTTGCTTTTAATTTCTATTTGCAGCTTCGGCAGACTCTGGGCTTTAATGTATATCAGCGGCTATAAGTCCTACAGCCTGATTACCGAAGGTCCCTACTCAATTGTCCGTCATCCGCTTTATTTCTTCAGCTTAATCGGCGCAATAGGAATCGGACTTGCCTCAGAAAACATTTTAATCCTCGCCCTTATCGTATGTTTCTACCTTCTTTATTATCCGCTCACCATTCTGGCGGAGGAAAGAAAACTGGCCGACAAATTCGGTCAAACTTATGCTGCCTATATTTCAAAGGTACCCCGCTTCATTCCGAAATTATCTTTGTATAAAGAACCGGAGTTTTATAATATCACAATCAAAAAGCTGGCACGCAATTTTGCTGAAGCTATGCTTCTTGTCTGGATTTTCATCCTGATGCACTTTATTGAGCTGCTTCAGGATGATGGAATCCTCAAGGTTTTCTGGCGAATACCCTGAAATTCATTTTCTGCACTTGTTTCTCTAATCCCGCAAGATTCATTCTAAACTTTTTATAATTTTCTATATGCCTGTGTGACTGTGCATCTTCAAACCTTCTTTTATGTTCTTTACGCATTACGACATACGCTTTACGCTGCACGAGTCACTTTTATTTTCTCTTGCAAAAAAGCCTCTTGTCTATATAATACCAAATCCTTGTAAATACAATAAACGAATGAATAAATATTATTTATTGTTTTAACGGAGCGAACTTAAAATGTCAAAAGCCCCAAAAGCAAACGCAGTCGTCGGCCAGTCCGGCGGACCTACCGGAGTCATAAACGCCTCTCTGGCAGGCGTCATCGAAGAAGCAAAAAAACACCCCGAAATCCAGAACCTGTACGGCGCAGTCCACGCTGTTTCCGGCATTCTGAAAGATCAGTTCATCAATCTCAAGAAATTATCCCACAATACTCTCGATATTCTCGCTGCTTCGCCCTCATCTGCTCTGGGCAGCAGCCGCATGAAGCCCGATGAGGAAACCTGCCGCCAGATCTTCGAGGTCTTCAAAAAGCGCAACGTCCGCTACTTCTTCTACATCGGCGGCAACGATTCCGCCAATAGCGCGTATATAATCAACTTGATGGCTGCCAGGGCAGGTTATGAGCTTCGTGCATACCACATCCCCAAGACTATTGACAACGACCTGCTCGTTACCGACCACTGTCCCGGCTACGGCACCGCTGCCCGGTTCGTCGCCTGCGCACTTATCGGTGATGACCTCGATAACCGCGCTCTTCCCGGTATAAAAATTGACTGCATTATGGGCCGCCATGCAGGCTTCCTTACAGCCGCTGCTGCTCTTGCAAAAAACAAGGATGATGATGGCCCACATCTGATATATTTCCCTGAACGGCCGGTCTCTATGGATAAGTTTCTTGCCGATGTCGATGCTGTCTATAAAAAATACGGCCGCTGTGTCATCGCAGTCAGCGAGGGCATCTGCGACACCGACGGCAAAACCTGGGCCGAAAAAATCGCAGCCACCCGTGACGAAAAAGACGCCCATGGGAATATCCAGCTTTCGGGCACCGGCGCACTCGCAGATTTCTTAGCCGCACAAATAAGGGGAAGCCTCAAAATAAAACGTGTCCGCGCCGATACCTTCGGCTATCTGCAAAGAAGTTTCGCAGGGCTTCAGTCGTCAGTTGATCTCAGAGAAGCTCGTCTTTGCGGCAGGCAGGCAGTAAAATACGCTATGAAGGAAGACAGCGGCTCGGTTGCCATAAAACGGCTCCCGGGCAAACAGTATAAAATTGAGCTGTTCCTGACTAATCTGGAAAATGTTGCTGAAAAAACAAAATCGCTGCCGGAGGAATTCATTAATGCCGAAGGCAACGGCGTAACCGATGCTTTCGTAAAATACGCACTGCCTCTGGCCGGCCCGCTGCCTAAAACGATTTTCCTCGGCAATAACCCGAAAGTCTAATTCCGTATAAGGTTTTTGATTTAACCATAGAGTGGCATGAAAGGGTATTATTTCACTTCATACATTGATCTTTGCTTTTCCGTGGCTTTTCCATCTTTTAAAAAGAACCTATCCCAAAATGATGCCCGCTATTACTTTCTTAAATACCATAAATAGCATTTTTTGAGGTTTTGGGATTACTTCTACATATAATCATAATTTATTTAAAATTTTTAATAAATTTTCTTGACATTCTTTTATATGTAATTATAATTGATGCCAGATAAATAATTTTTTAAAGGAGACCAGAAATGAGGAATAAGAATGTTAATCTGGCAATTGCAGCGGTTTTATTCCTTCTCGAAATCCAATGCGTCGCCGGTACTATTGAAGTTCGTGTTTGCGGCATCAACGACCAGCCGATCAACCCCATAGAAGAAATATGCTTGTTACCTTCAGATGTCATCAGCCTCGAGGTGGTATATATTGCAGATTCGAACTTTTCCTTGATTGTATTAGGTACCGAAATTTATTTAGGATTGGGTCATGGGACCCTTTCTATTGCAAATGTAGTTTGGAACCCCGCTTTCGAGCCGTCACTTAGGGGTATTCAAATTAGCAGTAATCCGCCTAAGATTCTGATTTGGGGCGACGCTTGTATTAATGAGATTCACGGGCAGAATGAACCTGTTCGCCTTATAGGAAATATCCTTTATCATTGCGATATAGGGGGGACAGACACAGTTCTTATTCGAGATAGTCAAAATCCTCCAGCCAGCGGTTCGTGGGAAGTTGATCCAGAATGGAATCCTTATCTACCTTCTTATGGGAATGGTTTTATTATCCAAGCCGGAATGATAATCGGACCCGAACATCTTTACAGCTACTCTACTCCAGTTAATTTTCAGGATTTCGCTATTTTCGCAAAGGCTTGGTTGAGTAAAACAGGCGAATCAAATTGGAATCCTGATTGTGACTTTTATCCTCATAATGATGGCCAAGTGGATACTTTAGACCTCTCTTATCTTATCGACCATTGGTTATGTCCATATTGGGATTGTAATTGCGGCCATTAAAGAAAATTGGCATTTTTCTATTCTTTCCAAATTTTACCTTTTATATTCTCAAATTTAAAAATTCTTTATTCAGGGATTCAATGTAATGAATTTTGATTGTCCTTCACACTTTGCCCTTCACTCTTAACACACCTTTCAGTATAATCACTGCAATTATTTGTTGTGCGGGAAGATTATATGATAAAGACCAAAATTATAATTACGATTGGACCAGCCTGCGGCGATGTTAAAATCATCTCCCGGATGCTCGATAACGATGTCGATGTCTTCCGCCTAAATTTCTCTCACGGCTCTCTCGACGACAAAAAAAAATACCTCGACCTTATAAGTTCGGCTGTCTCGTCACAGCACAGGATGGTTGCAGTTATGGGAGATATCTGCGGCCCGAAAATCAGGACAGGCCTTATCGACTCTGAAGGCTTCATCCTGAAGGAAAACGACACCATCCGTATCGTCCGTCAAAAAGATACAATAGAAGACCTGCAGCTTACCACAACTTATGAAAAATTTATCGATGATGTCCAGCCGGGCAACAGAATCTTCATCGATGACGGCCAGATTGAGCTTAAAGTAACCCAAAAAACATCTAACGACCTTCTCTGTAAGGTTATAACCGGCGGCCGCATATCCAGCAGCAAAGGCATAAACCTTCCCGATACCCACATCAGCATACCATCGATTACAAACCGCGACTGGCAGTGTATTGATTGGGCCGTTAAAAATAACCTCGATTTTCTTGCAATGAGTTTCGTCAGAACCGCTGGTGACATTCAGCAATTGCGCGATTATCTTGAAAAAACCGGCTCTGACATCAAAATAGTCGCAAAACTCGAAACGCCCCAGTCTATCAAACACATCGATGATATTATTCAGGCGGCCGATGCTGTACTCGTCGCGCGAGGCGACCTCGGCGTCGAGATGGACCTCGCTGAAGTCCCTCTTATCCAGAAAAAAATCACTCATCTGTGCCGCCGTTACGGAAAACCGGTAATCGTTGCCACCCAAATGCTCCAGAGTATGATTAATTCGCCCTCCCCGACCCGCGCCGAGGTCTCGGATGTAGCCAATGCCATAATTGATTTTGCCGATGCCGTTATGCTTTCAGGCGAGACAGCCGTTGGAAAATTTCCCGTCCAGGCCGTCAAAACCATCTGCAGGATTGCAAAAGTCACAGAAAAGTTCCTCGACGAAAATGAACATATCCGTCCGAAAATAGCGACGGAAGATATCCTAGCCCTGACCGCTGCATTTGCACGAAGCGTCGCACAAATTGTCGATGATGTAAAGCCCGAACTCGTTGCCGTCTGGTCGCAGACAGGCTCATCCGCCCGCCTGCTCAGCAAGGCACGAATCAATGTCCCTATACTCGCTTTCAGTTCGAGCACAAAGCTTTGCCGCCAGATGGCGATACATTACGGCGTTGTGCCCTTCTACCAGACAACACCGCAGAATCTTGACACTTTCGTAAAAGTGGTCGAAAAATTTGTCCTCGAACATAATCTTGCCAAATTGAAGGATACCGTTATCATTGTTGCCGGCGAGCCAGTCGTATCTGAAGGAACAAAAAACGCCGTCCTCGCCCATATTGTCGGCGGCTCGCCGAGAAAAATTTTCTGATGTAAAAAAATATTTTCTTTTCAGGTATTAAAAGAATGGAAGAGCTTGATTTTACAATTGAAACTCTCGGGAAACCTAAAATTCCTTCACCTGTTCCGCTATCGATAGACAAAGGCGATTACAAGGCAAACTTTGTCTGCGACGACCAGTACATAATCTACGACATCGAAGGAAGCTTAGAAGGCACGCCTTTGCCGTTTTCCAAAAAACTAACCCTTGAGATTGCCGGTCCGCGCGATAAAATTTTCTTCGACCCGACAAAAACCCACGCAGCCATTGTCACCTGCGGCGGTCTCTGTCCCGGTTTAAATGATGTCATCCGCGCAATTGTTATGTGCCTTTGGTACCGTTACGGCGTGCGACAAATCTCTGGCATCCGTTACGGCTACCGGGGTTTCCTTCCCGAATTTGCTCTGCCCCTTATGGAGCTAAATCCCTCAGTTGTTTCCGAGATCCACAGCAGGGGGGGCACTCTCCTCGGTGCAGCAAGAGGCTACGGCGACCGCACAGCCGATATCGTCGATGCGCTCGAAAGAATGAACATCGGCATACTTTTCGGAATCGGCGGTGACGGCACACAAAACGGAATGCTGCACATCTGGGAAGAAATAAAAAAACGAAATCTCAAAATCTCCGTCGTCGGCATCCCGAAAACTATCGATAATGATTTAAGTTTCGTTCAGCGCTCATTCGGCTTCGAAACCGCTGTTTCCAAGGCCGTCGATGCTGTTGTAGCCGCCCATGTCGAGGCCTTTTGTGCTGTCAATGGTATCGGTCTGGTGAAGGTTATGGGCAGGCAATCCGGTTTTATTGCTGCACATACCGCTCTTGCAATGAACGATGTAAATTTTGTCCTTGTGCCGGAAGTTCCCTTCGACCTCGATGGCGAAAATGGCTTTCTTGCCCATCTCGAAAGAAGACTTCATCACCGCCATCACGCCGTCATCATTGTCGCAGAAGGTGCCGGTCAGGGCCTCATCGGCCAAACAACTGGTCTCGACCCCTGGGGTTTGAAAAAAATGGCTGACATCGGCATATTTTTGAAGGATAAAATTTCAGATTATTTCAAGAAAAGAAAAATCGAGGTCACAATAAAATATATTGACCCCGGCTACATCATACGAGGGACCGCTGCCAATGCCGGTGATTCAGTTTATTGTCAAAGGCTTGGCACTAACGCTGTCCACGCAGCCATGGCCGGAAAATCCGGCCTGCTCATCAGTCTCCTGCACGACCATTATGTCCATTTGCCCATCAGGATTGCCGTCTCGAAGAGAAACACCATCGACCCCGATGGGCCTCTCTGGCGTGATGTCATCGACGCCACAGGCCAGCCGCCCTTGATGAAAAATTCTTAGAATCCTTGCGATATCGCGACAATATGTTCCGGAATCTCTTAAAATGCCTCAGGAAGTATCTTTCTCGTTGCATTTCGCAGAAAGCTCGATATGTGCCGTTCGGTGTTCATCGTCAGGACCTTGCGGGCTATCCTGTTGCAGTCCTCTATGGTTACCGAACGGATTACCTGCTTGATTTCGGGTATCATTGGCGGCGTCAGAGATATGGTCCTTATCCCCATTCCCAATAATAACATCACATTTTCCGGCTCAGATGCCATCTCCCCGCACAAGCTCAAATCTATCTGGGCCTTGTGGGCATCCTGTATGACAGTCCGTATCAGCCTCAGCACCGCAGGGTCAACCGGCGAATATAATGTCGAAACCAGCTCGTTGCCCCTGTCAACTGCCAGTGTATATTGTGTAAGGTCATTTGTCCCGATACTGAAAAAATCCACATCTCGTGCCAGACTCGACGCCATCAGCGCTGCCGATGGTGTCTCTATCATTATTCCGATCTCGATGTTCCTGTTATAGGGTATGTTCTCCTCATCGAGGTCTTCCATCACATCGTGCAGAATCATCTTTGTCTGCATCAGTTCCTGCAGGTTCGTAATTAATGGAAACATTACCTTCAATTCGCCGAGAACCGACGCCCGCAATATCGCTCGAAGCTGTATCTTGAACATTTCGAGGTTCTGAAGACAAAATCTAATCGAACGCAGACCAAGAAACGGATTAGGCTCACGGACAAATCGTTTGCTTTGTGTAAATTTGTCCGCTCCGAGGTCCATCGTCCTTATTATCACAGGCTTGTTTTTGAAAACACCAACCGTGTCCGCGTATGCCTTGTAATGCTCTTCCTCTGTCGGCTCCGTCGGCCTGTTCAGGTATAAAAACTCCGTCCTATAAAGCCCTATCCCCTCGCCTCCCTTATCTAAAACCATATGGGCTTCTGCAGGGAACTCTATGTTGCCCAGCAGCACAATCCGCACACCATCCCTTGTAACAGCCGGCTTTTCCTTCAGCTCGGAAAGTTTCTTCTCGAGCTGTTCGAATTCCTGCGCTGTCTTATGATACTGGCTTAATGTCTCATAATCCGGATTGACAATCACTAATCCGTGGTTGCCGTCGATAATGATTATATCTCCGCCGCGCACAACCTCGCTGAGGCTCTCCAGTGCCACGACAGCCGGTATCCCCAAAGACCTTGCTACAATTGCCGTATGGCTCGTTCTGCCGCCCGCATCTGTGGCTATACCCTTCACAAACCGCTTGTTAAAACCCGCTGTCTGGGTCGGGCTTAGCTCCCTCGCTATAACCGCTGCCTCTTCTTTCAGTGTTTCGATGTCCTTGCGCTTCCTGCCCAAAAGCTGCTTGAGCAATCGCTTTTCGATATCATATATGTCCGCCGCCCTCTCGCTGATATAAGAGTCCTTTACCTTTGCAAAATGTGCCGCTATCTCCCGCAGTGAAGTAGAAACTGCATATTCCGCTGTTACAAGGTCCTTGTTGATTAAATCCGTTATCTTCTTTTGCAGCGCCTTGTCCTTTAAAAATCTTACATGTACAGCAAAAATGTCCTTTATGCTTTGCTCCTCGATATCACCGCCTTTTTTTTCCACCTCCGCCAGCTCGTCTATCGCCGCCTTGAATGAGTTTCTCGCCCTCTGGACCTCTATCATCCTCTGAGAAATCTCTATCGAGCGGCGTGGAATCAGATATTCCTCCGCATCCAGAACCATGGCCTTGCTGATTGCTATCCCCGGTGATACCGCAATTCCCTTTTTTATTTCCATCGCAACCTCTCGTTCAGCTAACTGATTTTTGTTCTTTGCAGCATCAGCCTGTAATTCCTTTCGGAGGCGGTTCTCCGAACATTTTTACCTCTACAAGCTCTCTTAACGCATCGATTGCTTCTTTCGCGTCCGGCCCCTCCGCCTTTACCTTCAATTTTGTGCCGTATCCTGCTGCCAGCATGCTTACCTGCATTATGCTCTTCCCGTCAACAATTGTCTTGTCATTACTGACTGTGATTTTGCTCTTGAACCGGTTAGATACATCCACAAACTGCATTGCAGGCCGCATATGAACCCCCTCCGCATTTTTTATCTGCATCTCTGCCTCGATGATTATTTTTTCCAATATTTCCGCTCCGGTTCGAATCATAAAAACGGCTTCTCGTCGGCTTCGATCAAAAGATCCTTTACCTGCTCTACGGTGCGCGCCTGTCTTAAAAACTTGCGGAACTTTTCCTGCTGAAGATGCCTGAAAACCTTTTCCATCGCCTCCAGGTGCCTGTCAGGATTGTCCTTGGGGCTAAGTAAAAGCACTACCGAAAAGACCGGCTGTTTGTCCAAAGAGCGAAAATCTATCCCGCTGCTGCTCTGGCCTATTGCCGCCACCACATCCTTAACTGCCTCGTGTTTGACATGCGGGACCGCTACCCCCTTGCCCATCCCTGTGCTCGCCTCGTTTTCACGCCTGATCACTGACCTGGCTATCTTCTGGCAGTTTCCCTTGCCAATCTTTCCTGCCTTGTCAAGTGCCGTTACAAGCTCCGTTATCACTCCGTCACGGTCCCTGGAGCTAAGCTCCGGGATGATTGCCTCGAAACAGACAAAGTCTGCGAAATTCATATTTCTCCTGCTCAGTTTCTCTGGCTTCTTTTTCCTAATGCCAGTTGTTCCATACCATTATTTCTCTTTTTTATTTTATGTCAATCCCATTCCGCGTTTGTGCTTATTGTCACGTTTTTTGGCCTTCTCTTTCATCAGCTGCCGCTCGAGTTTATGGCTGGCTTGGTCAACGGAGCTTAAAACTGTCTTGTCGGCCCCTTTCACGACGAATACTTTCCTGTGCCTCGCCCTTGCTATCATTTCAACGTTTACTTTCCCTCTCTGTTTGCCGTCAAGCACCACCTCAATCTCCTTGATGCTGCTCAAATACTTTGGCATCTTCTCTATCTTGTCTATGACATGTTCCCTTATATCATTCGTGACATCAATGTGTTTGCTTGTTATTCTTACCTGCAACTTTTACCTCCTTTATTTATTTTTCAACAAAATATCTGCACTTGCTTCAAACGCTTTATGAAAGCAGAGTTTGCGCAAATCGACTTTCGAAATTATACACAATCCTGTTTAAAATCTCAAGTGCTCTTTTGGCCTGGTAAAAGAACGCATTTCACTAATCGCCCCTGAGCATTCTGAGCCCGAAAACACCTCCTGCATACCCATCCGCCGGCGCAATAAACTTTACGGTTACCTTTTCTTTATCTCTGGTCACATCTAATGGAATCGGGTAGAGTTTTTCGAAGAACTGCTCAGGATGCCCGGATTCTATCTCGACAGTTCCAAGCGACACATCATTTACCTTTATCTCGAACGTCCTTTCGGTATCGCCGCCCCAATATTTGCATTCCAGCGTCATCGGAGCATCCGGGAAAACCTTCAAATCATAGCTGAAAAAACCGCCTTCTCGGGCATCCCGCCACGTCCCGCCTGCATACTGTCCGCTGTAACTGTTGTTTGTCTGAAGATTATGCTGACCTTCTGATTCCTCGTTTCCAATAATTACCGAATCGACCTGCTTTTCAACAATCTTCCTGGCATCTTCAGCCTGCTTTGCGGCCTCTTGTTTTTCTTTTTCAGCCTTGTCCGCTTTCCATTTCTCATATTCCTGTTCGTTCAGCAGGTTCCAGTAAAGTGCATATCTCTGTCCATGAAGCCTGTAAAAAGGTATCAGCTCAACATCTTTCGGCCTGCCGACATTGACCGTTTTGAAAGTCAGATCTTTCCCTTCCACCGGCTTTACCCATTCATCGAGAGGCTTGCCGTCAATAACAAAGACCGGCACTTCAATCGAAGGTGCATTATGCTGGCTTCTCTGGTCTCCTACATACTGCATCTCGCGAGTCAGCTTTTCCGTCCCAAGTTCCCCTGCCAGCACCAGCGGCCCATACATAATTGAAGCGACCTTCTTATCATCATGCATCCTGTGCAAATGAAGACTCATCGGCATCTGAACCTCAATCCGGTCGCCCTTGTTCCACTTCCTTTCGATAGCCGCGTAGCTCGCTGCAGCAGTCTTTATGTTTTGCACCTGACCGTTGACCTTAATAATAGCACCCTTTGTTGCCCAGTAAGGAATTCTGATTCGAATCGCAGTCTGAACAGGCCTTTTGGTCTCAATTGTGATCCTTGTTGAATCTTCCTGCGGGTATTTTGTCTCCTGCCTTACAACAATTTCCTTATCGGCCCAGTTCAGTTCGGAAGCTATAAATAAATTTACGAACAGCCCGTTCGCATCGTGATAATAAATACTATCTCCATATTTGGCATGGTTTTCCATCCCCGTCCCTGTGCAGCACCAGAACGAATCTTCCGGCGTGCAGTAAATCTTGAAATGGCCCGGATTCATCGCCACATAATACATAACCATCCCGTTTTCCGGACTCTGCGAAGCCAAAATCTGGTTGTAAATAGCCCTCTCGTAATAATCCGCATACTTCTCATCTGCTGTCCACTCGAATAAATGCCGTGTAAGCTTGAGCATATTATATGTGCAGCAGGTCTCAGCGCTTTCAACACTCAATTCCCTCGCAAGCAGGCTCGGCGGAGTCCGCCAGTGCTCATAATTGCTTGTCCCCCCAATCGAATACATTCTATTGCTTATAACAGCATCCCAGAAAAATGATGCTATATCATGATATTTCTTTTCGCCCGTCAGTTCGTATTCTCTTGCTGCGCCGATTATCTTTGGAATCTGGGTGTTCGCGTGAAGCCCGTGCAGCCAGTCTTTGCCTTTCATCAGGGGCGTAAAAACAAATTCATGGTCAAACCGCTTGGCAAGGGCAAGATAATCTGCGTTTCCCGTAAGGGCATAAAGATTTGCAAACACCTCATTCATCCCGCCAAACTCTATCTTAAGCATTATCTGCATCTGCTCGTCGGTCAATCGGTCAGTCCGCTTCTTTGCCCATCGGGCCATTCCTTCGGCCACTTCGAGCGCCTGCTTATTGCCGCAATATACATACATATCAGCCAGTCCCGCATAAATTTTATGCAGCGTGTACCACGGCGCCCATACAGGTTCCAGTGCCTCTACCCGGTCAAAAAAACTCTCCGGAAACGCACTGAGGTACCCGCTGTCCCCTATCGCCTTCTGACATTTCGCAAGCTCTGCAACGATATACTCTCCCTTTTTCTTAAGCTCCTCATCTCCGGTGCTTGCATACATAAAAGCACAGGCTGAAAGGTAATGTCCTATCGAATGCCCCCTCAGCTCGATATTCGGCGCCTCCCATCCTCCATAAGGTTTTGCCGTGCTCGGCAGTCCTGCATTCAGCCTGAACGTATGCAGCAGCCTGTCCGCATCCAGATCATGAAGATATTTTCTGTCCAGCTCCATTGCATCCTTGAACGGACCATCTAAAAGCTTTACGTCTGTAAGCTCAAATGGCTTTGCTGAAAAAACTATCTTCGGCTGAACCTTCTCATGGGTAGTTTCATTTCCAGTTCCCTTCTGTTCACCTCCGCATCCGCTTATCCTTAAAACCATAACCAAAACAATTACCACTATATTAATTACTGTTACCTTCTTCATAATTCGCTCTCCAACTTTATAATTAATCAGCCTAATATTTATTTTTTCGATTCATCGATAACACACTTTGGTGTAATAACACCGTCGCTTATGACCATCCGCAGCGCCTCTTCCACCGTCATATTCATTGACACCGTATCCTCCCTGGGCAGCAGAATAAGAAAACCGGTTAACGGTGATGGTGCAGTCGGCACTATAATACTGAGAAGCTCTACTTCTTTGCCGTCTATTATCCTTTTCATTCCACCGCCGGTAACAAAACCGATGCACCACACACCCTTTCTTGGAAACTCGACTGCTACAACCCGTGAAAAAAGCTCAGTCTTTTCTTTCTGTGACAAAAGAAAATCCGAGACCTGTTTTACATAAGGATATACCCGCCTGATCCCAGGAATATTTCCCATCAGTCTCTCTACATATCTCCACAGCCTCCTGCCTATCACGTTTGCAAGGGCAAGCCCAACAAAAAAAACTATTATAAGTGCTATGATAAATCCCGCAAGGCTTCCCCATCCACGCACCCAGAATTCACGCATGTTGTCCCTTACCGCTGTATCCGTCCACGCTATCCCGTTGAGGGTCATCATTATCAAAATAATACCTTCGTTGATCGCCCTGCCTATCGAATCCTGTATGAACCTGTATGCCCAGATAAAAACCCACAGCGTAACCACCGTCGGTATCATCACCGTCAGCCCGCGGACAAAATACTTTTTCAAATCGCTCGCCATAAACTGTCCTTTCTTCGGCCGGTCAATAAATTAATATGGCCTTTTGAAAACCTAAACCGCATCCTTTTCACTGTCAATTGAAAAATTCTTCGGCAGATGCATCCCTGATAAATGCACAATCACCCCCGGTATAGAGCCTATCATCCAAATCAATCGCTGGCTGACCGCAACCGCCCTTGCGGCTGTCGTACCGACAAGTGCGAAATGTTCGAACATATACGCAAGAGGCCCCTCAACAAGCACAACCCCCCCCACACTTATCGGAACCATCCCGGATATCCAGCTTAATGTGAAAAAAACATAATAATAATTAACGCTTACATCTGCCCCTATTTGCCTGCCTATCAGCCAAAATCCCGTTATCGTCAGAATCTGAAGCCCTATCGTTAACAATAAAACTGCGAAAACCTCAAGCGGACTTCTGCGATAAAGAACTATTGCCTTGCCTAATTTCCCGAACAACCTTCGGCCTGTCTGGACTCCATAGCCCAGGATTACTGCTCTTGTTCTCGGTATTGCCAGGAACAAAAAAATTATCGCAGCAATTATGATTAATGCAGAAATCAGCATCGTTCTGTTCTGGTAAAAAACATCCAGCCAGTTGCTGTTCCTCATCGATAAATCCATCTGCTGCCTGTTAGGCAGAAAAAAATAAAAAATGACGATTACAGCTATCGAGCCGGCCAACCCGATAATCCGGTCAACAACAACGCTCAGAACTGCCTCGAAATGTTTGTCCGTATGTTTTGTTACATACCACGCTCTCGCCAAATCTCCCCCAACCGAGCTCGGCAGAAAATTATTATAAAAAAGCCCTAAAAGATGCAGTTTCACCGCTGACCAGATTGAAATAAATATCGCCTGCGTCCTTAAAAGTATCCACCATCGAAAGGCCACCACAACCTGCCCAGCCATATAAAACAAAAACGCAAGGATAAAAATCCACACATTTATCTGGCCCAGCACCCCAAGCATCTCCCTGCTGAACCATCCCTGCTTCCATCCCCACACCAGACCAGCCGCCACGAATAATATGCGGACAAGAAAAAATACCTTCTTTTTTATTTCACCCATCAAAAATGGCCTTCAAAAATACTTGTTTTTCCAAATCATAACGGGTAAAACCTTTTATGGCAAGTTTGAAACTTTTGCTCTTTTATATATGAGTTTTTTTGTCATTCTGAGCGCAGCGAAGAATCTCCCTTTTGGGAAGCTCAAATGTTATCTCAATTGAGCAGTTCACCTGCGGCCATATAAAAAACTCATTTAAAAGAGAATTATGATGGAGAAAATATCTATGCCTAAAATAAAATCTATTGAAGAAACAAAAAAATTCGCCCCGAAATTTGATAAAAACGGCCTAATACCGGTAATCGCCCAGGATTCAAGAACCGGCCAGATCCTGATGTCCGCATATATGAATAAAAAAGCCCTTAGTGAGACCATTAAAACCGGCTTTGCTGTATATTACAGCCGCTCCCGCAAAAAGCTCTGGAAGAAAGGCGAAAAAAGCGGCCATTTCCAGAAAGTAAGACAAATCCTCGTCGATTGCGACCAGGATTGCCTAATCCTTAAAGTTTCCGTCAAATCCGGCCAGTGCCACGCAGGCTATCAATCCTGTTTCTACCGCTCTATCGATAAATCTGAACCAAAAAAACTCAAATTCCTCGCTAAAAAAGTCTTCAACCCTGCCGATATTTATTGAAAAAAACTTTTTTTCCCCGCTTGTGATGTCTTCTAATCTCAGCGCATTGTTATTCGCATTACGATTTACGCAATACGAATAACGTTTCTCGCTCAACCCATTTCCCCATGCTCTCCGGGTTTGACAGCCACTTCTATCTTCAATCTTTGAGGCTGAACTTCTGGAATACGGATACTGAATCTTTCCCAGCTTACGCCTTTTCCTATTTTATGCCCGGGCACATATATGACCTCTGTGCTGCCTTCACGCAATTTAATTTCATCAGCCGAGAATATTGTCGCATCGATATGCACTTTTAACGGACCTGTCGAAAACAAAGGCCGCTCAATAACACCTTCGATAAGCAGGTCATTTCCATCCTGATAAGCATCAGCCCAGCGAATTATAACATTTTCCGAAGAGCTGCGGTTTATGGTTGCCATCCCGTTTTCCGTCAGGTTCACACGTTTCGCTGCGCAGCCGCAGAAAAAAAACATTGCGGCAATTATACACACTAACAAAAATGTTTTGTTCACTTTTTTATCCTTAAAAAATAAATCCTTAAATTTCCTGTTCGGCTTCCCTGTGCTCGAACCATCCGTAAATCGCAGGCAATACAAGCAGGGTCAGGCACCACGACGAAATGAGCCCTCCCAGCACCACGACGGCCAGCGGCTTTTGTATTTCGCTGCCCGAACCGCTCGCCCATAAAAATGGGACAAGGCCGAACATTGTTGTCAGCGTTGTCAAAAGAAGAGGCCTTAACCGCAATTCGCATCCTTTTCTGATTGCCTCATCCAGGCTCAATCCTTCCCTGCGCAGTTGTATGAAGAACGACACCAGCACTATGCCGTTTTCAACTGCGGTCCCGAAAAGAACAATAAAACCTACAATCGCAGGAACGCTCAATGTTACCTTGAAAAGCAGTACGAATAAAATTCCGCCGACAAGCGCAAACGGCAGATTCAGCATAACCAGAATCGAAGAACGAAGCGAATTGAAAACAGAAAAGAGCATTACGAAAATCAGCAGAACCACTGCAGGCACGGCTATGGAAAGCGTTTTCATTGCACGCTGCTGGTTCTCAAACTGCCCGCCCCAGGCCAGAAAATAATTGCCCGGCAGTTCCTTTTCTATGTCTTCAAGTTTACTTTTTGCCTCTCGGACAAAACTGCCGATATCGCGCCCTCGGACGTTGCATTCGACCACGACCCTGCGCATACCCCATTCTCGGCTTATCTGCGCGGGCACTTCCATAATGGAAATTTTCGCCAGCTGTGACAATGGAATTCTCTGTCCGGATGGAGCAGGCATAAGAATGTCGCCTATTGCCTTTTCGTCATTTCGTTTGTCCTCGGGAAAGCGGACAGATACTTCGAAACGCCTGTCTTTTTCATATACAGTTGTGGCGGCTTTGCCTCCTACAGCCGCCTCGACTATTTCATTAATGGTATTTACATTGATGCCGTACCGGGCAATTGCCTGTCTGTCGATATCAATATCCAGCTGTAAAAATCCGGATATCTGTTCAACCTTAACATCGGTTGCCCCTCTGATGCCGGAGATAATATGCTCTATCTGCTCGCCTGTTTCACCGAGAGTAACAAGGTCGTAGCCGAAAATTTTTATGGCAACATCGGATTTCACTCCTGATATCAGCTCGTTGACCCGCAGCGCAATAGGTTGAGAAAAATTCAACTTCAGGCCCGGTATCCGGCTCAACTCTTTTTCCATCTTCGCAATAAGCTCCTCTTTGGTTTTTACCTGCCAGTATTTTTTGGGCTTGAGCATAATCAATAAATCATTCTGTTCAGGCCCCATCGGGTCTTCGGCAATCTCCGCGCGGCCGGTTTTCGTAACAACAGTCTCTACCTCAGGAAAATTGAGCAGTATTTTCTCTGCCGTCTCACCGACCATTATCGATTCTTCTAACGAAGATGTGGGAAATTTAACGACGTTTATGGCTATGGAACCCTCGTCCAGATAAGGCATAAATTCGGCACCGACAAACTTAAAACCCACGAGTGAAACAAAAAAAATGACCGCTGCTGTCAAGACCGTTGCTTTCTTGTGTTTTAATACTGTATTTAACAGGGGAATATAAAATTTCTTTACCAAACGAATACCGATATTGTCCTGCTGAATCGCCGAGGCCTTTAAAAAATAGTAGGAAAGAATCGGCGTTACGGTCAGTGAAACCAGAAGCGAACCGAGCATTGCAAACATAATAGTCAAAGCCAGCGGCTTGAACATCTTGCCTTCCTGCGCCTGCAAACTGAACAAGGGAACGAATACAAGCACAATTATCAAAATGGCGAACAAAACGGGGACGGCGACTTCCCGCACCGCTTCTGAGCAAATACTGATTTTGTCCTTCGATAAATGACGTTCAGACAGGTGCCTGAATATGTTTTCACCAACAACTATATTAGCGTCCACAATCATACCCAGCGCAATTGCCAGACCGCCCAGAGACATCAGGTTCGCAGATAAACCCGTCATCTTCATCAGGATAAAGCATATCAGCGCAGATATCGGAAGCGACAGACAAACAATAGCGCTTAAACGAAAGCTGCCCAAAAATAAAAACAGCACGAAAATCACAAGCAATCCTCCCTGCATCAATGCATCTGAAACGGTGCGGACGCACGCCTCGATTAATTCCGTCCGGTCATAGAAGGTATTTATCTTTACTCCTTCCGGAAGCCGCTGCTGTATTTGGGCTATCCTTTCCCTGACTTTCGTCACAACCTCCTTTGAGTTGGAATCCTTAAGCATTATAACCATCCCGCAGACCGTCTCTCCCTTTCCATCCCGCGTAAATGCACACTGGCGGATTTGAAGGCCTATTTCTACCGCTGCTACGTCTCTCAGATATACAGGCACATTCTCATATTCACGGACTACGATATTCTCGATATCTTCCGGCGATTTTATAAAGCCTGCACTCCTCGCGATAATCTGCTCGCGGCCTTTAACAATAAAATTTGCCGGCGCTGCTGAATTATTATTGGCAATCGCTTCAATCACCTCATTTATTGATACTTTATACTTTAACAGTTTATCCGGCTCGACAATTACATGGTATTGCTTGACAAAACCTCCGAATGAATTTATCTCTGTCACCCCCTGAATTGTGCTCAACTGCGGCTTGATGACCCAGTCCTGCAATGTGCGCAGTTCCGTCGGGTCTGCAATTGAATTGTCGGATTCGAGAGTGTATTGATAAATCTCACCGAGGCCTGTGCTTATGGGCCCCATTTCCGGCTCGAAACCAGCGGGAAGATTTTCCCTGGCGATAGCAAGCCTTTCAAAAACAAGCTGCCGCGCAAAATAAATATCCACTCCGTCTTCGAATATCACTACTACCTGCGAGAGGCCTGCTTTGGAAAGAGAGCGGATAAGCTGTATCCTCGGAAGGCCGTTCATTTGTATTTCAATCGGATTCGTTATCAGTCGCTCTACTTCGGCAGGTGCTAATCCTGACGCCTCGGTCAAAACCATTACCTGAACGTTCGTTACGTCGGGAAAAGCGTCTATCGCAAGCTTCGTCCAGCAAAATACTCCCCCTGCGGCAACTGCAATGGCTGCAATGACGATTAAAAGACGGTGCCTGAAAACTGCTGAAATGAATCTGTCCATTATGTATCTCCTTGTCATTCAGCGCAGCCTGCGCCCATTTTGGATTTCAACAGTTCCGATTTCAGCAGGAAAACATCCTCTACTACCACCTCATCACCCTCTCTGATGCCTTCCGATACAGCAGCTTCATCCCTGGTTTCATCTTTTATCTTTATTTCTCGCGGCTCGAATTCTTCATCCGCTGTTCTTATAAAAACTCCCTTTTGACCGTTTATAATTTGAACCGCCTGCTGCGGAACAATGATGTTTTCATCCTCAGAAACCACGATTAATTCTGCGACGACAAACATTCCAAGTTTCAGAAGGTTTTGCGGATTTTCAATAATGCCGCGTATTTTAACTGTATGAGAATCCTTGTCCACGCGGGGTGAGATAAAAACTATTTCTCCTTCGAACACCTTCTCGGGATAAGCTGTTGACTTCACGAGGATTTTCTGGCCCGTCTTCACAGCCGCCACGTCCTTTTCATACACGTCAAACGTCCCGTGAAGTTTCGAATGGTCGGCTATTGTGCAGATAGATGAAATCGAATCAACCCTCTCGCCTTCTTTAACAAAGCTGCCGATAATTGTGCCCGAAAGAGGGGATTTAATTTCCCGCGATGTGCCGTTTGGGCCGTTTATTGTGCATATAACATCGCCTTCTTCGACAATCGACCCTACTTTTGCCTTAAGGCCCGAAATATCGCCAGCATCTGGTGAAGTGATGTGTTTGACCGTTTCACTCTCCTGCGCTATCTGGCCGGACACAGGAATCTTTTTGATAAGCTTGCCTCGTGCGGCTTTGATTGTTTTTATGCCTATCAGTTCCTGAGATTGTATGCTGATGTCAACGCAGTTTGTTTCCTGGATATGCTCATCGTGTCCGGATGCTTCCTGATCCAGTTGCAGATAATTCGGCCCGATGCGTGAAATCGCAAAGCCCGCGCCTGCAGACAATCCTATTATTAATAACCATTTTATAAGTTTCATTGGAGATATGCCTCCTTTCTCATTGACATATAAACTGCCTTTTCAAGTTCTGTCACTGCACTGTTAAGATTGTAAAGTCCTTCGTAATACCTGACTCTTGTCTCTGCCGCCGTCCTCACCCGGTCAAGATAGCTTAAAAAATCTATTTCACCCTCGCTGTATCCGAGGTCTGCTAAATGTAAAAGCTCATTGGCTTCCTCAAGTGACTTTTTCAGCGACTCGAGCTGTTTTTGCGCAAGCTCTGCCTCTAAATATGACTCATACACTTCGAATGCTGCTTCTCTTCTGGTCGCTTCGAGCCTCACCCACTGGGCTTCTTTTTCTGCCGCAGCTTTTTGAATCTGGCCGCGGTTGCCCCCCCACAATGGAAAGCTGAACCCGAAAATCACCCCGTAGTCGTTCTCATAATCTTCCCTTATTCTCTGAAATCCGATATAAGGTGCCGGCAGCCGTTTAAGCTCTTCTTTTTTCACGTTTTTCGTTTTTGAGTCAAGATTGAGCTGCTCTGCTTTGACATCAGGCCGGTTCACAAAGGCAATTTCCGTTAAATTCTGCAAACTCAATTCTAATCTATCTTCTTTTAGCTCATCCTCGGTATCGAATGGAATTTCCATATCTCTTCCCATAAGAAGATTAAGCTGCGCCTTATCGGTTTTCAGCTCTTTCTCAGAACCAAGATATTCGTTCTCCGCCCTAAGCAGCTCGATTCTTGCCCGCTGCAATTCATTCTTCAAGGCCTGGCCTGATTCGAGACGCTGCTGGATACGGCTGAAAAAATTTCTCAAAATCTCAAGATTGCCTTTGGCAAGCTCAATTTGTTTTTTATCGAGAGTTATTTTGTGAAACGTTTGCCTGACCTGTGAATAAACCTCCCCCCGCACCTGCCGTAAAGTTTCCTGCTGAGCTGACACCCCAATTCCGGCAATCTCCTTATTCAGCTTTCTTACTCCGAACGGCTCGAACTGCTGGCGAATCTCGAAGCTGTCAAGATTGGCTTTGCTGTCTTCGTCATCGCTGCTCTTGAAACCTCCGATTTCGAATTCCATTTCAGGGTCCGGAAAGCTTGCCGCTGTTATTAAATCTCCGCCCGCAGCCATTATCGCTTTGCGGGCCTCTTTAATACGGGGATTATTTTCAAAAGCTGTTGTGATCGCCTCTTCGAGAGTAAGCACCTGTGAAGCACCGCTCTGTCCGCAAAAAGAAACCACAATTATAAAAGCATTGAGTATAAAAAATCTTTTTCGTCTCATGCTAAACACCTTCAACAATTTGAAACATTAAAAAATCGAGTGAACCGGCAGAATCACAGAGAATCCCGAAAACAGTATCTCTGCTGTCAATCTGCGCCTTATGAGAGTTTAGCAGTGAGTCGTCCTGGGCGGACGTTCGAGGCCTTTATTGAATGGGCTTTGCGTGAAAGAAATCTGCGAATAGATTATTGGCGACACAATAGTTGAATTGATAAGGACAGGGTTCGGCAGCGTCATTGCCTTGCAGCAAATACACAAACAATCTCCGATGCAATGCTCATCATCGCAATCACTGCCGTCTGTATTGCAAAAATAAAACTGCAGGAATAAAAAAGCTAAAATTGTCAGAACTATTATA
>Ga0105097_10000029_pt1 | contig 48424 bp, 37 predicted proteins | sample PPLLak12cMay2015_FD_87035 | JGI IMG/M metagenome (GOLD analysis project Ga0105097, IMG submission 87035) | Freshwater sediment microbial communities from Prairie Pothole Lake near Jamestown, North Dakota, USA - PPLs Lake P7 Core (1) Depth... | ecosystem: Environmental > Aquatic > Freshwater >...
CTGCGGGCCGTGCATCGGCCTGGGTTTCTCGCCAGCCGACGGCGCCGCCAGTCTGCGGACTTTCAACCGCAACTTTTCCGGCCGCAGCGGCACTAAAGGCGACCAGGTATTTCTTGTCAGTCCCGAAACTGCAGTCGCCTCCGCTTTAGCTGGAAAAATCACCGACCCCAGGCGCCTGCAAAAACTATTTAAAATAAAATACCCCAAGCTGTCCCTTCCTGCACATTTTACGATTGACGACACTATGATAGAAACACCCCTCAGCGAAAAGAAGGCCGCCAGAGTCGAGGTCCTGCACGGCAGGACTATAGTCGTGCCGCCCGCTCCCTCTGCTCTTCCTGAACGGCTTTGCGGCAGCGTCCTTATTAAGTGCGGCGACAAAATAACAACCGACCATATTATGCCCGCCGGCTCTTTTCTGAAACTTCGCTCGAACGTCCCCGAATATGCCAACTTTGTCTTTAATTGTTTCAATGAAAAAGGAAAACCGGCATTCGCACAAAAGGCGCTGGAATTGAAAAATAAAGGCGCTGCAGGAATAATCCTCGCAGGCGAAAGCTACGGACAAGGCTCTTCCAGAGAACATGCAGCACTTTGCCCGATGTATCTGGGCGTCCGTGTTGTCCTTGCAAAAAGCATCGAGCGGATTCACAAGGCCAACCTCATTAACTTCTGCATCGTCCCTGTGGAATTTTCCAATCCGGCCGACTACGGCAGGATTAATGTTGATGACCAGTTGCAAATCGACGGTCTGACTAATGCACTAGAAAAAAGTAATGAAGTAAAGATTGTAAATAAAACCAGCGGCTTCGAATTCACCGGCAATTTATCTCTTTCCATCAGAGAGAGAAAAATTCTGCTCTCCGGCGGACTCTTAAACTTTATAAGCAAAAAAGCAAATGGGCACTGAGAAAATAGTCGCTATATTCGGCAGCGGCAAGGCACAAAAAGGAAGCGACGCCTTCAAGCTGGCTGAAAAAATCGGCGGGCTTCTTGCCAAAGAGCAAATTACAATAATCAACGGCGGTTACGGCGGAACAATGCTCGCAGCCGCAAAATCAGCCGCAGATGCCGGCGGCAAAGTCATTGGCGTGACTTGCTCGGCTTTCGGTAACGCTTCAGCCAACATCTTCACCAGTCAGGAAATTGTTACCGCTAATCTCGACGAGCGCCTCGATAAGCTCACTAATATCCCGCACGCCTTTATCGTCCTGCCCGGCTCCACAGGCACGCTGCTTGAGCTGGCCAAAGTTTGGGAATTGAAAAACAAAGGCTTTATTAAAACTGAAAAACCAATTATACTTATAGGCAGCTTCTGGAAGCCTCTGGTTAAACTGATTGCACAAGAAGACCCTGACTGCATCAGATTTATCCATCAGGCCGACAGTGCTGAAGATGCGCTGGAAATATTAAGAAGTTTTTTTAAGCACGAAAAAATATGATTATTGTGAAAAAATTTTTATTTCTCATTGTGACAATAGCGGCACTTGCAGCCGCAGATGCTTCCGCGCAGACCACAGGCGCCCTCCTGCCCGATGGCACCGCCCTCAGCGGCGTTGACGGCAAATTAATTGTCTCTGGTGCAGCCTGTTACTTCAGGATAACCGCGGAGACATCCGATGAAAAATTCACTATAAAGGCTGATACGACTTTCGAAATGCTTCCCTCTGCCTGTCTTGAAAAAATGATTGCGAATTCCAAAAACGACCCGAACGGAGGCTATAGGATTTGGGGAACAGCAACAGCATATAAAGGCAAAAATTATATTTATCCGACTCATTTTCTGCCTTTCAGCGAGCAGGTAAAGGAAAAAACTCTCGAACCGCAAAGTGACTCATCAGCCGCTGCGCCGACTGACAATCTTCAGATTCCCAAGGCCGTTCTGGACAAGCTTAAAACCACCAAAGTAATCCAGCCGATTAAAATTGAGCCCGCATTCGAATTGAAACAGGACCAGATGCTCGTTGACAGGACCGGCTTTATCCTAAAACACCCCGACGGCACCTTTTCTTTTGTGCTCGATGGGCTGGGAAGAAATACCACCGGGCAGTCTTTTAGGCTCTTGGAATGCCAGGCTCTCGAAAAAACACTGATTGCGCAGGCCTCCGAAACAGAGCGGCTGCGCCTAAGTGTCGCGGGAATCAATACAAGATTTCAAGGCAAAGATTACCTGCTGCTGCAGCGTGCAGCCCGTGTTTACACCTACGGTAACTTCCCAAGATAGGAGATATTATCTTGCCAGCAAACCTCGGTAAAATTCTGATTTCGCAAAACCCAGCCGGTCGTCACCAGGCGCTCGAAAACCTTCACAGAAAACTGTTCAGTGCAACCTATTTCGAAACCGGCGACGAACGAAACTTGCAATTATCATACATCATCGATTACGTCAGAAAGCACGGTGACGATGCCCTGCAGGAATTCACGGAGAAATTCGACGGCGTCCGTTTAAATCCGGAGAATTTCAGAATATCGAAGGCCGAACTGCAGGCCGCCCGTTCCTCGATCGACAAACAGCTTCTGCAGTCAATCAGGAAATCAATTAAAAACGTCGAAACCTATCAGAAGAAAATTTTCATCGGGAAAAAAAGTTTTGCCCCAAACCCCGTCGGCATAAGATACACACCAGTAAAAAGGGCCGGCCTTTGTGTCCCAGGCGCATCAGCTCCGCTGCCCTCCACCGTGATTATGACTGCTGTTCCTGCCATAGTCGCAGGTGTCAAGGAAATTGTCGTTGTCTCTCCACCCCGATTTAAAGAAAGCATTAATCCGGTGATTCTGGCTGTCTGTGCCGAGCTGGGTATCGATGAGGTTTACAGAATCGGCGGTGCGCAGGCCGTTGCCGCCCTCGCCTTCGGCACAAATACAATCAGGCCCGTCAATAAAATCGTCGGCCCCGGCAACCAGTGGACGCAGATGGCAAAAAGGGCCGTCTTCGGCCGCGTTGACATAGATTCCATAGCAGGCCCAAGCGAAGTATTAATAATAGCAAACGATAAAGCCAATCCTGCCTGGATAGCAGCCGATATGCTCAGCCAGGCAGAGCACGCCCCCGGCAGCGCTCTTCTTTTTACCGATTCACAGCATCTTGCTGAAAATGTCGTAAAAGAAATCGAAAGCCAGGTCGTCAAACTTGTCCGCGCAAATGATACAATTAAATGTCTCGAAGATTTCTGCGGCATCGTTGTGTTCGAAAATCTCGACCAGTGCATCGAACAGGCAAATAATTTCGCCTCCGAACACCTGCAGATTCAGTGCGGCAAATTGAGCAGAAAAGTTGCAGCTAAAATCGAAAATGCCGGCGCAATTTTTATCGGCGACTTTACCCCTGTCGCTGTCGGCGATTACTGGGCCGGGCCCAGCCATACCCTTCCGACCGGCGGCACCGCTAAATTCTTCAGCGCTCTTACCGCAAACGATTTTTTAAAGTCGGTTAGCTTGATCGAATACGACAAGAAAAAACTCCTCAAAAGCGCCGATGATATAATCCGACTGGCTCAAACCGAAGGCCTCGATGCCCACGCCAAAAGCGTCCAGATCCGCAGGCCGGATTAAAATCTAAATGTCCCAGCCGAGCCTGTCCCGATAACGCCAGTAGAACCGCCCCAGCAGATGCGATGCAGTTTGTGCATCTGAACTTTATCATAAAAACTCCCGGCTGCTTGTCGAATCCATTATATTTTAAAACTCCCCGTCCTTCAATATCGCCGCTCACTGCCTTCGATTTTTTGCCCTCTTCCATCAGCAGTCTCTTTAAGCAATTAGGCAGGAAATTTTAAGATATATCCCTATTTTTAAATCGCACTCGAAATTCGTAGAATTAAGCAGGTAAACAAAAAATTTAAAACTGAAATTGAAAGGAGCTTAATAATGACTGCTCAAACGATCACAAAAGTTACCAACGGCATCCATCTCGAGGAGCTTGAAAAAACCCTCGAAGCCCTTAAAAACAATCCGCAGCTCGGCAAAAGCAGGTTCTATATTCATAATCTATGGATTGACGGCTGCCTCAACACCACCGGCATCACCCACTTTTATTGTGCCGGTGAATACCACGCCCATCCGCAGGCTTTCAGGCTTGGCGCAGATGAGCCTCCTTCGCTTGGCGGTGATGAAACCGCGCCGAACCCCGTCGAGCATCTGCTCAATGCACTTGCAGGCTGCGTCACTACAGCAATGGTTGCTCATGCAGCCGTCCGGGGCATCAAAATAAGACAATTAGAGTCCGAAATAGAAGGTGATATAGACCTGCGCGGTTTCCTCGGCTTGGCGCCTGATGTCCCTAAGGGCTTTTCCGCCATCCGTGTCAGATTCAAAGTCGATACGGACGAAAAAGACACCGAAAAACTCAAACAGCTTGCCCAGTTTTCGCCTGTGTATAATACACTCATTAACGGCACCAGCGTCGATATCCAGGTCGTGAGAAAATAACCGCCAGTTTAAAGTGCTGAGAGTTTTATTTCGGGTAAAATAATTAGTCCCTGCCGCCAAGCAGCTTCTCGAAATAAGATGGCATTTTGGTTTCGATAGTTACTCGCCTGCTGGTGGAAGGGTGCAGAAACGAAATCGATTTTGCATGAAGGGCCAGGCGTGTATACACATCTTTGGGATTGCCGTATTTTCTGTCCCCAACAACAGGGCAGCCGATATCAGCAAGGTGCACCCGAATTTGATTTTTTCTGCCAGTCAAAAGCCCGAGCTCAAGCAGGCTGTAGCGGCCTGTTTCTTTTAGCACCTTATAAGAAGTCTTTGCAAGTTTGCCTTTCGACGCATCCGTCGTAGAGTACACAACATAGGCCTTGTTTTCTGCGAGGTATGAGCTGATGAGGCCTTCTTTCTGGGGCGGAGTGCCGTGAACGACAGCCAGGTATTGCTTTTGCGTATCCTGCCATTGGTTCTGCAGCGACAATTTTGCCTTTTCGTTTTTGGCAAAGATAAGCACGCCGGATGTATCGCGGTCGAGGCGGTGAACAATGAAGATTCGATTCTGCGATTTGCGGCTGCCTTTGCGGACATAATCAGTCAGGATGTAATAAGCAGTTTTGTCTTTTTCCCTGTCTGTCCCCATCGTCAACAGCTTCGCCGGCTTATCAACTACAATGATATCCCTATCCTCGTAGATTATCTCCAATCCCCTCGCCAGATTTATTTTATCCGAATGCCTTCTTTTACGCATATTAAAATTTCTATTATCCTGTCCTGCTTTAATCATCAATCATAAATAATAAACTCTAATGCCCGCTCGGCAATCGTATGCTGGCCCCAGATTTGAAAAAATTTTAAATCTGCAAAATCACTATATAAGGGAATGGTATTATTTGGCTCCTTCTTTCTTTTGAATATAACTCGATGTATCATACAAATCCGGTGGCCAAAAATTATTCTTATACTCAAAAGTAATCATTCCTATATCTAAAATTTTTGCATTCCTCATATTCAGATTCACTTCTTCGCCTCTAATTGCCTTCAAAAAATCTCTTTTACATTCTGTTTCTTCGTGATGTATAGATTTTGAGAAGTCATGCCAGCTTATTTCTCCTTCAATTCTTATAGCTATGAACCAAAAACCTTCATCATACCGAATATTGCTAAAAGGGTAGATAAAAAATACAATTCCAGGGCCAAATTTTTTAAGCGGGTAATAACCTGTCCCAATCGGACTGAAATCTACTTCATTGTCTTTTAACCATGTTGGTTTATTTAAAACATCCGCGAATTGTTTCATAGTTATTCCCGGATGAACGAATCTCTGAAATAATTCAACAACAGCGACTTGCCTCTTTTTGTCCGAATAACTCTTATCATTTGCAATGCTGCTCCAAAAAGAGGGCGTTAGATTTGCATCCAGTTGCTGAATAGCACGAACATAATTACTGTATCCGGTCTTTTTATCAGCAATTATTTTCATCAGCTCATTCTGGTCGCCTATTTCATTTATTTTTATTTCCCTTTTTTGACAGGATACGGCAAATACGAGCAAGAAAATGCCTAATATCAATATTATTTTACGCTGGCTTACTTTCATTTTATATGTCTCCTTTATCAACAGATATCTCATTGACTTAGTAAACCTTTTTTTCACAATCTTCTCGAAATTATATCTGTTAAAAATGGTGCCTACCCTTGTTTATCCAGGCTATCAAATTACATTTATTTCTTGTTATAATCATTAATTTCACTGTACTCTAGCCAATTTTTATAATCGTTAAACTCACTGTGCTCCAGCCATGTTGGCCTCGCTCGAGTGGTAAAAATCTTTTGAAAGCTGACCTCTTGTTTTTCCCCTTTACATATTCGCATAATCGACCACATTTCTGGACTTTCCGAATAACATCCAATAGCCCAGGTACATCCGTTGGAATCAACAAATTTCACAATTGGTGTTGTATAATCGCCATCTGTCCATTTTTTGACTACAAGTTGCACAGCTGGTTCATTTGTGTCAGGGTCCTTTGCCTCATAAAGTTCTGCAACATCAGGAAAAGGATGATAATTTGTGCATGAATAATTCAAAAAGATCATAGCCAATAAAATGATGGTTAAGCAGTATTTGTAAATAAATTTCGTAAAAAGAAGCATATTATATTTCTCCTTGTTTAATCCAGTGCCTCTCTCAAGTACAGCATAATATTTCCATATTCTTCTGCCTAAGGAATCATAAGAATATTTGGTAATTGTATCTTGGTCTTTGGTTATTCTTGCGATTCTGTTCTCATAATCATATTTATTAAAAAGGGTGGATCATCCTATAGATTTCTATTTAATTTCTTGCACAGGAATGATGAGCTTATTTAATAAATGTCGGCTGTTTGGGTCTTCAGGTAGTGTTAAATCGATACGGGCCAATTCCAGATTTTTACTGTCACGAAGTATCAATTGCCCTTGACCCGACATCATTGCATTCCAATCACGAACCGGCAATCTTAATATTGCTTCTGGTTGTGATGAATAATGCTCAAGTTTGAATAATTCAGGAGCCACTATCTTATTTGGATCATCGCAATTCAAATATAAGTACCAATAACCTGGCATAATCTCTTCACTGATAAGTTCCCTATACATACGTTTTGAGATTAAAGGCTTACCAAATGCAAAGCGATCTTTTGTATCACTATAGCATAAATAATATACTTGATCTAATTCGTCGACAAACCATAGTACCAAACGAGGAGCATTCCTGACAATAGGGTCTGAGTGTTCAAGGTAATGTGGCGGCAAAACACTTGCTTTAATAAACAAAACGTTTGAGTCAAACAATCCGTTTGAGAGAATATCTATTGCTTTTTGAACCTCTGTATTTGTGTTCCACTGGTCGCCAAAAGTACCCCTTTGAGCCATCTCTTTAAATCTATCGGACGTATTTTTGAATATGATTTGCTTCGTTTTTCTCAATGAAGCCTTGTGCATATTTAAGAGCAAAAGCGGCAGTATAAATATAAGAATACCAAGTATTATTGTAATACAAATAAATTTTTTATTATCGCCCATACTATTTTTGTATTTGTTATATTACAGATTAATTGCTTTCTGTTAAGTATGACATTCGTCTATTTTTATTTTTAGTATATCAGGTTTCCTGAATCATAGTATACATCTTATTTCCGCTTCTAAGGTCAACGAGGTCCCTGAAATCATTTTTTATTGTAAAGACCGTCTTGATACTGTGTCAATGAAATTTGTCCAATCTGGTTAAAATATACAATAATTTTTCGAAGATTTATCAGATTGTCTATAATGGCTCGACGGGGGGTTTTTCTAAGGGAGGGAACCTGGCATTAGTTGCTTTATCTATCCAGGTTTTATCACCATAGACCCCGGCTTTTTCATAATCGAAGGGTTTGAAGCCGATCTTTGGGGCAGGAGAGGATGGTTTCAATTTAAAATTGTAATTGTTCGCATCGACAAACTGCGGGTCTGCAATAATCGAATTTACATCGTTGCCTTTTTGCCGCCACTGCTGAAGCGTCATACCGGCAAAATTAATTTCCTTGCCTGAAGCGTCCCAGAAGCAGTTGTTATCCATTTTAATTCGAACCTTGTCCCACGGTCCTGCAAGCAATGGGCTCATCTTCCAGTAAACAATGTTTTTCTCGAAGGTAAAAGAAAGATGCTCCTCGATGCGTGTTGCCTGAAGCTGGTGCTGTTCGCTGAAAGCAAATATATTGTTGCGAACAACATTCTCTTTGCCGTAGTGCTGATGAAAGCTGCCCGTCCTTGTATTATAGACAAGATTATTTTCCATCACGATTCCGGTGCTTCCTTCATCGGTATAAAGCCCCCAGCCGCCGTATGAGTAAGAGTAGATGTCGTGAAAGACGTTATTGCTGATAACGGTGCCTTCCGAAGGGCCAAGCGTATAAATTCCGCCCATGTCGCTTAGCACGCCCCAGCCGAGATGGTGAACGCGGTTGAAACTGATAACATTGCGCTTGGATAAACTCTCAGCATAGCCCCATCGCCAGCCAACGGAAATCCCTGTATAGAAAAAGTCGCCAATATCATTGTGAGTGATTGTATTATCGCCGCTTTGGCCGACCCAGATTCCTACTGCTTCGGCATTAATGCGCCCGCCTGTATGGATAATATTGTTATCAACCTTGATGCGGCTGGTCCTCGATTGTTCATCGGGACGGATTACTCCTTCGCCGATTCGAACGCCGCCGCAGCCGAGGTCGTGCAGGAAGCAATGCTCAAGGGTGCAATCTCTGCAGCCCTTGCGAAACCAAACGGCATACTCGCCTGTATGGCCGATTTCGCAATCCTCTATCACGATATTTTTCGCGCCGTCAGCCATAACGGCTGCCTCGGTCGCGAAAGCAGCCTGAAGCGGCTCATATCCAGCAGGCGAAAGCAGGGCCTGGCTGTAATTGAATACAAGACCTTTAATTTTGATGTGCTCTACGAATTCTCCCTTGTCAGGTTTCCCCTCGAAAATCACAAATTTCTCAACCACAGGTGCAATAACTCGAGCTTTCGTCAAATCTTCTCCGGGCAGCGATTTATAGTAAAGCATACCATCTCGCGCGAGGAACCACTCGCCCGGAATATCCAGGGCATTCTTAAAATTTTCCAAATGAAAACGCGTATTCGGCTCCCAGCCGGAATAATCTTTTAATTTCTCGCCGACCGTGATTATGGTTTTGGCGGCTGGGTCAATTCCTTTTAAGAATCTTTTCGTTATGCACCACTTATGATATGCGATAAGCGTAACATCATTGATTTCCCGGTTGCCAAGATTCTTTAAACATTCCATTGCATCGGGCCGGATAGTGGTAGTCCTTCGATATAAATTTTTAGCTTCATCTATGGGAACCTCTGCGGTAGTTTCCATATAATAGTAGAATTTGTTTGGTGTGCGTGCGCGAACAGCACGGCGGCCATCGATAAACAAATGCTCGAAATACCATTTGCCGCTGGCAACTTCTGGTATATAAGTTTGCCAGATACCATTTTCACCCGGTTTGAAACCTGTAATTACCCGTCCGCCTGTAAAAACCGGATGGGCTCCCGCAGCAGCCTCATATATAACAGGACAATCCTTTGTTCCGCTGTCTGAACTGTTCAATATGAATGGTTCTGTCAGGGTATACGTCCCCGCTGAGATAATTACACGAACAGGCTCTGTAAGAGGTTTCTGTAACTTCAATCGCCTGATTGCATCACGGGCACCAGCCAGTGAAGCAAGCGGCCCATCTGTTTTCTCTTTATTTGGTCGATTCGAGCGGCCTGACCATTTATCATTGCCGTCAACGCTTGTATAGAATGTTTCTGCCCGCGAAGACTCTATCGGAAATGAAAAAATCACAAAACACAAAATGAATCCTGCTTTTAATCTCATACACACCTTTTTGAATTCAGGAACATATTATCTCTAATGCCGCATAATTTAATCCATAGCCTTTGTCAATAATAATTTAATTATATTGCGCATTCTGTTGCCCAGTCATCTTTTAAAAATCAATCATAAATATTAAATTTTAATGACTGTCAAAAAATGATTATGGTGTTCCCAGATTTAAAAGTTCTAAACATTTTAAGAATCGCTGTCATCATAAGGTAATAAGGCTAAGCCATATAAAGCATCTTTATTTTCTGCTTCCTTTAGAAGGACTTCTTTATAAAGTTCTTTTGATTTCTTTTTATCGGTTTCGCTTATTCTTGCAGCCAATGCGACGAGATTGACTGGATTTCGATTTATTAGAACTGACTTTTCTAAATATTTTATTCCCTCAATTTTATTATCAAAACAATCATATAACAGGCTTCCTTTAATCATATACAATACATCAGATTGACTATGGGAGATTTCAAAGGCTTTATTTATATAAGACTGTCCCAAACTGTAATTCTTCTTATAGTAACATTCAAAACTGGCCATATACGCATAGAACACAGAATCATCAGGCCATATTTCCAAAGAAATGCGTAAACATTCATAAGATTCTTCATCCATTTTATTTCCACAAAGCCATAAAATATATTCTCTGCACTTTTTGGAAATTTCATCATTTGTAAATTCATTTGGAAATGACATATAGCAGTTGCGGGCACTTATAAAGGCTTTTATATAATCGTTAACTTCAAAATAGCATATAGCTAAATTTTTATAAAAGAAGAAATCTTGCACACACCCTTTTTGCTGCGCACTTAAATAATATTGAATAGCATCCTTATATCGTTGTAGGCCTTGTTGTGCCCTGGCAGCATATAGAAATGCTTCCGGCTCTTCAGGATAAAAACCTATCACTTTTTGAGCCTGTTGCAGTGCCTCATTAAAATCTCCTCGCTTTCCGAAGATCCACGATAATGCTAGGTTCGCCTTTTTACTTTCCGGTTGTTTTCGTATGACAGTCTCCCATATTTGATACGCTTTTTCATAGTCAAGGTGCATCCATGCATTAGCTAATGCAGTTAAATTGTCTATAGAAGGCTCATGTTTTACAGCTTCTTCAAATTCAATAACAGCTTGATTCTTTTTACCTTGGGTCCAGTATACATCAGCACGAATTCTGTGATACCGGTCTAATGGGGCACCCTTTTCTTTTGCTTTTTCAATATATGTTATGGCTTTATCACATTCTTTATTGAGATTTATTTCGAGCCAAGCCATTTTATCATAAATTGTCCAGTCATTTTTATAAACATCGAAAATTTGTGTCAAAAATGAATACGCTTCTTTGAATTGCCCATGGCCTATGAGTCTATCTATTCTTTTCTCATCTTCTGGATTCATCCAATGATTCCTCCTTTTAATCTCATAACCAAACTGTTTATTTCTTTCTCTCTATTGTTATATAATTCAATCTATGCCGGTTGTCAATGGTAATTTCAGATGCTGAGAAAACCCGGGCTTCCGCTACGAACGAAGCGAAAAACAATGTCTTGTTTTTTGCTTGCAATTGATGGGGGTTTTGGGACAATCAGATTGTTTCGAGCATTGGTTCACCTGTAATTTGAATTTATGGAATACAAGGGGAACGGGTATGACAGTATCTAGCCTGACTAAAAAGAAAATCATAATTCTGTGCATTATCTTTTTGTCGCTTCTTATAAGCTGTCAGCAGTTAAATTTCACTGGAAAAAGAGGATCCGCAATGAAAGCAGTTGCTTTTACCGAAGTCAAAATTATGGATAAATTCTGGGCGTGGCGGATCGAAAACAACCGCACCGTAACCATCCCCGGCCTCTTCAAGATGTGCGAGGACAAGGGGCGAATCGACAACTTCGCAATCGCTGGCGGCCTAAAACAGGGCGAGCACAAGGGCGATTATCCCTTCGACGATACGGACGTTTACAAAGTAATAGAGGCGGCCTCTTTTTCCCTCGCAGTCCATCCGGATGCCGAGCTGGAAAAATACATAGATAAAATTATCGAATACATCGCAGCCGCACAGGAAGATGATGGCTATCTCTTCACCCCTCGGACAAATAAATTTCAGAAGCTCTTGTCCCGCATCGGTGAGCAGCGATGGGTAAATGAGACCACCAGCGGCAACAGCCACGAGCTTTACAATATGGGGCATTTATACGAGGCAGCCGTCGCACATTATTACGCAACCGGCAAAAGAAATCTTTTGGATGTCGCGATAAAAAATGCAGACCTTGCCTGCCAGGTTTTCGGCCCCGGCAAAAACACCGACTACCCCGGCCACCAGGTTATCGAGATGGGGCTTGTCAAGATGTACCAGGCGACGGGAGAGGAAAAGTACCTTAAGCTCGCTAAATTTTTCCTCGATACACGCGGACCGGGCGGAGAAGAATACAAGCAAAGCCACAAAAAAGTGCTCGAGCAGGATGAGGCCGTCGGCCATGCGGTGCGTGCGGGTTATATGTATTCGGGAATGGCGGATGTCGCAGCGGAAACCGGTGAAAAAAGTTACATCAAGGCGATTGACAAGCTTTGGGAAAATGTCGTCGGGAAAAAATTGTATCTTACAGGCGGCATCGGCTCAGATCCTTCGATTGAGGGATTCGGGCCCGCTTACGATTTGCCCAATATGAGCGCATACTGCGAGACCTGCGCATCGATTGCAAATATCTTCTGGAACCAGCGGCTCTTCCTGCTGCACGGCGATGCAAAGTATGTCGATGTCCTCGAACGCACACTCTATAACGGCTTTCTGTCCGGCGTTTCGATGGATGGAAAGCTCTTCTTTTATCCAAATCCGCTTGCATCGCGAGGCCAGCATGCTCGGCTGGAATGGTTTAGCTGCGCCTGCTGTCCCCCGAATGTCGCACGGCTTATGGCTTCGCTGCCAGGCTATATTTACGCTCAAAATGGCAAACAGCTTTATATCAATCTGTTTATCGCAGGAAGCACATCCGTAAAAATCGGCGGCAAAAACATCAATATAGAACAGCAGACAACCTACCCCTGGGATGGCGAAATAAAGATAAATATAAATCCGGATAGCCCGACGAATTTTGACCTTAATATTCGCATTCCCGGCTGGTCGCAGAATAAACCAATCCCAAGCGACCTTTATCATTATTTAGATACAAATAGTGAGAGTCCATCTTTAAAAATTAACGGGCAGCCGGCCGCTATCGATTTGCAGAATGGCTATGCACAAATAAAACGCAAATGGCAAAAGGGCGATGTCGTTGAACTGAATCTGCCTATGCCTGCCCGAAGGGTCGCAGCGAATCCAAAAGTCACTGAGAACAAAGGCAAAGCTGCAATTCAGCGCGGGCCGCTTGTTTATTGTGTCGAATGGCCCGATGTAAAGGATGGCCAGGTCCTCAATCTGCTCGTGCCGGAAAATATGAAATTAAAAATTTCACATCGTCCCTATTGGCTCTACGGCGTTGTAGCCGTCGAGGGCGATGCACTCGCCTTCAAAATTGATGGACAGAGAGGAATAATAAGTGAAGAAAGGAAATTTTTAGCGATACCATATTATGCATGGGCGCATAGAGGCAGAGGAGAAATGGCGGTCTGGCTTCCAACAGACCAGTCAGCCGTCGAGCCTGCGGGCGGGCCGACAATCGCAGAAAAAAGCACAATCACAGCAGCAATTGCTAAAGCAAATGTCAAAGCCATCAATGATGGAGTAGAGCCGGTTGATTCTTCAGACAGGACAAAACCATTCTTAAGCTTCTATCCGAAAAAGGGCTCGACCGAATGGGTCCAGCTTGATTTCGGCAAGGTTTATGAGCCGTCGATAGCAGAGGTTTACTGGGTCGGCGATGGACCCGATGGCGAACATCGGCTGCCGAAGGCCTGGAAGATACAATATAAACTTGGAAACGAATGGAAAGACTGCTGGGCGGCTGATGGTTTCAAAATCGAAAAAGATAAGTTCAGTAAGGTAATATTCGAGACCGTCCGGACGGATTCTATCCGCCTCGTGGTCGAAATGCAGGATGGTTTCACTGCTGGACTTTACGAATTGCGTATCAAATAAATTTGTTGTAATGTAAAGTCACTCTTAATTTTTTTCGAAAGGGTCGTATATGTACAGGCTTATTATTGTCACCGCCATTTGTTTAATGCTGTGTTCTGCAGGATTTTCACAGCAGGCACCGCAAAAAATTTCAAACAATAGCTTCTCCCTGTCAGCGGCACAAAACGGCATCAGCAGTTTCAAAAAAACCGTCGATGCTTATCCTACAGATTATATCCTGCAGAGCAGCGCCATCGGTGATGTCGTTATAAATTATAAATCCCCCGGCGACAGCAACTACACCCGCATCCAAAATGCCCGGCTCTCCTCCATCGATGAAAAAAACAAGGTAACATACAACATCGGCCTGCCCGTAAGAACTTTCTTTTCGAGCTTGCGCCCCTCATCTTCCATTCGCAACAGCAGGTCGCTTTTTGCTCTAAACGACGGCGCACCAATCGAAGATTCCAAAAGCAGGGCGGGCGGCTTTTTCTCATTCACCCCCTCGAGAGGCACAAAAGAGTGGGTGCAGTATAGCTTCCCGAAGGCCGTTACGGTCTCCTCGATCGAAGTTTACTGGATGGATGACTCCGAACTCGACGGCCCTTACAAAGTGCCGACCGAATGGAAACTTCTTTACAGAGACGGCGAAGAATTCAAAGAGGTCGAAAACCCGAGCGGCTATGGTGTCGCACTGGATAAATTCAACAAGGTGACATTTAAACCCGTCAAGACAGATGGCCTTAGAATCGAGCTATCGCTTGCCGAAGGGCTTAGCAGCGGCATTTACGAATGGAAAGTTGAAAACGATGAGGAGGCAAAAATCCAGGCTGAGTATGAAAAGCAAAACAAGGAATTCACAAAACAAATAACAGCACAGTCAGCTTTCGAGCTAAAGGGAGACCAGCTTGTTTGGACAATCAGTGTCAAGAATATGTCGGATAAGCCCCTCGAAGTCGCAGATATCGGCATCCCCTTGCCTTTCAATACCCAGTACGGCTGGGACAAAACTATTACATATAATCTTCGAGTCATCAGGCACTTTCTGATAGCTGGCAATGGCTCTTTTGTATTCTGTATGAGGACGAATGGCGAGCCGCCGTATCTTTTATTAGTGCCCGATGAAAAAACACATCTCGAATATTTCGATTCCGGTTCAGGCGGGATGCGCGGCGGGCGAGGCAGGACCTTCACCGCCTATATCCATTCCAAAGAGGCAATTATGCCGATGAAGCAGCTGGGCGGCAACTGGCGGCAGAAAAATACCTCTGTCACACTGGCCCCGAAGGGAAAGAAGGGCGACAGCGTCCAGTATTCCTTCAAGTTCCTCTGGGCCGACGGCTACAAGGGCGTCCGCGACCTGCTCTACAAGGAAAATAAATTCGACATCGAAGCTGTCCCCGGCATGGTCGTTCCTACAGACCTTTCTGCGCTCGTCTCAATCCGCACGAAAAATAAAATCGATTCGCTCAAAGCGGAATTTCCGGACAAAACTAAGATTGAATATGTGGGCGAAAAACAAAAAGATACGCACATTTATAAGGTGACATTCTCCAGGCTCGGCGAGAATCTTTTGACAATCAATTATGATAAAAATAAGCAGATGCCCCTCGAATTTTTCGTCACCGAGCCTCTTGAGACGCTCATAAAAAAGAGAGCATCTTTTCTTGCGAACACTCAGCAGCAGAAAGACCCGAACAAATGGTACTACGGCTCTTACGGCGACTGGGACCAGAAAAACAAAATCTTAAGAGGCCCCGAAGACCGCGACGGTCTTTCGACCTGGCTGACGGATTCCTGCGATGATGCCGGCAACGCTCGGCCTGCTTATCTGGCATCGAAGAATGTATTCTTCCCGAACCAGAAAGAAATCGAAAGCGTCGATTTATATATCAAGCATTACCTCTGGGGCGGTATGCAGCAAACTGAATCCGAGCCTTATCCTTACGGCATTTACGGAATCCCCAACTGGAAGGCCAATCGCGACAGCACAAATGAAGGGCAGGGCGGCAAGAAACACCTGTGGCGAATATACGACTACCCGCACATCGTCGTGCTTTACTACAGGATGTATCAGATCGCAAAATTTTATCCCGAAATGAAAACGCAATTGACAAAGGATGAATACCTCAACCGCGCCTTCAGAACAGCTGTCGCATACTTCGTTGTCCCCGTCCAGACAAGAAACTGGTCTGCATACGAGACGCCGACAATGAACGAGATTGTGATAAACGATTTGCTCGCCGCCCTTGATGCAGAAGGCAAAACAAAAGAAGCTGAAGAATTGCGCAAACACTGGGAAAAGAAAGTCGCTCATTTCGTAAACGACGATCCGTATCTTTTCGGCTCGGAATTTGCTTTCGACTCGACCGGTTTCGAAGCCACCGGCGCCTTCGCAAAATATGCTATGGAAAATCTCAATAGGGAAAGCCTCGCCTCAGTTGTCAAACGCGAAGCTGCCGAAAAGTTTCTTGAAAAACAGCTGCGCCTCAACATCTGTGCACGCGGCTGGCTCGAAGCGGCCTATTATTATCTCGGCAGCGATTACCGAAGCGGCGGCGGAATGGGCTACACCTTAAGTTATATGTCCCAGATGGGCGGCTGGTCCGTCCTCGATTACGCCCTCTACTACGCAAAAGACCCGTTCCCGTATCTGCGTCTTGGCTTCGCATCATACCTAAGCTCCTGGGCACTAATGAACACCGGCACACCGGAATCCAACTACGGCTACTGGACGCCGGGTCCCGAAAATGACGGAGCAGCAGGCGGCGGATTCGAACCTGCTGCCTACGCCCGCGGCTGGCTCGGAAAATCCAACGCAAGAGGCTCCTGGTATTACAGCGCAGAAGAAGATGTCGGCTATAGCGGCGCCCTGAGAATTCCAGCCACTATAGTTGCCGATGACCCGATTTTCGGCACCGTCGCCTACGGCGGAACGCTGACAAAGACAAAAAGCGGTTTAGAAGTAATTCCAAAAGACGGCCTTCGCTATAACTTCCACGTCATCAAACAGGATGCAAAACTTCATCTTCTCCTCGAACGCGACGGCTTTGCCGATAACGCACCGATTGCCGTAAATAATTCCCTGACAGAAATCAGCTTTACTCTCGAGAACCGCTCCACAACAAAACACACAACCAGTTTGACAATCTCAGGTCTGCCCGCTGGAAAATATTCTGTTAAAGCAGATGGTAAAACTATCGAAGAAAAAGAGCTTAAGGCCGGCCAAACCTGGCCAGTAAAACTCGATGTCCCTGCTGATTCTAAGCAATTGAAAGTGAGTATCGCGAAGGTCCTTTAGAAATATTTCTTTAGATTAAAGAGATCTTATGTTATAGTTCTGTCGTTAACGAAAAGATGAAAATTTCTCTAATAACAAAAACAGGGAGCGTGTTTTATGAAGCGGAAAACCGAGAAGTTTATTTTGTTAATGATGCTGAATGCCGCCGGTTTTATTAAACGTCAAGTTCTGTTAGCAGCAGTTGTCATTTACCTTTGCAGCCTGTCGATATTTGCCGAGGAAAGTCACAAACCGCTCGACCTCAATGGAAGGCAAATCATTGTCCGTGTATATGAGGAAAATAGACAGGACCCCGCTGCTTATATTAAAAAGAGCCTCCGAATTAAATCAGGCAGAATCAACATAACCTTCACAGAACCAAACGAAATTGAAATTGTCGCCATACTCGGTGAAGACCAGAATGATGCCGATATAAAAAGAATCTTCGGCAGACAAATTTTCGGAGGTTCTTATCAAAAAGATATGTATTTTGACATACCTATTGAACTTGCGAATAACAAGGATGAGGATTTCAGATGGACTTTTTACGACGCACTGGGAAATCCGGTATCGAATGCCAAGGTAGATATCTATATTGGTGTGGAAGTCGGTCAGCAAGACAAACTGGCGTTAATTGCCCAATCAAAGCTTGACGACAAGGGAGAACTAACATTGCCTTTTTGTCCCGGACAGCCTAGATTTCTATTTATATCCGAAAATACAATTTCCTTATATGATACAGTTTTCTTGCATTTCGAGGTTTCACATCCGGTTTATGGGCAAACTGTAGTTCAATGCAGGACGAACTATGCGGATAGTTATCCTCACAATCTTTTTATACCATCGGTTCCGCCTGATAGCGAAGCTGCCAATAGGTCTGCGTGGGGTATTCTTACGGACACGCATAACAATCCAATTGCTGGGGTATTGGTTCGGGGCAGCGGAATTACTATTCCCGGAGGAGAAATTATAGGCGACCCGCGAAGTCAGGAATGTGGTGCCATAACCGACCGTTATGGAAAGTTCCGGTTATATTTGCCTTTGGCGCAAGATGAGCACAGAATTGGAACATTGATTCCGCCGAAGTGTGAATACTACATACTGATAAAACCGTCTAAAGAGCTTGGCCTTTTATCATACAGCGGACGCATACCAAACGGCAAAGAAACTAAAATCACACTCGAGCGGTCCATTTATTTTCATACCTTCATTTTCGAAGATGAAGACGGGCCTATTAATGAGCCTAACAAACTTGGAAAAATCGAGCTTTACATTCAAAGGCCGGAAGGCGGCAAACTGTGGCTTAAATACGATAAAATCAAAGAAGGCGGAATTTTTCCTCTGGGAAGATACGAAGCAAGAATGCAAGTACCTCCGAGAGAATATACTTTTGAGCCAATTGAAGTAACCGCTGGCAGCACCGAAAAATTAGTTTTCACGCTCAAAACTGTAAAAACATATATTGGCCAGGTTGTTCACGGCATCACGGGTAAGCCTATGGAAGGAGTATTTATTATAGATATGGAGGGAAGCGGCCCCCGTAATTTAGCAAACCTTACAAAAGAAGACTGGAATAGTCTGCATAGTTTGCCTCCTTTGACTCTTTATGCAGACAAATCTTTCAGAGAGATTTTAAGGCGATTGGATGAATATTTTTCCTTTTACCAGATTGCGCGGACAGACGCTTACGGTAAATTTGAAATAGACGCTTCGCCAAAAACCGAATTTTATAATTTTACGATTTTCGATGAGAATTATCTCCCTGTTAAAATCAATAGAAATGAAACCAGGGAACAGGAAAAGGATTTATTCGTTTTCCCGACTATAAAACTGTTTCCTGCTGCAAAAATTGTCTTTGATTTTCAGGATGCAGAAATTTATCGACGAGCTCGTCCATCTATTTGGCCTCAATTGATTGTGGACGCCAACAGCAATCCGGCAGGTCCTTCGGAAATATATTTTTCCTTTGACGTGCCAAAATGCTTTTATATTCCCGCAGAAATATACGCGCAGGTGTATTTATGTTTTAAGTACAATAAGGAATGGTCTGCGATAACCATCGCCGAAAATCTAAGACTGCAACAAGGTCAAATACTCGATTTAGGTTTAGTTCAGTTGCGTCCATCCGTCCAAATTTTTGCGAGAGCTCTCAATTCTGCAGGTCAGACAGTAGAAGGCGTGGCAATCAAATCCGTGAATCGATACGGAACAAGTACAAGCATAACAGACGAAAACGGTGCAGCAATGTTTTTCCTCGCACAGGATTGTAAGGGTGAATTTGTTGTCGAATGTTCCGATAACAATGATGCACAGCCTGTAAAACGGCGCCAGTCTATTCCTTATTATGTGGGAACCGAAACAGATGCAAATAGTGTTTACACTTTGCAGCTTTCAGATGATATTCTTTATAATCTCTTCAAGTAGAAAAGGGATTCAGAAACCTGAATAAACGCGGTTGATATCGAATAAATATTGGGCATAAATACTTGCCCCGAAACCCGCCGGAGACATAATTCTTGCCTCTCCTTAGATTCTTCTTTTAGGATTAGAAAAATTGAAAGTTTTTTTACTTTCTTTAATAACCTGATTTATCCACTATGGGCAAAAAAGTCTATTTTAGGAGCATAAGCATTTGTCCCAGCCGAAGTAAGGAAAAACCTGAATACTATAAAAACAGGCAAAACTCAAGCATCGGCGCGATGTTTAATTTTTATAAGTTCTTATATATAAACAGGTTATAAGGCCCTATCCGCCGAATTTTAAGCAGAATTTCTGGCAAATTAGACGGATTTTCCTTAAATGGCTTGAATTTTGCTCGTGAAGTCGTTCAAGCCGTTTTTCAGTTTTCAACAGGTTATCCACATTTGTTTGAGCAGCCTCGAATGGCCCATTTGAAGGCATTTTTTGCATCTCTCCTGTGCTTGAGACGTTTGCATCTGCTTATTTTGCGAGCCTGTAAATAATTGTTGTATTATGACTGCTGCACCTATAAAATACCCCGAACTGAGAACAGAAATTCCTTAGACTTGTATATAATAATTAGTGTTGTCGTTCGCAGCAAAAATGCTTCTTTGTCATTCTGAGCGCAGCGAAGAATCTATTTTTTCTAAGGATATGTGCATCGCCATTTGCTAAGTTTGACAAATATTGAACATTTTCTGCAAAGTTTAAAAAGGATTTCAGAGGAGCTCTTAGAAATATGAAATTCAGCGAAGCTTTGAAAGATAGATCTAAATTTCTGGTAATCGCCGAGCTTTCCGGCGGGCCCGATTTCAATTTTGACCCGATCGAGAAGTTTATGACAGCTTACAACAAGGCCGGCAGACAATCCATACCAGCCGATTTTAATTTCGCCGCTGTCACCTGCACGCAAAACCCAAGTGGCGTACCTAATATTGAGCCTTCGACGGTCCACAGGCAATTGAATCAAAAGAACCTTCTCGGCGAATTGGATTTTATTCCGCATATCACCTGCAAAGACCAGAACAGTGACGCCCTTGTCAGCCTCCTGATGGACTTTAAAAACGCCAAAGTCAATAGCCTCCTTGCCCTCACCGGTGATAAACCCGCGAAAGGCAAAGGAGTCTTCGACCTCGATTCAACCGGACTTCTAAGCCTCATAAAATATCTCAATAATCAGGCCTATATGAAAGCAAAGCCCGAAGAGCTTGAAACCGTCTTTCAGTTTACTCCCGCAGCAGCCGTCTCGCCTTTCATATATACAGAAGCCTCTCAGATGCAGCAGGATTTCAAGATGGAAAAGAAAATCGCCTGCGGCGCACAATTTTTCATAACCCAGGTTGGATGGGACTGGAAAAAATCTGTCGAGCTTTTTAGATACCTCTCTGAAAACGGCTATAATATTCCGATTATCGGAAATGTTTATTTTCTAAGCTCGATAACCTCAGCCCCAAGATTGATGCACGATGTGAAACTTACCGGCTGCTACGTAAGCGATGAATTGCTCGCAAAAGTTTATTCCGAAAAAGTCGACGACCATATCGAACGCGCCGCCCAGCAGGTCGCTATGTATCGTGCCTTCGGCGCTGCCGGCGTTGATATCGGCGGCATTATGGATTTTTCCCACTTCGTCAAAATCCTCAACAGGGCCGCCCAAATCGGTACCGGCTGGGAAAAATTTAAAGACAATCTTTGCTGGCCGAAAAAAGATGGCTTCTACCTCTACGATGATTCCGGCAAGAGAAAAGAGCTTACAAAATTCCCGAAAAAATTCCGCCAAACCTTCTTCGATTTTTTCCACAGGTCAATCCTCGATTCGAATTACCGCGGCTTCAGGGCATTTCGCAGCGTAATGTCAGGATTGGGAACGAAAAAAGGTTCCGGCGCAATCTACAAAATGTTCAACGCATCCGAGAAGTCAATTAAATATCTTATGTTCGACTGCAAGGAGTGCGGCGACTGCTACCTGCCGGAAAATTTCGGCCTCTGCACAATCGGCGGCTGCGAAAAAGGCCTCGATAACCCGCCCTGCGGCGATGCCACAGTTGACGGCTTCTGCGGCAACGACCTTATGCGAACCTGTATCGGAGAGCTTATCTACGAAGCCGCCTCAGCAAAAGAGGGCGGAATCGAAACTCTCCGAAGGACAATCAACAAGCCCCGCAATCCGAAACTCGAAAACACATCATCGATATTGAATTATCTCTTCAGCAAAGACCACACGCAAAAAAATCCCCTGATTTCAATCGGCGAGGTCATTCACGCCTCTATCCCGAAAACCGGAAAGATAATGAAACAGCTTGCCTCTCTCGGCCCCGATGCCTATACCAAACCGAGCGGCCCGCTGAATTATATCAGGGCGCTCATTGAATCGCAGGCTGCGGAAAACGCCGACTACATCGCCGTCAATCTCGACGCCTTCGGCGAAGACGACCCGCAGACCGCAATCGATATGATGATTGAATATGCAAAAATGGTCCGCAGCTGGGGCGGCGGCGTTCCAATCTGCGTCGATAGCAGCAACGACGATGTCCTCACTGCCGGCCTCAAGGAATGGTTCAACACGACAAAGCCTGTCAAGCCTCCTCTGCTAAATTCAATCAAAGTCTATACGATGGATAAAATGCTGCCGCTCAAAAAGTATTATGATTTTTCTTTCATAGGCCTTTTGATGAGCGAACAGAAACCGACCGGGGCGGGGGGGTCGCATTCGATTGATGAATTGTATTCGCTTGCACAAAAGCTCTTCGAAACAGCCGTCGGAAAATACGGATTCAAACCGCAGGAGATTTTTTTCGATTCAACGGTCTTTCCATTGGCAATCGATATGCCGATGGATAGCGGCATTCCCGGCTACACCTACCGCGCCTTCCAGACCATAAAGAAAATCAAAAGCGATTCGAAATTGAAGGGCGTTCACTGCTCCCTCGGCGTAAGCAACAGCGTCCGAGACCTGCCCGGCAGGAGAATCGGCGTTTGCAGGGCCTACGTCGCCAAGGCGATGGAATACGGTCTCGATGCAGCCATCCTCAACACCGCTCATCGCTATGGTTTCGTCGAACCGGACCCCGAACTGCTGGCGATGGTCGATGCCTTTGCAAACCTCGATGGCTCAGCCGACAAGCTCACCAACGCAATGAAGCTGATGGGAAAGTTCTGCCGCGAATCCCGCAAACCCCCAAAATAAACATTTTGAATTGCGTACAATCCTGCAGAACAAAAATCATAGGCCTATGCTGCTTATTATGTGCTTAATGGCTAAGAAATACTAAATCCGAATATCTAAATCCTAAACAATCTCAAATGCTCAAAATCCAAATGCAAGGATTAGCCCTTTCCCGGCTATAAAAATCCTGTTGAGTCTCAATCACGGCACGAGATGTTTTGAGCCTTTGGATTTTGAATTTGTTTAGAATTTCGGATTTAGGATTTGGGATTTGCTTCAACAGTTATCGGAACATCCTTTTTTATTTTAAAAAATTCCGGCAAAAATCCTCCTTTGTCGGGCGGCTGTTCTTATAAAAATATCCTCCAGCAGGCAATTACACCATTTTTTCTCCGTCCTTCCTTAAGCACCCCTTACCGTCTGTCGATTGTGTAAATATATCCGATGTAAGGTCGTTTTAAGGAGCATTTGTCGTGGAAAATAATAGTGACCGAAGAAGGGAAAAGCGGCTTCGTTATCACTGGCCCGTCTGGTTCGCAGAAGATTTCAGCGGGTTAATTTTTCACGGTCAAATGATTGATGTCTCCAGCTCCGCCGCCTGCTTTACTTACCCTGCCGACGAAAACTGCCCCTATATGGGCCAGGAACTGACAACTCGCTTCAGCATCCCCTGTTACGACAAGGATGGCGGTTTCGATCTGGCTAATTTCGCCCGCAGCGCAAAAGTCTTCCGCATCGACGAATCAAGTCATTACATCCGCCGTATCGCTGTCCAGTTCTCTGAAAACCTTCCCTTCAGGCCCGGCCATCAGGCCCAATACGGCTCAGACCACCTCAAATTCTCCGCCGTTACCATATAAACACCTGACGCCTTAACTCTTTTGAATCGTTTAACCGCAATTCCTCTTGTAGTAAGTGTCCGCGCTTAGTGGCAGTAAATTCTAAATCCGAATATCTAAATCCTAAACAATCTCAAATGCTCAAAATCCCAACGCTGCCGCTAAGAAATATTCTCTCCTCAGCCGCATCCGAAAAAAAGTTTGGACCTTTGTATTTTTAATTTGTTTGGAGATTAGGATTTAGGATTTCGAATTTTCTTAGAGTGGATCTTTCCAATACCGTTTAAAACAGACCGGGGCCTGCACCGAAATGCAAGCCCCGGAAAAGCTTTAAACATACGCCTTAGACTTTAGCGTTTCTTTCGAATCATCATCAATGCACCCAGTCCGAACAGTGTCAAAGTTGCTGGCTCAGGAACCGCCCACAGAGAGGTAAATTCGCCGTCATAATACCAGCGAAGATTTCCCGGCGGGTCCGGTGTCCCGACTTCAAATCCGCCCTGAACTCCGTAGCCCAGTATGCGGCCGCTTGTGACATATCCGTCAATGGCAGTCCTAAGATCGCCATTGAATATCAGCTTGCCGCCAGTAATGTCGATGTTCGCTGCACCAGAGGCTGAACCGTTAAGCACCAGATTTGTTGCGCCGGAAATCGTGCCGCCAGAAAGATTAATACGTCCTTCTGTATTGGCAGCTCCGACTGTCAGTGTTCCTTCCAGAATAAGAGAGCCGTCAAACATATTCAGTGTGCCGTTCTTTATATTCGAGGAAGAAATCAGTGTAGCATCTGTGCCTGTGGTTAAGCTTCCGCTATAAAAATTGAACACGATAGTACTGGTGGGATTCGTAGTATCGCCCATAATGATTTCACGACCGATAGAAGCGGTCGCATTGGCGAAATCAAGTCTGGACTTGCTCGCACCAGCCGTTCCCTGGTTGTCCGACATCTGTAATGTGTACTTGGTGGTAATAGTTCCGCCTGTAACGTTCATATAGGAATCATCACCGCCGCGCCAGCCAACTCGCCATCTGCCTGATGCGCCCATCATATACAGGTCACCACCAGTCATTGAAACACTTCCGAATTTCCTGACTGTCAGTCGCTCGATCTCAATGTAATCACTTGAGTCAATAACAAGATTGTATGGAGAATCATAAGTTGCAACGACCTGTGAGAAGTCAATACAAGCCTCATCAAGCGAACTCGGCAGAGTAGCCGAAGCAGCCGGTGGAAGCGGAGTGGTTGTAGTCTGTCTTGTCCAGTTGTTTAAATCACTCCAGTCATCCGAAGCCTGGCCTGTCCAATAATGCAGCACGGCATAAGTACTATTGACCGAAATCACCACTAAAATCAAGGCTGTTAAGAAAATCAGTCTTTTCATAAACACCCTTTCTTCTCCTCTAACAACAACTTATTTGCGACGACGAACGAGGAAAAGTCCGCCGAGGCCGAGTAGCGTAATTGTCGCTGGTTCCGGAACACCAATCGAGAAGTTGTCGAAGTCCCAGGTGCTGGCCAGGTCGCTGTATGTTGCAGCCCAAATACCAACCTGAACATCGCCAATGTCGGGTCTGTCAACACCGTTCTCAAGACCGTTCAGAGATACCCAGTTGATGCCATCAGAGCTGACCTTGAAGTAGAACGTTGTTCCAATTCTGGAAAGCTGCAGATATGGTTCGCTAGGATAACCACTTATACCCATTTCTGCACTGGACCCATTGACTGTGTTGCGGATATGGTTTCCGACGTTCCAGTTCGGGAAATGGGACAGATATACCCAGTTCTCGCTTGCGCCAGCTCCGTTAGGATTGGCTGCTCTGGCCATCAGACCGCCGCAGGCATGCCACCAGTAATCTCTGGCGACTACTTCTACTTCGGCAACGAAATTCCCGGCTACATTCTTATAAAGGAATGCGCCTGTGTTCGCCGCGTCAGTCCATGCGCCGTTTACTGTCGCGATTCTCAATACACCATTACGTTCTCCGAGAGGATTTTCCGGCGACCATGCATGATCTGGACCAGGATATGGTGCCTGATACATACCTGTGTTGCCGTTCTCTAATGTTTCAACATAATTGTAAGCAAGCAGTGTTGCTTTCTGGCCGGATGCAGGATCAGCAAGGGACTGAAAACCATCCCATCCGCCGATACTGTAAGCGGCTCCGCCTGAAGCATCCCAGCCTCTGTAATCGATATATCCCCAGTCAGCTGTCCAGGCATGATCGAAATTGTCCTCGAATATGAGGGCATTGGCTGTGCTGCTCATGGCAAATATTGCAATGAGAATTAATAGTTTCTTCATCATCTTCTCCTTCTTTCAAAAATCTCTTCTTCACTAATAAATTTTTCAAACACCCTTGTTTAGTTCTACACAAACTAAACGTACCTCCGCCGTTCTGGACAAATCTTCGTCTAAAAAAATTTGTTTGGCTACACGCCAAACGACCATTGCCAGCGACGAATTTCTGCCGCAAACCAGCGCTTGAACACAAGTTTAATTGATTGTCAGGAGGCTAAAAGAAGGTTCCTTGATATGTTTTCACTTCAGGGATTAATACAACACCCTTCCATGAACGAGTCTTTCTCACCCTTCCAAGCATCCTCTCTTAAATTATAAAACAGGCTGTAAACTCTCTTTTCATCACTTGGCCAGCCCTGCCTATTATCAGACAATAACATTTCGCCCACGCTTTTGTCAACTGAAATTTCGTAAAAATAGAGAAAATTTTTTCACACAAACCCTGCTTTTCACTTCAAAACATTATAAGTCGCTGTTTAACATAAGGTTGCGCAAAGGCCCATAAATGGCGTTTTTTGCATAAAAAAACCGCCCTGACCCTGGACTCGCCATTTTTTCCGGCCCTTTCTGTCCGTTTTAAAGGACTCAAATGCAGCTTTTCTGGCCCCTCCACATCGCGCAGAAATTACTCTCTTTTTGGTGCATCGTTGGCGAAAACCGGACTTTTTTACTTTAAAATTTTCCTCTTTTTCCTTTAATATATTGCTATGCCCAAAAAAGGTCTCGTACATATATATACAGGCGATGGCAAAGGCAAAACAACCGCTGCCTTCGGACTCGCACTGCGCTGTGCAGGGCACGGAAACAAGGTCCTCATTTACCAGTTCCTCAAACCAGCATCCCTCAATCTCGGCGAACGCAAGGCCCTCAGGGATGCAGCAAAATCCGTAACTGTCGAATCCCTCGATTTAAAATGGGACTTGTTAAAATCCCTCGAAGATGAAACCGCAAAAGAACAGGCCAAAAAGACCGTTAAAAAGGCCCTCGAAAAAATCGCCCGCACCGCAAAGACAAACAAATACAGCCTTATTATTCTCGATGAGCTTGTCTTTTGCCTCTCAGCAGGCCTCGCCCGTTTTTCTGATGTCCGAAAAATCATTAAATCCAAAAATTTATCCGTCGAGCTTGTCCTCACTGGCCGCGGCGCTACAAATGAGCTCCTCGGCCTCGCTGACCTTGTCACAGAAATGAAAAAAATTAAGCACCCCTTCGACAAAGGCCTTTGTGCCAGAAAGGGCATTGATTACTAATATGATTTGCAGAAAAATCCTATACAGAATTCGAAATAAATGAAGGAATAAAGAATGTCAAAAACTGTCGCAGTCATAATTTGTGCAGCAGGCAAGGGCAGCCGCTTCGGCGGCCAGCGAAAAAAACCTTTCGTCGATGTCTCCGGCCGCGCCGTCTTCCTCCGAAGCATCGAACCATTTTCAAACAGGGATGATGTAAAACAGATACTCCTCGCCATCCCCAAAGAAGACCAGGAGCTTATCGAAGTCAAATGGGGCCCCAACCTCAAATTCTTCAACGTAAAAATCTGCCTCGGCGGCTCCGAGCGATTCGAAACAGTCAGCAATGCCCTCGCCCTCGTCAAAAGCGACATCGACCTTGTCGCAATTCACGATGCCGTCCGCTGCTGCATCACATCCAAATGGGTCGATGACGTCATCACCGCAGCCGCAAAAACCGGCGCCGCAATTCTCGCCGCTCCCGTCACCGACACCCTCAAAAAAGTCAAAGATGGCTCAATCGTAAAAACTGTTGACCGCAGTGATCTATACGAAGGCCAGACACCCCAGGTCTTCGATGCCGCACTCATAAAAAAGGCCTACGCCAATCTCAAGAACCTCGACAAAAACAAAATCAGCGACGACGCCCAGCTCGTCGAGGCCCTCGGCGAAAAAGCCTCCATCGTCGAAACCGATTCTTCCAATATTAAAATCACCTACAAAACCGATATCGCCATCGCCGAAGCCATCATCAAAAGCCGACCGGAGCCAAAACGCGAAGGCCCCATCGGCCCATACTACGAAGCCCAATGGTAACCCCTCCCGCCTTACGCCTGTCCGGTGTAGTCACAATGTAGTATATTGTTACGAAGACGGAACATACGCATTACTACGTACGCATTACGAACTTGACATACGCCATACGCATTACCCTGTACCCTAAACCCTTCACTCTTCACTCTTCTCTGTGCCTCTGCCCCTTTGTGCCTATATCTCTTTTTTGAAAAATAATAATTTTTCCTGTAACAATTCCGCCCCTTTAGCGTCTTTATTAATAAATGGAAGGTCGTTTATGTGAGCAAAACAGCCCATTTTGACGCAGCAACGTAAAAGTTTTGTAAAAAATGGGAAAAAGAGAATTTTTCCCTTGATTTTCCTCGCCTGTTCGCATAAACTGCTATCGAGAAAAAAATAGAGATTATTTTCAATTGGCAGGAGAAAATAATGAGAAGAAAATTCGCCTTCGCATTGCTGCTTTTATCTATTTGCGCCCACGCAGCATTCGCGAATATGCACATAAGGCTAATCGGCCGCTGGAGCGGTGAAACCTTTTCCGTTACCGTCGCCGGAAACCGCGCTTACCTCGGCAACGGCAGCTTCCTTGCTATTCTGGACATTTCAGACCCGGCAAACCCCGTCCTCATCGGCAGAAGCCCGCCCCTCTTTAATACCATCCTCGGCATCGCCGTCTCAGGCAATTACGCCTACCTCGCCGCAGAGCACCGCGGCCTCTGGGTTATGGACCTCTCCGACCCCTCCTTCCCTCTGCCCGTCGCACAGTTCGATACCTACGGCTACGCAACCGACATCACTCTCTGCGGCAATTACGCATTCATCGCCGACGATACCGAAGGCCTCCAGATTATCGACATCTCCAATCCGCTTTCTCCCTTCCGCACAGGCTTTTGCGATACCTGCGGCAGGGCTGGTGGCTTGGCAGTTTGCGGCAACAATGCCTTCGTCGCCGATGGCTGCAGCGGCCTCCAGTCCATCGATATCACCAACCCCGCCTCGCCCTGCAGGCTCGGCTGCTGCACAACCTGCTCCTGGGCCTTAAGCGTAGCAATAAAAGACTCCTTCGCCTATGTCGCCGATTTCGCCTCCGGCCTCCAGGTTATGGATATCTCCAACCCCGCCTCGCCCTCTATCACAGGCTCCCTCGACACAGCCGGCTGGGCAAACGACATCGCAATCACAGGCTCGCTCGCCTGTCTCGCCGACGGCAACTGCGGCCTTCAAATTATCAACATCTCCAACCCGTCCCAGCCGCAATACATCGCAGACCACAACACCATCGCCTACGCCGCAAAACTCGATGTCTCCGATAGAATCGTTTATGTTGCCGACGAATTAGCTGGCCTTCTGATTTACGAAATTAGCTGGCCCGCCGATCTCGAACCCGATGGCGACGTCGATAATGCCGACCTCCAGCTTCTCCTCGCCCACTGGCTCCAGCAGGATTGTGCAAGCACGAACAATTGCTCCGGCACCGACCTCAATAAAAACGGCTCCGTCAACTTCCTTGACTTCGCAATTTTTGCAAAAGACCACATTGATTCCGCATTGCCCAACTGACACCCTCGTGTCATCCTGAGTCCCGATTGTCTTGTATCGGGACGAAGGATCTCCCATATTCAATGTTCAAAGTTCGACGTTCAATGTTGAGTCCAGAATTCTCTGGACGAAATCCGGCCATAGCGGGATTGAACGTTGTTTATGCTCTCCTCCCCTCATACTCTTATACTCACCTACTTTTCTACATCCTGTATTGGTTATTCTTTGGGTTACTGTACCTTGGTTTTTGGTTATTTTTTGATGCATTTAGCCTGCCGTTTCACGGCAGGTTGGTTAGCCCCCAGGCCCGTCTGCAGGTTGTCTCCTCAATTTAACCCCTCAATTTATTGATGGGGTCTTCCTCCCAATTTAGCCCCCGAACCTGTCCTGTGGATTTATTCGGTGGGTTTTTTCTCTTTCAAATCTCAAATCCTCTTTCTTCATTCTTAATTCTCAATTCCCTTCCATTTTTTCCTTGCCTTCTTATCCCCTTTTTATACAATCTCCCCTGGCAAACCGAGACAATACACCTGTTGCTTTTTTGCCGGCTGAGAAGTGGCAGGTCGGCGATGTTTAAGAAATTAAACACCTCCGCTTCCATTTTTGGTATGCAAAAATTTTATAAATAGAAAAATAGATATTGTCCTTAATTAAATCCATAAGTAAAAGATATGAAAAAAATATATTTAATACTTTTGCAATGCTTAATATTATCAATTTCAGGATGCCATACGAAGAAGGAAACCGCTTCTGACAGATACAATAAATTAATTGCTGCGATTGAAGGTGATCATTTACTCGCAATCCGGGCAATTCAGGAATTAGGAGTGAACTTTTCCAATGATCAGAAGGCACAGGAAAGGTTAATAAAGCATTTATTTTCCGATAGAGTTGATAGAGACTCTTGGGAATTTTATGTAGTGGTAAATTCTCTATTAAAGACCAATCAATCCTTGACTGAAAAATTGCTTGAACAATACAGTCTTAAAGAAGAGGAAGGTGTTTATCTTGAGAAGCTATTATTTATCTTAGGACGTCTCGGATTAAAGGCAAAGGAGGCCGTCCCATTTCTTTTAGAACAGCTGGAAAAATACAAAGGTGATAATGAAACAGAAGGAGCAATTCGCATTGTTCTGGCCAATGCAGGTTTTAGATCAGAGGACAACTTAAAGGTAATAATGGAGGATATCAATAATCAAAACGAAAGAGCGAAGGCAGAAATTGAAATGTTGGCTTTTACAGGTTCGGATGAATGGTTCGATGAATCTTTTATAAAAGAGTTTAATCAATGGCTTGCTCAATCCATGGATAAATATGATAAAGAGGAAACACCCTTGCCTATTGATGAGATTTCTAATCTTTCAATGATACTAGGCAGATTGCACTCCATTGATAGTACTGTCGAAGCTAGAATGAAAAACTTTATTCAGACAAAATGTAAAACACAGGATGATGAATTTCTTTATGATGTGGGTACTTGTCTTTCTTATATGTTCTTACTGGCAAAAAGCAATAATGAAAATTCAAAAGTATTTCTTGGTCCTGCTTTAAGATATATGTCCTATGTTTCCCCTTCTCGACAAGGTATAGGTAAAATTGTAGCAGATTATATAATTGGTTCCGATAAAGAATTGTTGAGGGAAATATCTGCCAAGTTGGAGGACGACGACCCAGAGGTCGTTAGAGGAGCTTTATGGGTCTTTTTGTATAAGGGGCTTGAAGCTAAGGAATATAAACAAGACATTTTAGAATTATTAAATCATATCGACAGAAAAATACCTGTAAACGTATTGAATGATCCTAACTGTTCAAGAATACTGACAACATATGCGGACATAAAAAGAACTACTGCCGATGCTTTGGCATTTTTGGCCGAACCATCGGATATTCATACATTAGAAGATTTACTTAAGAATAAAATTTTTGAAGATGTCAAAGAGGAAATCAAGAACACAATAAGAATTCTGAAATTAGAAAAAAGTAACGAGGATTATTAAATTAATTTAATGCTCTAGATATGCGTGATAAAAGGGGACATTCTACTTTTTAATTGGATGTAATCTGGTGACACAATATAATGGTAGTCAAGACTTAACCTGACAAAAATATCCTTTCCTATCCGCTATCCGTTTAACGCTTAACACTTCTCCCTTTCTCTCTGCGTCCTCCGCGCTCTCAGCGGTGAAAATATTTAGCTGACTTAAAAAAGAAGCCTGATCATTCAGGATTCGTGGGCGAAGAAATATTTGCTGCTTAAGCTCGCTTAGAAAAGCAAATTTTTCCAAGAACACAAAGTCAGCTAAATCTCCTTCGTGTTCATCGTGGTGAAAAATTGTTTTGCTTCAGCCGCAACAGCGCAGCCGTCACCCGTTTCAAATTTAGATTTTCTTTATTGGAATTTGTTTAGGATTTAGAAATTCGTGCTTAGGATTTTCTTTCACCCCTCTGCGTTCTCCGCGCTCTCTGCGGTTCATATTCCCGCTCGCCGTTATCCGAAATACGTAACGAGCCTCGCACCTGCCTGCCCGGTGAAGCTTTGGCGCAGGATGGTTCAATGTTGAGTCCAGACTTATCTGGACAAAATCCGGTCCCATCGGGATCGAACGTTGTTTATGCTCTCCTCCCCTCATACCCTTATACTCACCTGCTTTTCTACATCCTGTATTGGTTATTCTTTGGGCTCTTGTATCTTGGTTTTTGGTTATTTCCCCTGCGTTCTGTGTTCTGCATTCTGTGTTCTCCCCCCTCTTCTTCTGCCCTTGGTTCTTGTACCTTGGTTTTTGGTTATTCTTTGGGTTATTGTATCTTGGTTTTTGGTTATTTTCTTTGTGCCTCTGTACCTTTGCCACTTTGCCCCTATATCACCCATCTTCCCCATTTTCTTCTGTGTTCTGTGTTCTGCATTCTGTGTTCTCTTAATTCCAAATTCTCCCCCAAAACCCCCCTTTATTTCCCCCCAAAACCACTCTTAAATCCCCCTTATTCCCCCCTTTTTCCTTTTTTTTCCTTTTTTTTCCTCTTTTTTTCCCCCGTTTCACCCTCGTTTACCCCCATCCAGCCATTTAAAATAAGCAAAATTTAACGCCTGTATCGAAAATATTAGACTCCTTCCGAATGGCGACATATGCATTAAGACACACGCTTTACGCTCCGAAACTATTAAAAATATTACTTTTTATGGAACAAATTATCACCGATATCGTCTTAATATCAGGTGAATAGCTTAAAAAAGACGTCCTATATTGTATGGTTTTATTAACCATAACTTCAGTATAACAGGTGACTTATGATTAGAACTTTACGAATCGCAGGGGTATTAATAGCAGCCGCCGCCCTCGTTCTTTTCGCACTACCCGTCGTTTTCGGCTCCGCAAACACAAAAGACACCCAAAAATTACTCGATTCCGAAACAATAATCGAGAAATTCAAAAAATCCCAAGACTCTCTCGCCCAAAAAAATAACCAGGCCCAGCCGCCGTTAGTCCTTCAGGCACAAGCATTTGCGCGCTATTTAATCCCGCCTATCGTCGAAGGAAAAACAGAAAACAGCCTTGATTCCAGAATAGAAATACCGAAACCCCAGCCGATTGTCCAATTCAAGCTCCTTAGCACCTGTGTTCACCAAACCTCTCCCGAACGCTCATTTGCCTTAGTAGATCAGCCCGGCGACGGTTTGCTCTGGGTAAGACCTTCGGACAAAATCAGCCATTTCCTCGTTAAAGAGGTCAAAAGTGGCCTTTTAATCGTAAACGACGGCCAAAAAAATATCGAAGTCAAACTGGATACTCAGGCTTTTGAAAGTATTGCAAGCCCAACTCCTTCCTCATTGCCATCGTTAGCCGGCATTCTTCCCGGCAGAGGGCTTTCTGCCGCAGCCCCTTCATCAGCTGCACGCTCTTCTGCAAGAAACCCCGGCGCAACTTCAGTTCCTCCAATGCCTTCCAGCGGTGTCAGGACAACGCCTGGCTTTAGCGGCCCTATGACAATGCCTACGATGCCTTCTACTCGTTCATCTGCCGGAAGCACCCAAAGCACAACACGCCCTATGTCCGCTGAAGAGGAAGCTGCTGCTCTCAAGCTTATGTCCGAACTTGACTCTGCCTTGGCTGGCATCAATGAAAGTGCCACCGAGGAGGATATGAAAAAGGCCGATGAATTAATCGAAAAGCATTTTAACAAACTTGATAACATGCAAATCAGCGACCAGGAGGCCGAGAAAATCAACGATTTAGGCCAAAAACTCGACAAGGCTCAGCAGGAACCGAACAAGCCCAGACCAAGCACGGTAAAAACAAGGCCTCAAACGTCCCCCGGTGATTAACAGCTTAATTTACCGTTATTTCCGCACTCAGCACTCATTTATTTCCAATATTTACACATTTCTGCCGGTTTATCGGCCTTTTTCAGCAATTCTAAGGAACTTTTAACTGCCTTTTCAGTCTTATATATATGCCGATATTTGGCCTGTATTGAGGTTTGTCAGTGAAATAAAAGAAGGCTTCAGACAGTATTAATAATTGGTTTTTACCACAGCTGCAGGCCAAAATACACGATAAATTGTTGTACTGAATATGGGTTATTTTATGCCCATTGTTAACTATTGGAGCGGTGTATGACTGTGAATCGAAATATGAAAAGCTATTCGCGGAACTTTCAGTTACTACTTTGCGGCCTTATTCTCTGTGTGCCGATTATATTTACCTATTCTCTGAATGCTTCACAACAGGACTCAAACAGCGGCGATTCTGCAGCTGATACAAATCGCTACAAGGTTTTTTCTTTTCGGCACATATCCAGCGACCAGGCCATAGGTTACATTGAGAAGGCTGGCCTGGCTGTAACAGCCCGGGCTCTGAAAGAAAATATCCTTTCGACATCAGGCCAGAGCGCCGAGCTGGGCAAGGTCGCGGAGCTTCTTAGGCTCGTGGATTCCAATGTTCCATTTATTGTTGAAAAGATAGTTTTGCCCAAGCAGGCAGCTGACTCAAACTCGCCCCCCAAACTCGGCGCTAAAACAAACGGCGTTTTAATAGGGACCTTTGCCAATCCCCCTATGGGCGAGGGTGCGAAGGCGATTGTCGAAGTAAGCGAGACAGGTATTCTGGTTGTGGCGCCAGCCGATAAGGCAGACCAGATAAGATTCAGTTTCGGGGGTACTGTTCAGGCTTCGGCTAAACAGCCGGCTGCTGAACAAGCAGGACAAACCGCACAGCCCGCTGATGTAAATGTAAGTGCGGCCGAACCTAACGTTTCAGCAGAACTTATGAACACCATATTAGTTCCTCAAGCAGAGCAGATACCGGCTATCGATGCAAATCTTCTCGAAGGGATTACAGTTAATATTCCGGAAAATATACCTGCTGATAAGGATACGAGCACACTTATTGATATAAACAAACTCGATATCAACTGGGCAGCAGTTGAGGCTCTTTTACGGGGCGATTCGAAAACCTCGACTGAGACTGAATCCAATGAAGTTCCGCTCAGTGATGTGTTTGGCAAGCTCGTAGGCTCTTTAAGCAAAGCATCTGAAAAAACGACAACTGCCCAGAAGGAAGCTAATGATGTAAACACAGCTGCACCGGTGAAAATTCAGACGCAGCCTCCTGCAGAGAAGCCTGCCAAGAAGACAACAGTGACAGAGCGGGCTAAGCAGCCGGGACAAAGTGCTGGAAAAACAGCGAATGAATCTTTAGAACCAACACCGATTGCTGACGGCAACGAAATCCTTGAATTGACGCTGCCAGAACGGATGAATATCGTTCAGCTGATAAGACTGGTGGGGGAGTACTTTAGCCTCGATTATATGTATGACCCGGCAAAAGTTACCGGTGAAATAACTTTGCAAATAAGCAAAGAACGACAGGGCAGAATAAAAGTTAAGGAGCTTTATCCTCTTCTCGAGCAGGCGCTTAAATTCAGAGGTTTTGTTATGACCCGCAGGGGCAATCTGGTAACAATAGTTCCGAAGGAAGAGGCAATAACAATTGACCCCGCACTGGTAGATACAGCCAAAAGAAGTATTGAGAAGGGAGATGTTGTTATAACCAAAGTATTTCATTTGAAATATATTGATGCGGAAAGTGCAAAAAATCTGCTTATGGGTATGGGAATGGGCGTTGATATTAACACCTCTGCTTCGGTTGCCAGGATACTTATTGTCACTGAATATGCATACAGAATGGGCCGCGTCCAGCAATTGCTCGATATGATTGATAAGCCCGGCGAGAAAAAGACATTTCATTTTAGACAATTAAAATACACAATGGCCACGTCCCTTAAAGACAAAATCAAGGCCCTTGCCGACCAGCTGGGGACAATAACAATCACAATAGCAGAGACAGTAACTGTTTCGCCGGCTACTCAGCCTGCTGTTCGGCCGGGGATGCCTCCGGCTATAACCAGGCCGCCGGTTACAACGGTTCGGACACCGACAGCGGCAGGTGCAGCGGAAGTCCCGACGGTTTACCTGGATGTCGATGAAAGAACAAACAGGATACTTATGATAGGTCTGCCTGAACAGCTTGATACCGTTGAGAGCCTCATCGATACCCTTGATGTTCAGCAGCAGGACCTTCGTTCTATGCGTGTTTACGAGCTTAAATACGCCGACGCAACCGATGTGGTTAATAAGCTGGGTGAGCTGAATATCATAAGTTCAACACGTGCAGCAACTATTGGCCGCGGAAGGACAACAACAACGAGATACCCGGGCACAACGACCGGTGCTGAAAGAATAACACAGCCGGGCGCACCAGGCACGATCCCACAGACGACAGTTCCTGTAACAGGGACAGCCGGTGCCAGTACAGAACCTTTAGCGGGCGAGCCGCAGATTGTCGTAATCGAAACAACAAATTCTTTGCTTGTGAATGCGACAGAGGAACAGCACGAACAGATTGCTACAATAATGGCGTATTTAGACACGGAGCCTGAAGCGTCCTCAACAAACTATGTGGTGTATCCCCTGGAAAACCAGGATCCAGAGCAGCTTGTAGAAGTTTTAAATAAGCTTATTCAGGAAACCATCGAAAGCAAAGACCCAACCGGCAAAGTAATTCAGACATCTACCACCAAAAGAACAGAAGAAGATATCACCATAATCGGTGATAAAAACACATTCTCAGTTATCGTCTATGCCAGCAAAAGGAATCAGCAGTGGATAGAAAGCCTGATAAGGCAGCTTGATAAACGCAGACCGCAGGTACTCATCGATATAACGTTGGTTGAAGTTACTAAAAATGACGAGTTTAGTCTGGATATGCAATTGGTGACTAAGTATCCAACAATTGAGAAGGTCTTGGACACAGGAGTAGAGACCCCCATACCTCTTTTGTCAACATATCCGGGCAGAAGAATGTGGGAAGCCAGCTCAATTAGCGGGTCGGGCACCGGTTTTTATTCAGATGAACATGTACAGGCCCTTATTAAAGCAATGCGAACAAAAGGTTATGGACGTGTCATGGCAAATCCTAAACTTCTTGTTAATGATAATGAAACGGGAACCATTACAACCCTGGAGGAACAGACGGTTGTCTCGCCATCTACTGTCATAATTCCGGGCTCACCAACTACTTCACCGACGGCAAGCGCTACTGTCAGTAAAGATGTTTACAAAGCAGAAATTAAACTCGATATCGTACCTCATATCAGCGAGGGGGATTTATTGAGGCTCGAAGTGACATTGAAACGTTCGGATATCAGGCCAGTAACTCCTGCAACGTACACCCTGGAAACCCCCGATGGCAAATTAACCGGTCCGTCGCCTCCGGACACGGTTTCGGCTGATGTTAAAACTGTCATTACTGTTCCTGATTCAAAAACTATAATTCTCGGAGGCCTTGAAAAACTTAATCAGAGCAAGGGCGGAACAAAAGTCCCGCTTTTGGGAGACCTTCCTCTTGTTGGAGTCTTTTTCCGAAAGACAGAGAGCAAAGATGCGCAAAGCCGATTGTATTTGTTCGTAAGAGCAAATATTTTACGGCCTGAAAAGGAGCAGGTGGCATCTGATATTGTTAGAATGTCTGATAAAAATCGCGAAGAATTTGAGAAGTTCGAATCAGAAATGCAGAATTATCAGAACTTTCCGGGAATAAAGCAAAAGTTTATGGATCCTCAAAGAGTTCTTGGCGAGAATGGAACAAGTGACAAATGATTCGGCTTCAAGATTGACCCAAAAGGGGATGGTTTTATGCCTTGCGGCAGCCTTTGCAAAAGGGTATCCTCTTTGTTTGCCGTATGCAATCGGACTATATCAAACAAGAATCGAAGATGATTCGTAAAACAATGTTGTACGTATAGTTATGAAAAGCCTTTTAATACAAACAGCGAAACAAACCGGACTTGTGGACTCAAAACAGCTTGCTGATTATCTCGAAAACAGCAAGTCGGGCGAGCGCGTGGACGAGCTGCTTTTAGGCTGCCCGTATTTCACCGAGGAGAGTGTTCTAAGGCTTTTTGCTGCTGCTCTCGGACAGGATTTCCTGACCGATATCCCCCCAAAGCTTGTACCGACGGAATTTATCCAGTCAGTCCCCGCGACTTATGCGCAGCACCATTCTCTTGTCGGCATTAAAAATGATACTGATGGTCAGGGCGCCGGCGAACTGACAGTTGTCCTATCAAAGCCGCTTGATACCGATGCACTTGATAATGTATCTAAAATGACAAGGATGCCTGTGAAGCCCGCAATAGCCACGCGGGCTTCAATTACTTCCGTGATAGATGTTGCTTATGAGCAGCGAACTACGGTCATCGAAGACGTTGTCGAAGAGCTCGATGCACAAAACATCGACCAGCTCGCAGATGAGGTTTCTGCCTCCGACGACCTTCTGGACGTGGTCAACAGGCCGCCGGTAATCAGGCTCGTCAACGATGTTCTTTTCAGGGCACTTCAATTGAGGGCCAGCGATATTCACGTCCATCCTTATGAAAGCAAAATCCAGATTCGCTACCGAATCGACGGTATCCTCTATGATACCCTCAGCCTCAACCGCAATGTTTTGCCGCTGATAGTTTCCCGTATCAAGGTTATGGCGGGCATGGACATCGCAGAAAGAAGAATGCCGCAGGACGGCCGCTGCAGCGTCCGTTTAGGACAAAGAGAGGTTGACCTTCGTGTCAGCACCGTTCCGACAAGCTACGGCGAGCGCTGCGTGCTTCGACTGCTCGATAAAAGCACCGGGCTTCTGGGGCTAAATGAGCTGGGCTTAGGCAACGACGATTTGGCAAAATTCGATTCTCTGCTTACCCGGGCGCACGGTGTAATCTTTGTCACAGGGCCAACGGGCAGCGGCAAGACCACCACGCTATATGCGTGTCTGAACCGCATCAACTCGGCTGAGAAAAATGTTATGACCATCGAAGACCCGATAGAATATCAGCTCGAAGGCATCAGCCAGATGCAGGTCTCGAGCAAAAAGGGAATGAACTTTGCAAATTCACTGCGGCATGTTCTCCGCCAGGACCCCGATGTAATAATGGTCGGTGAGGTCCGTGATGTGGAGACGGCGCGCATGGCAATACAATCTTCATTAACGGGACACCTTGTCTTCAGCACCCTTCATACCAACGACTCTGCTGGTGCCATCACGAGACTTTTAGACCTCGGTGTCGAGCCGTACCTTGTCAGCTCATCGCTGATTGCGGTGATGGCGCAGCGTCTTGTCAGAAAGGTCTGCCAGGACTGCAAACGAATTGTGCAGCCTACGGAACATCAGTTAAGAGAGCTTGGGATGGGCAAACTTCAAAGCTCAGGCCCAATTGTTTTTTACGAAGGTGCCGGCTGCGACAGATGCTTCCAGACAGGGTACCGCGGCAGAACAGGCATCTATGAGCTTATGCTCATCGATGAAAAAATTCAGGACTTCGTCTATCGCAGGCAGTCTGCAGGTGTAATAAAAAGAAGCGCCCTCGATTCAGGACTTCGCACCCTGAGAATGGACGGCACCCGCAAGGTTCTCGACGGCATAACAACAGTCGCCGAGGTCCTGAGGGTAACCCAGACAGATATCATGTAAATAATTATGCCAAGATATTCATATACAGCAATAAACACGGAAGGCAAAAAAGACAAAGGCACTATAATTGCCGAAAGCGCTTATGCTGCCCGCAAGCAGCTTCGAGTGCGTGGCATCCACCCGACGGACGTTGCAGAAATAAGCTCCAGCACAGAAGAAAGGGCTGCGCTGCTATCATTTCTTTCCAGAACGAAAAAGACACAGATAATCGACTTTACCAAGCAGCTTGCCACCCTTCTTAATTCGGGCATCAAGCTGACGGAAGCTCTCTCTGTTCTATCGATGCAAACCACCGACCATCGGTTTAAGAATGCCCTGGTCGATATGCGCGACAGAGTTGTGACAGGTGAATCATTTACCGATGCCATCAAGGATTACACGGATTTTTTTGATGTCATATATATAAGTATGGTCAGAGTAGGCGAAGTCACAGGTTCTCTTGCGAACAGCCTTACAACCGTTGGCAACTTTATGGAAAAGCGATACCGCGTCGAATCGAAAATTATAACTGCAATGATATATCCGATTGTTTTAATCCTATTTTGCATCGCGGCTATAATAGTTCTCACGATAGCGGTTATACCGAAAATCGGCAAACAAATCGAAGAGGCCGGCCAGCAGCTTCCTTGGATTACGCGGCAGCTTATGAATGTCGGCTATGTTCTGACGAGCCTGTGGGTGGTGGTGGTCATTGCCGTAATTGTCGGTTCTTTTCTGGCAATCAAGAAATTTCTTAGAACACAGAGAGGTTCGTATCTGAGGGACAAATTTTTATTGTCGCTTCCTATTTTCGGCCCGCTGATTAAGCAGCGAGTTGTAGCGCGATTTGCATCGACCCTTTCGACGCTGCTTGGCTCGGGCCTGAGCATGGCTGAATCTCTTCGCGTTGTCTCCGAAGTCACGGGCAACAGCATTATGAAAACGGCTGTTCAGAAAGCACGCGAGAGAATCCTTGCGGGAGCTGATATCGCAACACCGCTTCGGGACAGCGGAGTTATCAGCCCGGCGATTGCCCACATGGTGGCAGTCGGCGAAAAAAGCGGCGAGCTCGAGACGATGCTTAAAAATATCAGCGAGAACCTCGAATCTTCCACCGACATTGTCATAGAAAGATTGAGTGCAGCGATCGAACCTCTTATAATAATCATTATGGCGGCAATTGTCGGAACAATTGCCTATGCGACTATACTTCCGATACTTAAAATTTCTGCAATTAAATTTTAATTTTTAGCTAAAGGAGCAGTTGATACAAATGGAAAAGAAAAGAAACAGAAAAGGTTTTACGATGGTCGAATTGATGGCTGTGCTGGTAATCATAGGATTGCTTGCGACCCTGGTGGGAACACAGGTTCTAAAGCAAATAGCACATGCGAAGGAGGCCACAACCAAAGCCAATCTTAAAACTCTACATGCAGCTGTCAGCCAGTTTTATATGGAGCTTGGCCAGCTTCCATCAGAAGAGATGGGGCTTCAAGCCCTTGTAGAAGCCCCGCCGGGCCTCGAGGAAAAATGGACAGGCTATCTTACAGAAAGTGAGATACCAAAGGACGGTTGGCAACATGACTTCAAATTTGAAATAGTACCGGGGACAGCCAGCAATTTTTTCATTCGAAGTGCCGGTCCTGACGGTGAGTTTGATACGGATGATGACCTTCTGAGCACAGATGCCGATTAAGATGTCCTGAATATGGTCGGGATTAAACAAAATGACCAGGAGCAGATTATATGGTATATCGATGCCTGCCTGCCGGCGGGCATTTACAATGGCTGAAATGATAGTAGTTATCGCAGTCTTGTGCCTCTCCACATTCGTAGTGATTCTTAACACATTTGACTGGTTTGGGAGAAATACCTTTAAATCAAAGGTGCAGGAATTTATCTCAGTAATGCAGCTGGCAGCCGACACTGCTGCCCAGAGCGAAAAAAGATATGAGATTATTATCGATATCACCGAACAATCTTACCTGCTTAGGGAAGTTACCGTTCCTGACCTCGACTATTTCAGCGAAGAACAGATTATCAGGCAAGGGTATTTCAACGAGAACTGCCGGGTTGACTACTGCATCTTTGATGACCTTGTTTCTACCAATGAGGATCAGCAGATTGCAAAATTTCGTGTCGGGCATGCCGGCTGGCAAAACGGTGCAAAAATCGTGCTGTTCGACAGGCACGATCAGCCTTGGTCGGTCCTTATTAGCAGGCTTACAGGGATAGTGAGCCTCGAGAAAGGCGATGTAGAACTTTTATTGCCAAAAGAAGAAAATGAAATGTCTTTTTAAGAAAAATTTATTAAAAGTCCGCAGGCGTTTCGGCGGTTTTACTCTTGCCGAAGCGGTCGCCGCTGTTGTTATTTTGGGTATGATTTGCAGCGGCGTACTTATGGTAATTAACCGCACAATGCTTGCTGCGGCGGATGAAACACTCAAAATGCAGGCCTTCGGAGTTGCTCGCGAGAATATGGAAAAGCTTCTTGCCTCCAGCTCGGTCAAGGAAACCTCTGATTACGGAACAAGCGAAATGTATCCGCAGATTACCTGGCAGACGACCGTCGAAAGTTTTTACGAGCCGCTGACTACACGGCTTTGGATACAGGCGATCTGCTCGGCGGAATACTTCGACAGCACGGGCGAACAGCGAAAAGTCGAATTAACGAACTGGATAACTGACCTGAGCAGACAGCAAATTATAGAAATGCTTAAGAACAAAGAACAGAAAACCAAACTTCTTCTCGAGGCTGACCAGATTCTCCAAACAGCGCGTGAAGCAGCGGCCTTTGTCGGCGTTGACCAGGGCACAATACAGGAATGGATAAATATCGGAATGCCGATAACGGAAGAGGGCTATTTTATTAAGGCGTATCTCGATTTATACAAGCGCACCAGCGGCGACCCGACCATTGACGACAAGTTGCAGGTTGAAGAATATCTCAAAGAGCTTACACAGCCGTTAGAAGAGGCAGCTGAAGATGAAACGTCTGATGAAGAAACGGACAATGCGGATACGGATGAAAAGAAAGCAGGGGGAGATATGGGTAAACCTTTGGGAGGTGGCTCGAAAGGTCCTTCGAAATCTAAAAATCCGACAAAAACTGAAACAGGAATAGATTCCGGTTCAACCCAGTTTGACCCTGATAAGATGTCCTTTGAGGAATTATGGAAATATCTTCAGGACAATCCGGAATGATCTTTATAAAAAGTGTTTTAAAATGAAAATGAATTTTAGAAAATCCGGTTCGAACAAAGGCTTCTCACTGGCTGAGATGATAGCGGCTCTGGTCATAGGCTCAATGATTCTGATTGCGGTGCTGAGCGTTTATAACCGTGCCCAAAGTGCTTCGGCATCGGTTACCCGGATATTCGGTGCTTTTCAAACGCCACGCGAGGTCCTGCAGCTTATAGCAGAAGACCTTGACAGGATAATAGTTGAAAACCAGGACACCACGATACGTTTCCAGAATAAAACAGACCTGAACGGCTACCGCTCGGCAAGACTGGAGATCACAAAGACAATTTTTAACAAAGACAACCAGGTGACAGCTTTCGAAAAAATAGTCTGGCAGACTTCTGCAGACCTCTATAGCGATGCCAACGGCCTGGTTCTCTATCGAAGTCACAGCGGAATGGTAATCGAAGACAAGCTGCTTGATGAGTCTAAAGAACAATGGCAGCGGGATGTTTTTGTCCCGGTATGCGAAGGAGTAACTTTCTTTTCCGTCCAGACCGATACGGGCCAGAAGCTGCCTGATGGCACTCCCGTAATTATGGACAGCTGGACTTCAGCGGCGCTGCCGACGAATGTGCTGGTCAAAGTTTCCTTTACAGAGCCTGTTGAAGTTCTCAATGGGGTATGGGAAATACCGGATTATCAAAAAATTGCACGGACAATCGCTATTGATCGCACGAGAAAAATACCTTTTGTGATTGAAAAAAAGATTGCTGTAATCGCCGGCGAGGATGCGAACAATCCTTCAGGCAAAGAGCCTAACGAGACGGGCAGCGTTCTCAAGGAAGGCGTGGGCGGAACGATTCCAAAAGGAATTCAGGACGATAGTATCAATAAAAATGAGCAGGGCGGCCGTGAATAAAAGAACACGAAAATTTGTTCAGAAAGAAAACCAAAGCGCGTTTGTGCTTCTGCTGACAATTGTCTTTCTTGTTGTCCTTGCAACGGCCGGATACATTCTTTCCAGCCGATTTATGGCCGAGGGCCGCCGCAACAGATATATGATTGATTATGTCCAGGCCCGTTATGCGTGCGATTCGGCTGTCAAATATGCCCTTGCAACAATGCAGGAATTTCAGCCGTATTTAATTTCCCGTCCCAATGAGCCCGACTTTTCAGACCTGTTCCATTTTACCGATGCACAGTATGAGCAGTATATTACCGACTGGCTGATGGAAAACGAAATGAACCAGGAAGAAGACAGTGGTGAAAACAGCGGTGCAGATGCTGGATTGTCGCTCTCCAGCGGCCTTGACGATACCAATGACATCAACGACGTTAATGTTATCACTGACCTGAATGATTTCAATGATACCGCTTTTCGCAAGACCTATGATTCTTTTATTACGGACTTCGATAATCCGCAATCGCTGGTTATTCGCGGCCCCTACGGCCCGCCGTGGCCGCTTGTTTTGGAGCCTGCGGAGCTGGAGATAGGCACGGCAAAAGTAAAAATCGAAATTGAAGATGAAAACGCAAAGTTTCCTGTCGGCTGGGCGATGATTGATGATGAACAGTATAATCGCGAGGCACGCGCTGCTTTTATTACTTTCTGTTCCTGGATGTGGCACGATCCGAATGTCGAGGACCTGCGGGCAAGAATCGAAGTCATACAGGAGCAATTTCTGGAAATAAATGAAATAAAGCAATTTAAACTTGATTTTAAGACTTCAACAGTGCAGGTGACCGACCAGCCGGTCCGGACTTCGGGCAGGACCCAGCCGAAACCAAGGACTGTCCAGAGGACTGTCTCCGCAGACCAGCAGATGACAAGACAAAGCGCCGATTTTGCAAAAATTTTCCACAGTTCGCTGGTGGAATTCGATGATTTTGCCAGGCCGACAATCGAAAGCGACCAGAGGAAAGAGTCGGCCCTCAAATATATGGGCATGTGGGGCTCGGCGAAGGTAAATATCAACACTGCTCCCCGTCATGTCCTCGAGGCTGCTTTTACATTCGGCGGGCGCGAAGTCGATATCGCCAACGAGATTATTATTCGCAGGCAGGTTAAGCCTTTTGCGAGTATAGACGATTTAAAAAATGACCTTTTGCAGTATTCTGATTCCATTGGTAAATGCGAAAAATTCATTACAACGACAAGCAATATATTTACCATAAGAATAACTGCGGTCAGCGGCGCAGCCAGGGCTTCTGTGGTTATCGCGATACAAAAGGACAACAACCAGACAAAAAGGCTCGGTGCAATTTCTTCATGAAGATTAAGATTACGGACTGCCGTTATATATTTATATGCAGGATAAGTTATGAATTGCAAAATGTGTGTTTTAACAGTTAGCAGCTTTAATTCGCAAAGCTCAGGAGCCATAAAAAGTGAGCAGTAAAAACTACATTGGAATTTATGTAAAGCCATCCGGTGCGGCTGTAGTGGTTTTACCTTCAGGGGCTAAGGACCAAAAGCCTTCTGCCTGCTTTACTGTTGAATCGCATGAGCAGGCAAATATGCTTGACAGTCCCGCTGTCGCCGCTGAACTTGCTAATCTTATTGCGGATGAATGTGCCAAAAGGTCACTGTCGCTTCAAAACTGCGAGGCAGCGGTCGCCCTCGACTGCTCGATGTTTATGCAGCACAGCATGCACAGTGAATTCAGCGACACCAGCAAGATCGCGCAGACCATCCGATTCGATGCCGAAGAGGCACTGGCCACAGATATCAGTGAGCTTGCAATTGCCTTCAAAATAAGCTCAGTGCACCAGGCCGGCTCGCAGGTAACTGTTTTCACAGCAGCCAAGAAGCTGCTGTTCGAACTGCTTGGTGCGCTTCAGGCAAGGAATATCGACCCGATATCAATCGAGCCGGATGTGTGCTGTCTTTCGCGTTTTGTCATGCGGCATTGCAACAAACAGCCCGCTGAATCCGGCAATCTTGTCTTTGCTGTCCTCTCTGAATCCAGGGGTTATCTGATAAGTGGTGATTCTTCATCTCAGAAAAAAGAGTATTTCACTCGGACCTTTCTTATCGGACCTTCACAGGACAAGACCTCCCTTCTAAAGAGGGAATTTGCTCTGACAAGAGCTGTTTCTGATGAGCCTGTCGGGACAATTGAAATTTTCGATTCCTCCGGCACTGTAAACATTCAGCAATTGGCTGATTTGCTTTCTGTAAAAATTGAAAACCTCGATTTGGCTGCTTCAGAACCGGGCGCTGTGCTTCCTGCTGAATGTTCGGACAGAACAGCTTTTGCAATCGCTGCAGGCGCCGCAGAAAAATTTCTCGATAAAGCGCCTGCTGTGGATTTCAGGGCAGATTTTCATCCCCTCGAAGGTAAAAAATTGCGGCTGCAGAAGACCGTTAAGTTCCTAAGCATATCGCTTATTCTTCTGATGGTCGCGCTCGGCATCTATTTTCAAAAGGCATATTTGGACGCAAACAAACCGCGGAAGATGATGCGGGCCAGGTTCGAAGAGGGATATCTTGCAGTTATGCCCGGAACAAAAGAAGTTCCATCACCCATGAAACCCGCGGTCAAGGCCCTTGAAAAGGAACTGGCGGAACTTAAAAACAGGCTTCGCGGAGTAACCGGAACAGGTCTGCAAAAGTCCGTCTCTGACAAGCTGACAATACTGCTCGAAGCAATTAATAAATGTGCCGAACAAACCCGTCTTGAAATTGATTCTATCAGTATTACAGACAGGACCATTCGAGTTATCGGCAGCACCCAGAATTATAACAGCACAATGCAGTTTCGAGAGGCAATTAAACAAACCGGCATGTCCATACCGAATGAAGATCTTCCTCTGCAAACAGGGAACCGGCATAAGTTTATTCTTAATATTAATGTGGAGGGCTGAAAGATATGAGCATTAAAGACGTAATTAGAAATCCGATATTTTATTTTATCCTTATTCCGGCCGTTCTTGCCGTCTGGCCTGTGTCTGTTGCCCTTGTATATTTACCTAATGTCGAAAAAAGCATTGTGGACGAGGAGAAAGAATACCAAAAAGCCGAAGACCTGATGATGGGAATATTAAATATGGATCCTGACCGTATTTCCAGCGGTGAGGCAAAGAAACAGGCATCCGAATTCGACTATGTAACCGCTGTCGAGCAGATTGCAAAAAATCACGGAATAGCTCCTGGCACATATTCCATCAGCGCCCAGCCGATTCGCGTTGTGGAGAAAGAAAAAACGAAAAGCGCCTCGGTTGTTCTTCAAAAAGTCACCATCGAACAATTCGCAAGTTTTCTTACTTCACTGCAAACGAGATGGACAAAACTCGAATGTGAATCTATCGAGCTTACAAAGCTCAAAGGCCTACCCAATTCATGGAAGGTGACCTTGAAATTTAAATATTATTATTGAAACGTTCCGGAACCCAGAAGCCTCTTTTACCCACTGAAAAGGCCCTTTTGGGCTCTTTAACCTAATTTAATAAAATCTTATAACACAATATATTGGGGGTTGCCTATTTTTCCCAATTTAACTTTATGTAATTATTTTTGAAAATTATTAGCCCCTTTTTAATCGCTTTTTCAATGCTATTAGGCAAATTTTCACCTAAATTAGCATAATATCGGTGATTTCAGGCGGTTTTAACAATACTTGCACTTTTTTAAAGTTTTTCACTATACGCTGACGATAATAGTATTAGAAATTAACTTAAAGCTCCAAAGGGATTTTGGAGGCATACAACATATAGTAGTAGCGGCGTTAGTTGAACAGGATTTCAACTTTGGTCTGCAAAAGCAAGGTAGGAAAGATGTCAGATTTGAACAACAGAATGAATCCTGAAAATCGGGACCAGCTAGATGGCGCAGAGCAAAATGGTGCGATTCCCGAAGATGATTTGATTATGGAGCAAATCCTCCAAAACCTGAACACCACTCCGCTTGGCCAGGTTTTGAAGAAAATAACCTCTCTGCCTGAAGTGCGAAAGAGAAAAATCCTCACCATTCGCAGACAGCTGACAGAAGGCCGGTATGATATTAATAAACGCCTCGATGCTGCGCTCGACAAGGTCATCGAGGACCTTATCATTTAACTGCAAAACTGCTACAAATTCAAAAAGCCTGCCGATGCAAAACTTTTTTTAAAGAATATCGGGTACTTCATCATCCGGCTCGTCCATCTCAACTGGCTTATATCCGGGCTCTTTTGATTTTTCCAATTCTTCCTTGAAGGCGGCTGTAACCTTTTCCTGGATCCTTCGTCTGCATTCTGCATTGATTGGATGTGCGATGTCTGCATGAAGCTTCATTCTTCCCTGGGGGTCTTTCTTGGCCCTGTTCTCGCCGAGTGAAGCACCGCAGTTGTTGCAGAACTTGGCCCTGAGGTGATTTTTGCCGCCGCATTTGTTGCAGTGGTCGCTTATCTTGCGCGAGGGCATTGCCACGAAATAGCCCTTGGCCCCTTCGATAATTTTGATGTCGCGAATAACAAATTCGTTATCAAATGTCACCGAGCAAAAAGCTTTAAGCCTCTCATCTTTGTTCTGAATCAATTTTACTCTCACTTCACTGATTTCCATATCTAAGCCTCACAAAAAGTTACCATCTAATGTTATTTACAATGATGCACTCGCATCCTGTTCCTTCGGAAATTAATTTGCAATATTGGCGTGCCTTCGCAGCATCGGTTTGATTAAGGATTTTGAACATTGCAGAACCACTGCCGCTCATACACCATCCTTCTCCTGCTATCGTTTCTAATTGCCTGCTCAAGTGTTTAAGCCC
>Ga0105097_10000030_pt1 | contig 47304 bp, 51 predicted proteins | sample PPLLak12cMay2015_FD_87035 | JGI IMG/M metagenome (GOLD analysis project Ga0105097, IMG submission 87035) | Freshwater sediment microbial communities from Prairie Pothole Lake near Jamestown, North Dakota, USA - PPLs Lake P7 Core (1) Depth... | ecosystem: Environmental > Aquatic > Freshwater >...
TCTTTTATCTCAGGAATTTTAAATTTTTGTTTAAGTGCAAATTCCATAAATTCTAACTTTTTAGAATCCCAATCAGACCTTACTTTAATTCGTTGACCTATCTTTTTCACAACTGCAGGTATAGTAGTTTTTGCAATTTTTTCTCTAAAATCTCCCGGTGTATAATAAACACCATCAAGCATTTGATCATTATTACATTTCATTGCAACATAATAATGTTCAACAGATGGATAAGTAATTCCCTGATGCTCTATTTTACAAGGATAAAAATTAGATAGAAAGTTATATCTACCTTCAAATTTAGTTATCATTTAATATTCTATTTAATTTTATATCTCTACTCTCATATACACCAACATCAACCTTATCAAGAAGATTATGATCACTTATATTCAATAGCAACTTAACATAATCTTCTGCTTCTTTTAAAGTATCTCTATACACTCGTTCACCATTCCAAGTATCATAAGAAGCATAAGTAAATTCTCTAAGATATACCCATTTAGTTTTTTTACTAAATAATCTTTTTCTTTCAACCATTATACCGAATTTATCTCTAACAACACCATTATAAAATGATGGTTCTTTTGTAATTTTATACGCCATATAATTATATTATATAATAAAAAAAAGTTAGTTATTAAAAATAAATTACTTATCTATCCATTCTTTTAATGTATTTAGATATTTATTATGTAGATTATAGTCTTTAGAACCATGTAAAAATAATAAATTATTAAAATTGTTATTAATTAAACCAATTCTATTATGTCTTGCTAAATTCCAACCATGACTTAAAATGAAATTATCTTCATCGATTCCTTCTTCTCTATGATTTATATCAAAATTTTTAAAATACTCTTCCTCATTATTAGAGGTTAATGCACCCTGAATAGTATAATCACTAAAATAATATGAACATAAAAAAATATCACCTAAGTTACTTAGTTTATCTCTCCAAATTAAACAATTAATAATAGACTCATCACCATAAGGATAAACACTACTATCAAAGTTTTGGTAATGTAAATAAACTTCTTCAAAAAAAGAAAGACAATTCTTATTAAATAACATACAACAAGCCTGTACGTAGATATTATCAAAATTACTATCAATAACACCTATTCTATTTTTTGCATCATTTAAGAAACTCATATCACAATAGTTTGGTTTAATATTAGGCCATATATAAAAATTATTAAATCTCTCGATAGGTAGTAGTGGATAGGTAGTAATAACATTATTCCATATTCTATCTATCTTATTAGTTACTAAACAATCATTATCCAACCAAACAATCTCATCATATGTTTCCAATGCTTTTAGACAAGAAAGAACTTTAAATATAAAAACATAAGAATGTTGCCAATTTTCAGGTTCCCATTTAATATCAAAATCTTCTGGACGATAAATAACTAAATCATATTTAGAAAATGAATTAATACTATCCTTTAAAACTTCTGATAGTTTTTCGTAAGTCTCACCTGCAGCAAATGTTATAAAGGTTCTCATATTTTAATTGTCTTTTTTTTATTAAGACGAATATTTCTTTAATAACACCATTATAAAACGATGGTTCTTTTTTAATTTTATAAGTCATATTGTTATAGTATATAAAATAAAAAAGTCCATCATTTGTGGACTTTTTTGTTGTGGAGATGACGTTGTACTGCCCAACGTGTCTTTCCTAATTACGAATAACAACTCGTTTACAGGTTTAGTAAATTTTTCTTAACTTACAAAATATTTAGTTTTTGAATCTCAAATTACTAACAAAAAAGTTTCACTTTTAAACTGGTGACCACAGCTTGTAGAATTCTTAGAGTCTTATTTTACTAAGCTACTAGATCCACTACTTGGATCATGTTGTTTTTAAGAGCCGCTACTAAATCTTCACGAGTTCCTACTTCATTTACGTTTCCGTTTAAAATTGTATCAACTAATTTATTAATCGGTCATTGTAGACCACCCGATACCTGCATCATTAACATAAGCTTAAAAAATCGATGCTATTAACATCCCCTTGTATTATTATATATATTATAATTAAAAAGTATAAAAAGTTTAATTATTACTCTACGTTTTCTTCAAACCACTTGATAACTAATTCTTTTGGAATAACATCACCATAATATTCTTTATATTGCTCTCCACCTTTTTTAATAACATAAGAAGTATCATCATTATTAATACTATCAAAATATTTTATATAATCACTCACACTATTAAAATCTTGTCCTAATATACTTATTCCACCATCTTGATATGCCAACATTTTATACTCATTAGGATCAATATCAACACCAAATATATTACCAAAATAAGTATTGATTTTATTTAAATCTTTAAAATCAAATCTAGTATCATCATAACCTTCAATTTGAATTAAAATATCATCTAAAATAGTAATCTTTATATCAGTTTCTTCAAACCAAGTATTAAATACTAAGGTATCAGTATTATAAGTATCATATTCTAATGTATTAGTGTGTAATAAGTCATATTTATTTAATATTTTCTTAATACCATCTATAACTTTCTTATTAGCGAATCTATGTCTAGGTACAATATTATATTTAGGTTGAAAATATGTTACTTTTCTAACCGTTGGCAGTTTTTCCCATTGTACTTTACAAGCAGCTTCTAAAACTGATTTAGTATAAGATAAATCAACCCATTCAGTAACATAATGTTCTTTCCATCCACCTGCACTAATATTAGTACACTCTGGTATAATATCCAAAAATGTTGCAGTGTCTGTATAATAAGCATTTGGATCTGGAATAGACTCAACACCAAATTCTGTTAATTCATCACTTAAAGTGTCTGCAAATTCTTCTGAACAACAATATCTTGCTTTTTGTCTTCTTACAACAGAACCTTTTTCCTTTCTATCAAATGCAACTGCTCTTTTAAATTGTTTGAAGAATTCAGGATTTGCCTTTAATGCGTTTTGAGAACCCCATAATCCACCACTTAAAATTGGTTCTTCACCAAGGAAGAAGTAATAAGTACCTGGTATACCTCTTTCTATCATTTTTAATAGAATAGTCATACCTAATTTATTATCACCACCTAAAATAGTTTTACCATCAGTTTTGATAATATCACCATCTATTACATGATTAACTTTTTCATATTTTTCACAATATGTATCTAAGTGTGTTGTGAACAAAGTTTCAGATTTACCTACTTGAATATAATAATTTCCAATAGAATCTTTTTTATATCCTTTTGGTAAATATTTTTCTAATTTGGTCTCATGACCATAAGGAATTGTATATTCAGTTAACTTTAAGAATGTATCTGTAAAATCATCACCAGTTAGTTTAAGTTTACTTTTATTAAATAAACCTTCATTTATATTTTCTTTCATATTACAAATATACAATATTATTTTTTAATTAAAAAGGTTCATCATTACTTTGTTCTTCATCATCATAATTATCTTCCAAACCTTCATTAAGATAAAAGTTAAATTCTAATATAGTCTCACCCTTTGTTGTTTGATACATATTAAATTCAGAATCATATTGTGGTATAATATCTGTTTTTAAATGATATAAAACATCAAAAATACCTCTAACATTACTTAATCTTTCTTTTGTTAACATAACTACTGATATACATATATCAAATTTTCTATTTTCAACAAAAAAATCTTCAATACCCTTATTTCTTAAAGTATTTCTAAGTAAGTATAGAATATGTTCCATACCATCGTCAATATTAGTATTACCACCATAATATTCATCATCATAGTAATCTTTATCAGATCTAGTTTCATCAGTATCTGCATCCCAAGGATGATGATCATCACTCCAGTCTTGTTCTTGTTGCTCCCAAGATTCATCATCAACTCTTTCTATAAATTTCTTATATTTGTGTATCATATTATTTTAATTCTATTTTGATGTATGTTTCCTCAAAAATAACGTAAGGATCTATAACATTATATCTATCTAATATATTATTAACTTGGTTAAGTGTATCATTTATTGTTTTAACATCAGAACTGTCTAAATCTAATTTAATAAAAACTCTATCGTCTTTACCAACTATCTTTACTTCCAGACCAAATACATATCTTTTAACTTGATTAATTAATATTTTATGTTTTCTTACTATTTCACTATTTATACCTACTTTTCTAACCGATGGTAGATTTTTCCAATCAACATTTATAGATGCTTTAGCCAATTTTTCTAAATAAGTAATATTTTGTATTTCTTTACCAGTATGTTCATTATTATAACCAACCGATATATTAGTACATTCTGAAATATCATCAATAAATGATGCAGAATCTGTAAATATTCCAGTATCATCTAATGCCAATCTCAAACCACCTTTACTATACTCTCTAGAAAGTGCATTACCAAATTCAGTAGAACAACACTCTCTACCATATTGTGAGGTAATAATTGATGTTGTTTTTCTTCTATCAAAAGAAATACATCTTTTTATATCTTTTAAATAATCGGTATCATCAAATACATCCGCTAGTTTACGTGATCCAATACCACCTCTTTCTTCACCTACGAAGAAATAATAAAGTCCTGGTACATTATGTGCCATCATATAAAGCATAACTGCAACACCAGATTTATCATCAGCACCTAAAATACTTGAACCATCCGTATAAATATATTCATCACCGTCTATTATCTTAGATAATAAATTAGTAGGTACTTGTTTTCTATCAGCAGTGTCTAAGTGAGAAGTAAACATTGTTTTTTCATCACCAGGAATTATTTTATAATAGTTACCGTGTATATCTTCTGTTAAATTAGGAAGAAATTTTAATACTTCTTCTTCATGACCCATTGGATAAGTCATTGTAACCATTGATAAAAATGTTGATCTAACATCTTTGGGTTTATAAATAAATGGTTGGTGTTCAACCGGAGTACCAACTACACCTACTTCACCTTTTTTAATCTTATTATAAGCAACACTAAATTCCAAAATTTCTTTATCATCAACATCATCAAAATATGCCTTTGTAAATCTATTAATTGATAAAGTTGTTTTCTTTCCTTTAATTGTAGCATTAAAGCAATTATCAATGTCAGAAACATCTAAATAGTATATCCCTAATGAATTTTCATATGGTGTTTTAGTACCAGTTATCCACATAATTTCATAAGCGAGAAGATTATCATAATCATCTTCTATTTCTGAAATTACCTTTACTAGTTTTGGTGAAAATTTTATACCAAAATCTTTATTATTCGCCATTTTATATTTATATTTTATCTATATATTAATATTATATTACAACATCGTGTGAATTTTTATAATCAACTTTTACTTGACCATCATTCAAACCAGGTTCTTTTTTTACAAATTTTCTTTTACAATAAACAACAGTAGCTTTTTGTGTAGCATCTGCTTTACTATTTTGTTTAGCAACTGCCGCAACTGCCTTTATTAACTCAGGTGTAGGTAAATTTTCTCTTACTACAATAACAACATGACTACCTGGAACTCCTTTAGTATGCATCCATATATCATTATCATCTGCCATGTTAAATGTTAAATGGTCATTAGATTTTGCATCTTTACCCAAATATACGATAAATCCGTCATTATCCATTTGTTTTATATTAGGAAATTTATTTTTCTTTCCTTCATTGAATGATTTAAAATTCTTTACTTTCATTATGTATATATAAATTATATAAAACAAAAAAGACTCCTAAAAGGAGTCTTTTTTTATAATTAATTAATTATTAGTTAAGTAATTGAGCAGCATCTGTAACTACAAGAGTCATAAATTGCTTTTGAGGGTACCAACCCACTTCTGCAACAGCATATCTTGATCTAAGTAACATTCTTGGAGCAAATGTAGCCTCAGAGATAACTGAGATAGATTGTGCCATCAAGTAAGGTACGAAGATGATACCTGGTTGATCAGGGTTATTTTTTCTACCAAGAACGATTCTGTTATCGTTATATTTCATGTATGGATCAACATAGATAGAAATATCTCCGATAGAACCAACTGGGTAAAGTTGACCTTGAGAGTTCATTTTAGATTTAACTGGGTTAATTGTGTAACCAGCAATATCTTGTAATGATGCAGCTAAACCTCCATTAGTAATTAAATACTGTGCAGGTCCAACACGTCCTTCAGTTGCGATGTAGTTAGAAGCGTGAGCAATTTTCGTGATCAATTTTCTTTGTACAGCGTGAGTAGTTTCTCCACCTAATGAAGTACCTGTAGCATAGTTAGTATTTAAATCAAAGATAGAAACACCTGAACCATTCAATGGTGCACTAGTTCTGTTCAATGTTCCCATTTCAAAGATTTTAGCAACAATTTGTTTAGAGATTGTTTGAGACAATTCATTAACAAGGATTGATTCCATTTTTTGAACGATATCCATACCTGTGTTAGCTTTGATGTCTTCAATTTCTGTTCTTCTTAATGCTGAAGATATTTCAATAGTACCAACTGCAATAGTTTTAGAAGAAATTTTTGGTCCAATAACACCTGAGTAAGATTGGTCATCTGATAATCTATCCATTGGATAAGCTCCTGCAGCAGATCCTGTAAGAGAAGAAGTCCAGTTTGCAGAGAAACCTGGAATATGATCTTCCAATGCAGATACTAATTGTATTTCAGATACAGTAACCGAAACTGTTCCGATATAAAGTATTTGAGATGTCATAGAACCTGTTTGGTTGAATGTGTTTTTAGTTGCATCAAATGCAAATGTATTAAATTGACCTGCAGTATTTGCTTGTCTGTAAGATCTAAACATTGGCAATCCATCGATACGAGAGAATCCTAAGAATTCAACAATGCCTGCTTTAGATCCAGTTGGCTCAGAATAAGTAACAGCACTTGAAGTACCGATATTTAAAAATACTCTACCACCTACTAAACCACCTTGATTCTGTGTAATTGTACCAGAATTAGTTGCACCAGCCAATAAAGCAGATGCTGTAGTACCTACATTGATTTTGAAAACTTGTGGTCTTTCACCACTTGCCAAATCAACATCATCATATTGAAAGTCAATATAAAGTAAATCTAATTTAGGACCTGGAGTTGGTTTAACAGCAACTAAGTCTAAACCGATTGTTTGAGCAGCAATTTTCATTGCAACTGGTAACAAGTTTTGTCCAACATCACCTGAACCTGGAGTTCCTGTGTAAGCACCACCTAAAGCAGCACCTAAAGTTGATCCAGCAGGACCACCCAAAATTGGGTTAACAACATTTCCCATACCTGCAACGTTTGTACCGTTTACGTATGCGTTCTCGTTGATAGAGTGGAATTCAGCATATTCTGACATCCATTCAATTCTATCTTCCGAAACTCCCATGTTTTCCAACACTGGAGACCATTTTTTCATGGCTTTTTGATTATCTATTCTAATTTGTGACATAATAATTTTATTTTTTTTTGTTTTTTTTATGTTATCTATATATAAACCCTGTTTTTACTGTTTTTTGTAAGTGTGGATTTTTTATAGATTAAACATTTTTGAATCTTTCCATAATTTGAGAAACCTCATTATCAGATAGTTTATCCTCTTGGATTAAACTTTCGTGAGCAATAAGTTTTTTAGTTACGGCTTCATTTGTTTTGATATTTCTAGTAGACCAGAAATGTTCAATTTGATTTTCAGTTTTTAATACATCTTCTGGATATAGTCTAGCTTGTGACAAGATAGATTTTTTAGAAGATCCATTTAACTGTTCCCAGATTGGCTTCATGTTTTCAGGCATCAATCTAATTACTCTTTCTTCAAGAGATTCGTTTTTTGTTGAAAGTGTTTCTGCGATTAGAGTAAGAACTTCTTTTTGTGTAAAATAACTACTTTCGCTTATGTGTAGTTTAACATTGTCTTGTTCTTCGTCAGATAGTGCATAATAACTATCAACTTGTGATTTATTTAAGAATTTCAAGAAATTCAAATCACTGCTTTCAGAAACTTTACGTTTTTTAGCTTCTTCAATTAATTTATCTATAGAGTTAGAAAGTTCTGAATCATTATTACCCTCAAATTCGTGAGCATATTCTTCTTTTTCTTCTTCGTGTACAAATTCTTCTTCTTCATTACCAACATTAAATTCTTTTTCAAATTCCTCTTCGTCACTTGAAAGACCCGCTGGTTCACATTCTTCACATTCTTCTTCGGAAAATTCAGGTTTGAATTCTTCTTCAGTATCATCAAATCCAGCATCTAATAAAGATGGAAATGCATTTTCTTCTTCGTCATTAAATCCTTCGTTTACTTTAGTTCCAAATGAGTTTAATTTTTCAACAATCATTCCTTGGTAAGAAATAGATTTATCTAAGTTTTCTGCAACATACTCAGAGTAAGCAATGTTATCATCTAAATGTTCAGCAATGTATTCAGAGTAAGCAATGTTACCTTCAACATGTTCTGCTAAGTATTCAGAATAAGCAATTGAATTATCAACAGATTCTGCAATATATTCAGAATAAGCAATATTTTTATCCAAATTTTCTGCAATGTATTCAGAATAAGCAATATTTTTATCCAAATTTTCTGCTAAGTATTCAGAATATTCAATGTTTTTGTCTAAGTTTTCAGCTAAATATTCAGCATAAGAAATGTTTTTGTCTAAGTTTTCAGCGATATATTCAGAGTAGTTAATATTTTTATCTAAATTCTCAGCTAAGTATTCAGAATAATCAATATTTTTGTCTAAGTTTTCAGCCAAATATTCAGAATAGTTAATAGCCTTTTCTAAATTCTCCGCCAAATAATCATTATGTTTAGCCAATTTAGTTGTAGTTTCTTTTAATTCTTTATTTTCATTAACCATTACTTGAATTTTATCAGCCAAGTAATCTAAGTATTTAGCAACTTGTGCATTACTTCCATTTAATTCTTCATAATACTCTAAAAGCTGTTCTAATTTCTTAGGCTCCATGTTTCCTTTAGTAATTGCAGTATTAACTACTTTTTTAGTAGATGCAATCTCATTAACTAGATAGTTTGAATAATCTGTTAATTGTTGTTTCGTTACAAATTCATTTTTGTTCATATTGAATAATTCGTTTATTTTAGACTCGTCAGACATCTCATATATCCTAAAGTTATTTTGTTCAATTTGTCCATTTGTACAGTAACCCAATGATTCATTCAATACTTTTACACTCATTTTAGCAGATGCAAATCCAGGATCAGCAACAATATCATAAGTAAAAAGTTTTTTTAATGACACCGAACCATCCGATTCAGTAATACCTGCGGCTCTTGAAGATACAAAAACAGGACATCCGTCATTAACTAATGCCTTTGCTTCTTTTCCCCAATAAGTACTTAACAATTTGATTTCACCTTCAACTGTGTTTTTTTCAACAACATATTCGGCTTTTGTAATAATGTGAGATGCTCTTGACAATGAGGTATCAAAAACATCCGGGTGATCAAACTCACCATAAACAGCACCTAGGCTATTCATTCTTTCATTCATTTCACCTAATGCAGGTAGGAATTTTTCAGCAGTGTATATTCTTTCATTACGATTTTTAACACCAAATTCTGTAAAAGTACCATTAAGGATAAAATCCTTACCATTAGACGATGCACTCTCTCTAATTAAAGAATTAGTTGAGTTTTCTACTATTAAAACTGGTTTCATTTAAAATAATTATTTTTTAGTTCTGTGGTATATATTTTTCCTCGAAAATACTTATTTTTAAAAGGTGGATTTTTTATAGTATATTAAATTTATCAGTAAAATAGAGGTTTTTTAAATTTTGTAGAAAAGAGAGATTGATAATTTAATAAATATAAAAAAAGACGGTTTTTTATGATCATTTCGAGAGATATAAAAATTAAAATTATAGAATCAAATTACAACTATTATGAATATTTAGGATATGATGTATATATAGGTGAGGAAATAATAATTCCAGTAGATTTATTACCTAAAGGATCACACTATAAAATAAAGTGTAAATGTGATGTCTGTGGTATAGAGAAAGATGTGATATACAAAAACTATATAAAATATGATAATGTTTGGGGAGAGTATTTTTGTAGAAAATGTTCGGAAACAAAAAGAAAAGAAACCCTTAGAAAAAATTATGGAGTTGATTATCCAATTCAGAATGAAAAAATTCTGGATAAAATGAAAAAAACATTAGTAAATAAATATGGGGTTGATAATATCTCAAAAAAAATAAAAAAGAATGAATAAATTAAAAGAAGATAGTATGCACGAAGGTACTATAGAATTCTCTAATAGTGGAAATGCATCCATTACAATAGATGAAAAAAGTATTTTTATATTTAAAAAAAATACATTAAACGCACTTAACTCAGATAAAGTAAAAGTTAAGATTATTATTAAAAGTAATAAAGTAGAAGCAGAAGTAATAGAAGTACTTCAACGATTCAGAACTCAGTTTGTTGGTAAAGTACATATAAACAAAGACCTAACCTTTGTAATACCCGACAGTCAAAAAATTCCAGTAGATTTTTATATAAAAGGAGACCACGATGCAAAAGCAGACCAAAAAGTTCTTGTTGAGCTAACTGGTTGGGAACCTGGTAGTAAATCACCTAAAGGTAAAATTATTGAAATTATCGGTAACTCCGGTGAAAATAACGCAGAGATGAACTCAATTATGTATGAATATGGATTACCTAATAATTTTCCATTAATGATTGAAGCAGATGCTGCATTAATTAGTGAGGTTATAACAGAAAATGAAATATCTAAAAGACGTGACATGAGAAACGTTATAACTATAGGTATAGATCCATTTGATTCAAAAGATGCAGATGATACAATAGGACTTGAATTTATAAATGGTGAGCGTTTCATATCAATAAATATTGCAGATGTAACACACTACATTAATGAAGGTAGTGATTTAGATGAAGAAGCTTATAGTAGAGGATCATCAGTATATTTAGTAGACCGTTGTGTGCCAATGTTACCGAAAAGATTATCAAATGGTATATGTAGTTTGAAATCTGGTTCAGATAAATTATCTTACTCAGCCATATTTAAAGTTTCTGATGACGGTATTGTATTAGACAGATGGTTCGGAAGAACTGTTATAAATGTTAATAAAGATTACTCTTATGAACAAGCACAAGATGTAATTGAAAATGGTGTAAAAGATTCTAAAGAAATTGATGAGGTTATTATTGAGTTAGATAGAATTGCCAAACTGATGAGAGTCAGAAGAGTTGAAGATTCATTAGAATTAAATAGTATTGAAGTTAAATTTATTCTTGATGAAGTAACAAAAAAACCAACTGGTGTTTATTTCAAAGAACAAAAAGATTCTAATAAACTTATTGAAGAGTATATGTTACTTGCCAATAAAGAAGTTTCAACTTTCATAAAAAGTAAAAATCTACCTTGTGTTAATAGAATACACGAATCACCAGATGAAGACAAACTTCAACAATTTAAAGATTTCGTAAATAGAATTGGTTATGAATTTGAAATTGGTGATGTTAAGACAACAAAGAAATCATTTAATAATTTAGTTAAAGAAGCTAAAGATACACCTGAACAAAATATAATTAATACATTAGTTACAAGAGTTCAAAAGAAGGCAGTTTATTCTACTAAAAATATTGGACACTACGGTCTCAATTTTGAGGACTACTCCCACTTTACTAGTCCAATTCGTAGATACTCTGATATGATTACTCATAGATTATTAACAATGGTATTGAATAATGTAAATAAAAGTGATAAGAATAAAGTAGAGATTATGTGTAAACATATTTCTAGTAGAGAGATTCTAGCATCAAGAGCAGAAAGAGAATCTATTAAATATAAACAGATGGAATTTTTAGAAGATAAAATTGGTTCTGTATTTGATGGTATCGTATCTGGTATAACTGACTGGGGTATGTATGTAGAACTTATTGAAAGTAAATGTGAAGGTATGGTTAGATATAATAATAACTACACTGTTGATACCGCGAATTATGTTGTTTTTAATAAAATGGGTGGTTCGATACGATTAGGTGATGAAGTTAAAGTTGTAGTTAAGTCAGTTGACTTAGATAGAAAACAAATAGATTTTGAAATATTCTAATGAATTATTCATTTGATGTTTTACTAGATGATAATTTAGAATTTGATTCATATAATGAAGCACTTTCTAGTTATCCAACTTGGAAATCAATATATCGTGAGATAAAACTAAACTATCTTTTAGAAGGTGGTAAAAAAGTACAATTTGATATTGATGATATTCATAAATATATTACATTGGATGATTATCACCAACATTATGTATCTCTAAAAAATGTGTGTTGTTCTGTAATTGGAATGACATTTATTTTAAATGGTAATAAGATTGAAAAACTTACTTTAAAAACTAAGATACTCATAACTGATCCAGGTAAAGTTGTTAAATCAATTGTTGATACAGGTATAGAAATTAAGATAAGTCAATTTATTAGTGGTAAGATTTTAAACTTTATAATAGAGACACCAAAAAATGTAGCATAAAAAAATCCTTTCAATTTTGAAAGGATTTTTTATTATCTTATATATATTTTAGAACTCAAATTCTCCAGCTTCGGGTGCAGCAGGAGGTTCAGGTGCCGCTTGAGGAGCCGCTTGAGGAGCTGCTTGACCACCAGTCTGTGCACCAGTTTGTCCACCACCTTCCATAGGAGCCTCACCACTTTCACCACTACCACCAAACTCAGGACTCATTCCACCTCCACCACCTCCACCTTCGGATGGTTCACCAGCTTCACCAGTTGCCCCTGCGGCTTGATTAGCAAGGTCTTTAGCCCAATACTTCATATTCTCTGCTTTGTCTTCTGGTGTTAGTTTAAATACGTTATCCATAATCCATTCAATATGGAAGTAAGGTTTCTCACCATTCATAACTCCAAGTAAAGTACCAACGATACCTGCCTTCTTTTCTAAATTATTTATCTTTTTCCATTCCTCAAAAACTTGATTTGAAAAGAAAACAATATCAACACCATTTACAAAGAATTCATCATCTTTTAATTCTGGAAATTCAATTAACATTTGTAATTTAATTGGTTTAACAATCAACTCTTTAAAGTTTGCTCTTAATCTACTAATAAAGTTATGAAACTTAATCTCATCTCTGGTCATCTCTGCCGCATCAGTAACTAAATTACCACCCCCATTCTCACCTTCAAATCTACTAATTGGAATTTTAGATGCTCTTTTCAATGCCTTATAAAACCAGTCAAGCATTGAATCATCATTAAGATTATGTCCTTGAGGTGAAACTAATTCCATATTTGGTGTACCACCTTCTCCCTCTGGGAACCATATCTGTTTGTTATAAGGTAAATGTTTAGATCCATTTATACTTAATGTACCCAATGAATCATCCCATTCAACTTCTTCAGAATAATCATGTATTAATTGACCTATTTGTTCTTCTGCTCTTTGTCTAGACATACCTTTAATTGGAATAGTAAACTTTTGATAAACAGTTGCATTAATAATGTTAAACATTATTCTTGTTTGTTGTAATATTTTTAATTGATTGTACGGTTTAATCAAACCCTCAACATAAGAAGTTTCTGCAAATTCATTTTGTGTAGAATATGAAACATAAACTAATTGTGAATCTAAAAATATTCTTCTTAATTGTGGATCTTCTGGAAATTGAATCCATAAATGTCCTATCGATGGTTCGTAAGCAGGAACTAATGTTTCCGGTCTTAATCTATTGAAACCAATAATATTTTTCTTTTTATCATCATATATAATCTCAAGTGCAACATAACCATCAACTAAAAAGTCTTTCATCATATTCCATGCAGTAATATTATCAGCGAAACCAAATTTATTATATATTCTTTCGAAAAATTCTTGATACTTATCGTGTATCTCTGTTGAATACTCTGTAGGTAGAGCAGTAGGAGAACAGAAATCTCTATCATCATTATAAACTATACACTCATCAGCAACTGTACTTACAAAGTCTCTAATTTCGTCTTTAATAGAGTACTCTCTTAATATTCTTCTTTTATCAGCATAAGCCTTATCTAAATAAGGAATAGATTTTCTGTTTAATACTGATGCAACCGCACGACTTGAAAAAAAATCATACATCGAATTTCCTTTGGCTGCATATGGATCCTCGTTTATACCAATACCCACTTGATTTCTAACAATCATATCATCATAGTTCATTCCATAACTGGAAAGTGTTCTAAGTATTCTACTGAATAGTCCTTTATTTTCAACTGCTGAATTGGTATATGCGAAGTTTGAACCACCTCCACCAGTATTATTATTGTTATCCGAATTGTTATATGACGCCATTAAGTTAATTAAAAATTTTACTTATATATTAAATTTTACTTATTCCTCCAAAAAACATCATTTTAGTTCGGTTTTTTATCTTTTACCATATTTAGTAAGACTTGTCTGTAATCTTTTGATATGATCTCTCATCACATTATACTTATCTGATATTTCATGATTAACATCATAAAATTCATTTAATGCAGATGACATTAATTCTTTATGTCTTTCATCACGGTTACCTAACTTAGCAACCCATATTTGATTTAGTTTATTTGGATCGTAAGTATTTTTTGGATGTTGAGAATATAAAAATCTTGATAATAATTCTAAATGTATTCTATGAACTCTAACAATTTGAATTGCATTAAATTCCATAAGAGCATATTCGAATCCTAATTTTCTAACTTCTTCATACATACCTTGATAATCTACTTTTAAAAAGTTATTTTTCTCAAAGTCTTCAGGTAGAATATATTTATCAAATATCATTGTTCTTATTTCAATAGGTAGAAAGTTGAAATTAAGTGCGAATAAAACTATTTGGTCATTAAATTTTTTAAAACTAACAACAAATACAGGAGAAAATTTCATCCAGTTAGAATCATCACGATAATGAAAGAAGTAAAATCCACCAGGGTATATATCTGTTATATTTACTGATTCAACATCTTTTGCAGATTTTTGATATTTATCATAAAAAAATAAAGAATTATTTTTAAAATTATCTGGAATCCCATCTCCGTTTGCAAGTAAACTTAACTTAACTCTTTCTATCAACTCAGCCATATCAAGGTATTATTTTCATTTATATATAAACTTTTTAATATATAATATATGATAAACTCAAAACCTAACAATAGTAGATACCATGGTGGTAATTACATACCTCAAAATAAAGATAAAGTTCTAAAATTAAATGCAGAAGGTGGAGTTTACTATAGAAGTTCTTGGGAAAAGAAAATAATGTTTTGGATGGATATGAAACCAGAGATATTCCAATGGGGTGCGGAATGTTTAGAAATACCTTATCAAATGACACACTTTGATAATGGTGACACTAAAATAAAAAACCATAGATATTATCCAGACTTTTTTTATAGAATGAGAACACCAGATGGGTCTTTAAAAGAGGTGGTTGTTGAGGTTAAACCTCAAAAAGAATATGAAATGGTTATAAAACTAAATGAAGGTAAATTAAATGTACCCGCAGATGGTTTAAAGAAGCTAAAAAGTTTTGAGTATGACTTAAAAATGGCATACAAGAATAAGATTAAGTGGGAAACAATGATTAGTTGGTGTAATAAGAAAGGTTATGAATTTATTATTATAACTGAATTACATCTAAATAAATTCAATGTTTAATCTAATTCATATATAATCTCTTTTAAATCGATTAAGTTTCTAAGTTCATTCTGTAGTAGTCTAATTGACTTTGCGTCTTTTAAAACATTGTAAATATTGTTGGTGACACTTACTTCAATAGGACTACCTATTGCAACTTCATATTCATCAGGAATAACATTTGATTTACGTAATTCGTATTCGGTATTAATATAATCTAATCTACTATCTAAATCTATATGTATAGAACAACCGTCAGGTCTTGATGACTTTCCTTTTATAGATTCTTCCCAAAGTTGAAGAATAATAGTCTCTGATAAATTTTTCATTAGTTTTTATTTAGTAATTGTATCCGAAAGATTAAATAAGTTTTTTATTTTTCTCTTTCTTATACTCTTTCTTGGAAAAATATTAATTGTATTTGTTATAGTGGCCGAACCAAAACCGGGATTAGCCACTATATCAAATGTTTTAATATTATATAGAGTGTAATCCGTTTCCATCATTTGCACTATTTATTGAAATAAGTTTAATTTGATGGTCATTATCACCTTTCTTTTTATAAAGGTCATTCCATCCTTTTGCCAATCCTCTTTTAAAGATTTCAGTGAAGTAAGCAAATGCATTTATTGATTTATCTTCATTGAAGTTATACCAGTTTTGAAACATATCTAATAATCCACTTTGATAACAATCAAGTTTATCATCATTAGAATAATATCTCATTTTTTTTATTGTTTTCTTTGCCAAGATTTCTAGCATTTTCTCTGCATTTCTAGTTAGTCTTCCGTGAGCTTTACTAACTATTATTTCAATATATAATTCTTTGTTATTTAGGTAATGTTTTTCCATTTTTATAGCATATTTTTTATTTTTTTAGATTTCATAAATGCTATTCATTCATGTTATAGATAATGTATTTAAATAAGTTTAAAAAAAAATACCCAAACTTTCATTTGAGTATTTTTCTTATTATACTTTAGTTTTATATTTATTATGTTCAATTTTTTCAAATTTTCCCTCTCTAACTAATATATCACTCATATATCTTGCTAATTTGGTTTTACAAGTAACAATTCCATCATCATCAACATCAAATCCTATTAAGGTAAATATTTTAACAACGATGGCTTCCATTATTTCTTCTCTACCTTCATTAAATTGTTTTAAGTGTTTCATTATACTCTAACTCTTTCTTTGTATTGTAATTCTTTAACTGCCAATAAATCAGTATCAAGATTACCTTTTCTTTTTTCTAAGTTAGAAAGTGCAGTTGTTAAAGTTTCAGATTCACCAATCATTTGGATAGATCCTTTAATTTTCTCGATGTTAAAGTTAATATCTTCTAATTTCATAGAAATTTCTCTTTCTTTATCTTCAAGTTTTCTTTTAACAATTAATTCTTTACTTAATTTATTTTCAAAGAAGTAAGTCAAATCATAGTTAAGTTCATTTCTAACCTCATTAACTAATTCTAATGCTGATTCATATTTAAAGAATGAATTACCATATCTCTCATCACATCTGTAAACAAAAGTAGTATTTTTATAATTGAAAGCAAATACTTCTAAATAAGGATTTACTAAATTATTAACTCTTTTTACAACATCTAATTCAACAAATTTATCTAAATTTTTAGAAGTTTCCAACAATACTGGATAAAAGTTTTTGTTAACGATTGGAACAATTGGTGAATTGAATAAACTTTCTAATGTAGTTTCTTCATTTAACTCATCATCATTGATGAATAATCCACCTTTTTTACCAACAGATAAACCGATTGTAAGATATTCAGAAATTCTGAAGTTAATTCTATTTTCAGTAACTGATGCAAATTTCATTGCCGTTTCTAAAGTTCTTAAACTTTGTAAAGCATCAATATCTTTAACATGATTTTCTAATAATGTTTTTTCGATATTATTTTCAGTTAATAAAAACCAAGAATCTCTAACTAATGCAACATGTCCTTCTTCAACTTGCTCAACAACTGTAAAAATTGATTCTGCGTTACCACCACTTAAAAGATTAGTTCTTTTCTCAGGAGATTTAGTTAAATTATGTACAAATACTTTAATTTCAGGAACCCAGTCATAGATTGCCAATTCATTAAGAACTTTAGACATTCTGTCTTGATCTGTTTCTAAATTAATAGTTTGTAGTAAAACATTTATAGGTTGTCTATAAAGTTCACCTTGATTTTTAGAATTAAGTACACTGTATAAGTTTTTTAATTCATATAACAATTCATAGTTTGCCATATCATCATTAAGGTTCTCCAATAAAGCCTTTACACTTACATCATAAGTATATGGTTTTAATCTTTCGTTTAAAGATGTAATTATAGTTTTCTCAGAATTCTGATTACAAGCATTCATATGACTTTCCACGATTACAAATATTTCTTCCTGATCAAAAGAAAGATCCTTTTTGAAGTTAAACAATTCAAGTTTAAGATTCTTCATATTTTCAAATTTATTTTTTTTTATATAACTATATATTTATAATAAAAAGCCGTTTTTTACCACTTTTTATAAATCTTTATTATTGTTTCTATTTTGTATTCCTCTAGAACTAGGATTATCATTTCTTTTAGAAGAATCTTCTCTCGATTTTAATATATTATTGAACCATCTAGTTCTTTTTGGTTGTAAGAAATATTCATCCTGATTGTAATAACTTGACATTGTGGCACCTGGTTGGTCAAAATAGTTAGAAAAACCACCATTGATAGTAAGTCCACCCATATCAGATTGTCCACTACTTTTAGCATATCCCGGCATATCTACTCTATCTTTTCTAAAAGCAGGGTAATATGTTTGTACCTCAAAAGAAACTTTTAATTTTATTGTATTATCACTTGTAAAATTCTTTTCTCTTACCAATTCTATACTATTAGTATCAGGCATTAAAACAACAGCATCTATATTCATAAAGTTATGTTCAAAGTACATAAATTTATATATCCATAAAGTATCCATTATTGCTTGACTACATTTAAATATATCCAATTCACTTGATAATAATATTTCTAAATCATAATTTACTGTAACTGGTACTGCTCTAACTCTACCCAATACCTTTTTAATCTCAATTTCATTCTCAACAACAGTTCTCAACCAAACATTTGGATTTGCAAACTCATCTGCTCTAATATTAAAGCCAGTCATTGTGATATGACCTCTTGGTATCATATCAGTATTTAATTCAACATATCTACCATTACCACTTGAATCACCAGATACTATATCATCTGTAAATGAATCTAATAGGAATCTTTCATCACCAGTCATTGAATAATAAAATGGAACTTCCACATACTTATCTCCTGATGAAAATCGGTTAATCCATTTTACCTGACCTTCAAATGTATCTAAGACACATACAGTAAGGTCTCTAAAGAATACATCTTCAAAATTAAATCTTTCTCCTATCATACTTGTATATATTAAAAAACTTTCCGTTGTAATTTCAATATATCATGTAAAGTAAAATTATATGTCAGTAAAAAAATTATTATTATGGGAAAAATGGCGTCCAAAAAATATGGACGAGGTTATTTTATTACCCAGAATAAGAGAACAATTTAAAGATGGTGTAACTCAACACTATATTTTTCACGGTCATTATGGAACTGGTAAAACTAGTTTGGCAAGAATTCTTATAGGTAAATATTCTAAAGAAACTCCATTTATTGAATTGAACTGTTCTATGGATACTTCTATTGATATTCTCAGGACCGAAATTGATAATTTTTGTAAATTTACTCCAATGATGGAGACAAATTCTGATATTAAATATGTATTCTTGGATGAATTTGAAAGAGTTAGTACAAACTTTCAAGACGCATTCAAAGCATTTATTGAAAAATATAACAGAAATGTTAGATTTATTATAACTACAAATCATATAAATAAAATATCTGATGGATTAAAGTCAAGAATTAAATTAGTTGACTTCGATTGTCAAGGATTAGAAGAAGAAAAATATTTAAAACAGGAAATATTCAAAAAGGTTAATAATATAATTTTACCTAGTGAGAATAGAGAAATACCTAAAGAAGATTTAGTTTCTATAATTACTAAAAAGTTTCCAGATTTTAGATCAGTACTAGTTGAAGTTCAAGGATATTTAGAAACTGGTATTTTAAGTAGTGGTTCTAGTAATATATCAAATAAAGTTAAGTTAGATTTATATAAATGTTTATATGATGATTTAGACTATGAGAAAATATATCACTTCTTGATGTCTAACTTTGGTGCAGAGAAAATACACTCTATGTTATTATTATTAGGCAAACCATTCGTTGATTGGGCATTTAATGAGAAACGAGAAGATATATCTAAATTATTTGAAACAAGTTATATTATAACAGAATATACTCCTAAATTAGATAGTGCAATTGACCCTATAATATTAGGTATGACTGTTGTAGGTAAATTTAGAGATGTATTAAAAAATCCAGTCTAGACAGGATTTTTTAAATATTCTATAAATTTTTGATAAAATCCCGGATCAACCAAATAATATTTATCACATATAAAAGTTAGTTCCTGATTAGTAACCTTATCCAAACCACTTTTTTGATACCCAGAAATAATTTTTTTAACATTGTCATGTAAAATATCATTCATATTTTCTTTATAACTATCAAAATCAATATCTGGTTCCCAAGTTAGAATATTTTTAACATATTCAAATGACTTACTTTTTAACTCAGGGTTATTATCTTTAACTTTTTTAACTGCAGATATTATATCATGTCCATATCCATAATCATTATAATACCACTCACCACCTTCGGTATTTTCACCATAAGACATATCCCATCTTGATTCTAGGTTATCATAATCTTTAGTAGCACTATAATACCATTCTTCTGGTTCAATAATACCGTATAAATCTGTTATATCTTTACTCCAATAATATTCATAGCCATCAACCGGAAAAAATAAATAAGGTGTTCCATAATCACTAGCGACATTAGGTAGTTTTGTTGCAAATATACCAGAACTTCTTAATTTAATACCAAATTTTTCTTGAAAGTAACTATCAATTATATTAGATATATCTTTATTAGTATCAACAGGTTCTCTATCACCACTAACTAACCTATCACCAATACCGGTATCAAACTCATCAAAGTTTCTAGTTCCTCTGAATAAAGGCTGTCCTATCTTCTTTATCTCATTTAAAAATTGTTTACAATCTCTTTCTAATATAGATATTATATTTTTAAAATCATCATCATCATATTCTTTTGAGATGTATCTTTTTTTACTAAATACTATAAATGATTCCAAACTTGATAATCTCATGGGTGAACTAAATCCCGACGAAAAGAATTCGTATGTTTTCATATATTTCATAAATGTATATATTATTTTTTAATATATAATTTATGGCAAATTCTAATTTCAATTTTATAGATTTTTATATCGGTTATCCAGGACATCCTATGTTTAAACAAGCAGAACTTATAGAAGATGATGTTGTACGTGTTATTGTTCAGAAATATGAAATGATTATATTCACAAATAAAGGTGAAGTATTAGGTGAGCCAAACTTCGGTGCCAATTTAGTAGAATTATTATATGAAACTAAATTATCTGCAGAAACTATACAAGGTGAATTAATGGCACAAATTGCAGATTATATACCTGAGATAGACCAAATAGGTTATGAGTTAGTGGTAGAGTTCTTTGACGACCCTGAGAGATACCAAGAATATATGGTAGTTAATTTTACTATAGCAGGATATGAAGTTTATACAACTGTTACTTAATAGGACAATTATAATAATTTAAACTCAACTAAACTATTATAATTAATAAAAGTCATATGATAGATATTTATTTTATAGAATTTTATATCAGTAGGATATACAATAAAAAGTTAGAAGAATACTTTGGTGTGGTAAGTTCAGTTGCATCAGGATGGAGACATGGTAAGTTTCCAAAAACAAGAATACATGAGTTTTGTTTCAAAGAAAATAGTAATGACATATTCGAACTTTTTGAAAGAATATATAAAAGAGAGTAGAGATTTTTTAATATATATAATAAAAAATCTCTGTAATGAAAATTTGTAAAAAATGTAATGAAGAAAAAGAATTAGATAGTTTTTACTTAAATAAAAATAAGTATAGTACGTATTGTAAAAAGTGTGATAATTTAAAATCAAAAGAATATTTTAATAAAAACAGAGATCAAATATTACCCAAATTGAGAATACGTAAATTCAACAATAGAAATACCGAATCCAAAAGATTTAAAGTAAATGAATTGAATTATTTAATTAGTGATGATGAGAGTGTATGTACTAAATGCTTAACTATAAAGAATAAATCAGAATTTATAAAAGATAACTCACGAAAAAATAAACTAAGTGCATCTTGTAAAGATTGTAAAAATGAATATTTCAGAGATAAAAAGAAAAATGATATAATTTTTAAACTTATTTGTAATTTAAGAAGTAGTCTATCGGATAGTTTAAGAAAAAATAGATTTATTAAAAATTATAAAACACAGGATATATTAGGAATTGAAATAGAAGATTTTAAAATTTATATAGAATCTAAATTTATAGAAGATATGTCTTGGGACAATTATGGAAAGTGGCATCTTGATCACATTATACCTATATCATATGCAAAAAATATTGACGAAATATATGAACTTTCATATTATACTAATTTTCAACCTCTTTGGATGATTGATAATTGTTCAAAAGGCAATAGATATATAGGATAGATTATTTTATAGGACAATTATCAGCAGAATATATATAACTATTATTTCTTTTAACATTTACTCCTAATACTTTACCACTTACTTCAATATCTAAATAACATTCTTGATCAGAACCACCTACTATAACAACATCCTTACCTTTCATTGTCAAAAAAATATCATAAAGTTTTTTTGGAACATGAAACCATTTATGATTATTACCAATATAAATAAGTAAAGTACCTTCTTTTGTATTGAAAGTATCACCTCTTTGTAAGGAATTATTATTCTCTTTTTCTTTTATCTCTTTATAAACATCATCTGATAGTATCTTTATATAAAAGTCTGCATCAACATCATAATTATATCGTTTTTCGATTAAATCTCTTTGATTTGGAAATTGATATAAATCACTCTCAACAGGAATATCCGGGTTTTCATCATAAAGGTAATCTTTATCAACATTTTTACCATTTACATGATTGTCCCATATCTGATAAACATCTTTAAATTTTTTACAATAGGTTTTCAATTCAGATAAGTAGTTATCAGTAAAAAATTTCTTAAAAGATTTTTGTACATCAACAACTATTAATATACCATCTTTGTTAAAATCTTCATAGACTTTTATATACTTCATTATAATGAATACTTAATTTTAATAAATTTAATAAGATTACTAATTCCTATATTAGCATTTTTATTCTCTGTCTCACTCAGTCTTGTGAAATATCTATGTGCATCATTACCATAACTTGATGATATTCTACCCATAAATTCTTTCAATCTATATAAACCATATCTTTCTGAATATAAAACATGACGAATTGCATATAATTCTTGTAAAAGAATTTCATAGTCAAATAGATTATCTATTTTATAATTTGATACATATTTATAAAGTAAATTATTAAGAGTCATTACATTTTCAAATAAAATAATATCATTTGGTGAAGGTATACCTTCTAGAAGATTAGTTTTTATAGATTCCAAATTTGTTTTAACTCTTCTTGAATAAGAATTTGCATCTGAAATTTCTCTTTTAATATCTCCATTAACATCTTCAACTTTTCCAGGTATACCTTCACCACTACCTTCAATTACTTTTACAAGTCTATAAATTTTATTTCCAATTGTATTAATTTCTCGTAAACCATCAGTTTGTGTATTATCAACCAAAAAGAATAGAATATTTTGAGACCCTAATAATTTTAACATTAACTTGTTAAGATTTTTCAAATCATCTAAATCACCTTTAAGTTTACTTCTATTTACTAATTCATCAAAATATCTTTTGATATTTGCGGCTTTAATATCTTCTGGTTTAAGAAGTGCAGTTGCACCCTTTTTAATTTGTTCTCTTTCTTCTCTAGTCTCACTTCTTTTAGTAACATCCATGGATTTAAGTTTAGAAAGGTCTAATACTAATGCAAATTCTGCATTTTTTAATAAAGGTTTTAGTTCAGAATATCTTTTATTTATCAAACCTTCATATCTATCAAATTCAATAGGTATATTTACCGTGTAAGGATCGAAATCTTCTCTTGGTGCCTTAGGTGTCAATAAATTTATCTTAGTATATCTTTGTTGACCTGGATTCCAATTTGATTGTGACGATGTTAATCTAAGTCCATATCGCCCATATTGTTTCCATCTACCATTAGGATTATCATATGTACCCAACTCATCTTGAATTCCCCAACAAGAATTATTGTCTTTATAAAATGTTGCAACAACAGGTTTATTTTTACTTCTAAAATCATAAGAAAGTTGACCAGTAGGAAAGTCAACTAATATAGGAGTTCCTTTAGTTAAGGCCTTTACTTCATCCAAACTTAATTCTTTACCAACTATATAATCTTCTATATCAGTAGAATATTGATCTTTTTTACCAATAACATTAGCACTACTACCTCTTACAACACCATCAACTCCAGTTTTACCGACATATTCACCATCACTATTAAACCAAAATTTAATAATTTTAAGATCTGGTTTTCTTGGTTCGATTCCAGTACCACCACAATTTTCACAATCTACTATTCTAACACGTCCAGCACCCCAAGATCTTTTTATCTTACCTTTTTCACATTTCTCACCTGCAATACCTTTATCACTAAAGATACCTACTGATGTTGCAGTACACGGTACATCTTCAACATCAAATGAATATTCCAATGCTCTTTTAAATGGTAGGTATTCAAATACATCATCATTTATTTTTGATAATGGAAAATCGGATCTACTACATATTTTCTTAACATCATCACTGAATTTTTTTCTACTATCTTTGTTTATAAAACCCAAAGTCTTTGATAACTTAATAGAATCAAATGCTTCAAATAATTTAATATATTTTAATTGTCTCATAATTTTATTTATTTAAAAATTTATATAACTGGACCTACTATTTCCAATTTGATTCCTTTTGATTTAATTGAACTAAAAAATTCTTTTGATTCTTTAGTAATTAAGTCACCAGAAACCACAAGTTTTTTAAGATTAGTATCGATTAATGCTTGTTCTAATTCATCTAATGAGTCTAATGTGTATAATAAGTGTAATTCTTCCAATTCAGAAAATTGACCGAAATTAGGAACTCCAACATTATCACAACTAGTTAATTTTATTTTCTTAATATTAGGTGTACTTTTATTAATATCATTAAAAATATTAATAGCGAATTTACATTTATCAAATGCGATTGAATCAAATTTTATTTTAGAAAATGGTTTCAATGTTTTCAATTCTAAAAGTTTAAATTTAACCCAGTCAAGATTCAATGGAATATCTAAAAGATTTACTGGAATATCAGTAGTTTCTATTACTAATTCTTTAATACTAGAATTTGCAGCAACTTTTACATTTTTCCAATCGTATAATTTATTAAGATAAAGAGTTTTGGTATTTATTCCAATATATTTTACTCTTTTAATATTACTACCAAATCTATCGTGATATGGTTGTTTTAGTTCCGCATCATCTCCAAGATCTGGTGAATATACATACCAGTTACTACCAACTTGTCCAATATTTTTATTTGAAGTATATTTCTCAACTATTTTAACAAAAAATGACTGCATTCTATCTGGGTAAGCTCTATCAAAAAATAATTTAACTTCTGATTTTTTATTATCAAGTGATTCTAAATTTCTTATAACCATTCTTGATAAAGGCAATGTATCTGAAATTTTCTCATCTCCTTGAAAGATAGGTGTATCAAATATTAAAAATGCAGGAATACTATTTGGGTCAAAAACATTTCCAAGTAATTGATCTCTATAACCCCCAGTATATAAATGTTGACAAGATGCATAAAATTTAGATATAGACATGTTTAATATATCCTTTGGATTGTGTTTTATTGATAAGTAAATATCTTTATTAAAGATTTCAAAGTCATATTTAAAGTCTCTATTTTCATTACTTCTCGCATAATTTATAAAGTTTGCCAAATTTTGGTCACCAGATAATTTATTAGCAGGTATAATTTTATCTTCCAATTTATATTTATTACCTAATTTCAATTCAACATATTTATCAACCAATGTATTATAATCAGTTATTGCAGCATTTATGTTAACTAGGTTATTTGAAAGAACTAGTTCACCTGCAGTCTTTTCAACTTTAATCATGTTACCACCTTCATCTCTAAGAGGTACACCATTTTCATCTTTTGAAATAACATTGTTTGATATACTATCATTTACTGATATTTTTTTGAAAATACTATCAAAAATAACACACATTTCATCCAAAGTTGGACTTTTTATATTAATATCTTTTACTTTTTCATTAAAAACGGTAGTTGATATAAATTCAACAAATCCTTCTGGTAAAGAATTGAATAATTCAAATAACTTTTCAATATCAGAACCTGTAAATTCTTTAAGAGCTTCATATTTATCTTCTTTTGAAAGTAACCATTTACCTTGTTCTATATTACTAGTAGGTAATATTTCCTCATAGTCTAAATATTTTTCACCCCATATTTTTGCAACTTCTTTTGCTTGTCTAGGAAAAATAACGTCTCTTACTTTTGCCTCATTTATAAACAACTCTCTAGATTTAATCCATTTCATATTATTTAATTATAAATTTTTATTAGTGTATATATTAAAAGATTTTTATTGAAAATGTATATTTTATTGTATATTTGTAATATGATAAATATTAATTAGAAGGTTTACTAAACAATATATAATAATTGAATAAAATAATAAAGATATAAATATGACAGAACAAAAAGAAATTAGAATATCACTAAATGAAGTGAATTTCACCGCAGTATGTAAAGAAGGTTCTATAACCTATGGAAGTGGTTACAATAAAGCAGTTATTTATATAAGTAAAGTAGATATGAAAAAATTGGCAACTGGTGAGGTTGTTGAGTTTAGTTTACCAGAACATCCAGTTTTCTTAGTATCAGTTCAAGATATTGGACTTGAAATGATTAAGGAAATACTTAAAAGATCTACAATGTACTCTGATATGTATTACGAAATTTAATCACTATGATAATAACACAGATTATATTAGCAGTATGTTTATTATTATCAGTAATATTATTACATAAATTCTACTCAGAAAATTCCAAACTTAAAAAAGAGTTGAGTAATCAAAAAGGTAAAAATACCGAAATGGAGAAATTCAATAAAGAACTTATGTTAATTGAGCCAGGTGATAAAGTAATTTTTCCTGATTATGGATTAATTATAGAAAAAGGAACACCAAAAGAAGTCAATTTTGAGGTTACTTATGAACTTGAAGTATTGGAAGTATCAACAGACAAAGTTAAAGTTAAAGCACTTGATTTTACATCAACTCATAAAGTAGGAAGAGATACTGCTAATAAACAAGGAATTATTAATTTTATGCAAGATAAATGGGTTTCTAAGGTAGATGTTCAACTTGTTGTTGATGATTCAATAAAAAGAGATATTAAATTAAGAGAATTAGGAATAGTATAAATGAAAGAATTACATGAAATTGAGAGAGATTATATCGAAGGTATAATCTCTTTTTTCTGTAGAAAATCTATGGAAGTTTTTGGACTTAAAAATAATTCACGTAAACACGATATTACAAATTTTATACAAAGTCATATTAATAAAAGGTTAGTAGAAACTAACTTAATTTGTAGTTGTATGGTTTTAGTTAATATTGATAATATATCTGATATTAGAGATTATAAAATTAGTAAAATATTAGGTAGTGATATTTCAAAACCTAGAAATAGTATAGAAGTTAGTATAAAGTATGGAACTCGTGAAATCGAAACGGTTCAGTATTTTATTAATTAATTTCAATAATAAAATAGTTACTCTTATCAAATGATATTTCAACATCATCAGGATTTAGTTTGATAATAAATTTAGATGATTTATCACCAACTATAATACTATTCATTAGATTATCATTTATAATGATATTACAATTTAATTCTGTTAGAAATTTGTTAAATATTTCTGTTGATGATATTATAAATTTTTCTTCAGATAGATTACTTAATTCTTTTAATAAATTCTTTTTATTACCACCGGTTAACCTAGTAAATATATTTTTAGATATATTAAATACTTTCCTATTAGATAGTAACATTTCTTCCATTATTATCGATTTGATAGAAGATATATCATTTGCTAATTGATACTTATTCAAATTATAAACTTCCTCTTTATTATTATATTCAATAATACCATTTATTTTAAAAACTTCTTTAGTCTTTAAAATAAATGGATTATTATTAGTGTATATTATCTCAGAGAAATAATTTAGTATTATATTCTCTATATTAGAAGCTAGTGTCATAATAATCTAAGATTATATTATTTTTATTTATAATAAATAATAATTCATCTCTTTTTACTAATTGAAACTCAAAATGTCTTCCTGTTTTAAATAAAGTTCTTATGAATGGTATATCATCGTTATAATTGACATCCTTTTCATTAATCATTAGACAAAGTACTTTCTTATCATCTTCAGTATTATATTGAGTCATTTCATCACCTTGGTCTTTATCAGACCCTTGTTTACCATAACAAATAAACTTAGTTGTTAATTTCTCTCCACTTGGAGTCCATTCAATACTAATATCATCACCAATTTCAATATTTGGTTGTTCGTCTTTAATATACAATCTTATCCAGAAATATACTTTCTGTTCTTCAATAATTTCATTTATTGTCTTATCACTAACATTATCAGATAAGTCAGTTGTATCAATACCTTTAATTTGTTCAATTAAAGTATCTCTATAATCCATTGTTGATAAATTACTCATTTTATTCTTTTATTTTTATTTTCCTTGGAATATCATGTTTATCCAAGTCTTCATGTAATAAATCACTACCATAAGAAATATTTTTTTTATATTTCTTACAAAATAATTCTATCCTTTCTTGTAAAGTTAATTCTATCATCTTAATTTCTAATTTTTTTATCGGTTCAACTCTTTATTTAGGTTTGAATTTACCGGCTTTAATCATAAAAGTTATATAAATAATTATAAATTTGTTTCTTTATTCATGTAACATCATTATAGTTATTTTAATAATTTTTCGATTTTCTTATTTCTATTGAATTCTTTTAAATCTGGTATTTGACAAATAAGACCATCTATTGATTTAATATCAAGTTTTTCAATCTGTATTTCATCATATAAACCACTACTACGTAAATTTCTAACAGGAAACCAAAAACTATCTATATCGAAGAATGTTTTTATTGAATAATTAAAATATGGTTTAACCTCATTACTACTATGGTCAAACAAATAAATTTTTTGAATTTCAATTTCAATTAACTTATCATCAGATGTTCTTTTTTTTAAAGAAATAGAACCATCAGGTCTATTTTTTAGAAATTTTATAGGTGAGACCTTATCTCTTAAAAAATAAAATAATTTCTCACCTATATTATTCTTTATCCAAATATAGAAGTTTCTTTTTTGATATTGAAACTCATTACTTGGAATTGAACAAGGAACAATTTCAAATTCATAAGTATCTACAATATAATCTACTATTTCTTCCATTCTACTAATTTTAATTCACTTAATTGTTTTCTTGGCTCGTTAGAAATCAATTCATTTTTTTTACAACACTCTAAGATATATTCAGAATGTTCTATATAATCTTTTCTTACTTTAATTGCAAGTGGACTATCATTTAATGCAGTGGCCTCTGGATATTTAACCAAGGCATATCCTAATGTTAAGTGCATGCCATAGAATGGTTCTCTTGATAAACCCATTACCTCTCTAATACTTTCGGCTTCCGGACTATGTACTCTTAACCACCAGTGTTCACCATTACTTCTTGGTTCAGTTTCAACATAAAAGTCTATTTCTTTACCATCAAATATTTGTGCAAATTGTTCAAATACTTTAGCATCCATTCTATCATTAATAAATGTAACATGAGTTCCTCTCAAGGTACTATTTAACTCAAGATTAAATCTTTTCTTTAAAAACCAAGCATAGTATCTATCTAATTCACAGTTAGTTCGTATCATAGCAACTCTCTTCCAAGAAGCCTGACTAACATGCTTCTTAGTTTTGTCCTCTGGACTGAAATCTAATATACCTCTTACTTTAAATATCATACTACAAAGATAATTAAATTATATATAAAATAAAAATTAAATTATGGATAAATCAAAAAAAGAAAACATTTCATTATTAAGAGAAAAGTTCCTATTAAGTTATTGCAAAAGGATGAATTGGAATCATAATGAACTATCAACTAATCAAATGTTGTTAATTACTTCACAAAAAGACTATATATCACCTAAACAATAGTTAATTTTATTCATATAATTAAAAAATAATTAATTATTAATGAACACACATTCTTTTACATATGTAATAGGTTATAAACACAGATTAGATAGACTAACCAATTTAAGAAGAGTCTTAGATTGGATAAATGGATTTACTGGAGTTGATGTAATTCTCGTAGAACAAGATACTCACTCAAAAATAGGTCACCTAAATTTAAAAGCCAGACATGTTTTTCTAAAAAGCGATAAACCATATAATAGATCTTGGGCATTTAATGTTGCAACAAAAATTTCAAAATCAAATATCATCGTATTCTCAGATGCGGATATTATAATGGAACCGAATCAATTTATTAATTCAATTAAACTTATTGAACAATATGATATGATTAGTCCATATACTTCAGTACTAGATTTACAACAAAATGAATCTGTATTACCTATTTCAGAACTTCTCAAAATACAAAGACCTGGTAGAGGTGAAACAGACCATCAAAAAATAAATATTTGTGGTGGACTTTGTATTTTTAGAAAAGATTCTATACAAAGAATCGGTGGTTGGAATGAACAATTTATTGGTTGGGGCGGAGAAGATGATTTTCAGGCAATTAAGGTTGAAAACTTTCTAACTCATATAGAAGTACCAAATAAATGTTATCATTTATATCATAGTAGAGAACAACCTGATATGGTTGGTTATCAAAAAACTTTACAACTACTTCAACAATTAAAAAATCTATCTAAAGAAGACTTAATTAAAAGTATAAACTCAAGTATTCCAAAAATAGGAATGTTTAATAAGTATGACAACTAAACTAATAAACCACTCTTTTGAGTGGTTTATTAGTTTACAGATTGAATTCTGATTTTATCATATTTCAACATTAATTTATACATTCTATCCCATTCATCATTAGGATTTTCAACTAACTTTTCATTCCAAGTATTATTACTGAAATATTCAACTATCATACCAACTCTAAAATCTTCTTTCTTTTTTGGAATCCAATATCTTTTTTCCTCAAAAAAAGAAAATGACATTCCTTTATAGATATATGATGTATTACAATCTTCATTATACTTTGTTACACTAAGTAATTTTTCAAATCCATTATTCATAAGTCTTCTAGGTTTTTTATCACCTTTATATTTTATAATTACAGATTGTATATTAAATTTGTCGAGTATTAATATTATATCCTTTCTCAAGGTATCATTATCTATTATTCCATAAGCCAATATTGAATCATTATATACACCATCAGTATATTTTTTCATCTCAAGCATTTGATAATCTCTGGAATATAAAACTGACATAATATCATCCAACTTATCAGATGATATTAATAAATAAGATATTTCAGTGTTTTCTAAATTCATACACTATATATTAATTTTATTTATCAGTAACTTTAAAAATTTCTAGTAATTTTTCATCACTAAGATTTTTAATAATTGAAAAATATCCAACTGCATCCATCAATGTTCTAAAGTCTCCTTTGTTTATAACTTCTTCAGAATTTATAAATTTTAGATAAAATGTTTTCATAATTTTTGTTTTTTTATATTAAGTCAAATTCTAGACTTATCTCATTTTGAAAGATATTATTGACAATATCTCTATATTTTTTCTGTACCACAATACTATCATGAATAGTAATTATTTTAATATCTGGATGTAAGTTCATAATCTTTTTAATTATACGATTGAATATTAAATTTGACTCAGCTTTCTGTAAATCATATGCCAATACTCTATAATCACCATGTTCTTTCTTATATAATTTAATAAAATTGTGAATAGTAGGAAATAAAATTTTAAATCCTTTATCAACCTTACTATTTCCAATATTTCTACCAAATAAAACTTTATAAGTCATCTCTTTTACTTTCTTCTTATTAGTTTCACCTAATTTATCCATTACATATTGATAATAACAACCACTTGTAGTCAATTCTGTAAATAATTGAAACTCATCCTGTTTAACCCATTTACTACCTGTCTCTTTAATAAGTTTAGTTAAGAATAGTGGTTGTGAATTTTGTATGTCAATCTCACAAGTTTCTTCACCATCGATTAATAAACAATTCTTTCTTATAAATGATTTTAATATGGTATAATTTGTATGCATTCTACCATAATTATCAAAATGATAAAAAATATGTTTATTATTTATACATTCAACAGAATATATATTTCTATTATAAACATCATAGTCTTGATATTTTAATGAATCTAAAAAGAATATAGCTCTATCAAATTCTATCTTAACATTAAATAAGTCAGATACTAGTTTCTCTCTAACATCTATTTCAATTAAACTATTTGATGAAGTACTATTACTTTCAACATCAACTGTTTCAATAAACTTATTTTTATATTTTTTTAGTAATACTTTATCATAGTTTTTATATCTTTTAATCTTAGAATTAAATATATTATCATCTAAAGAATATATTCTCGAAGTTACTCCAGTTTGATAATTATTCATTAATGAAATAATGTTATTATCAATTAAATAACTTATATAATAGTTATATAAGTAACCATATTTATCCTTTAATACTGTTGCATTTAATGCAAATCTATTTTCTTTCTTGAAATAATATTTTAATACTAGACTATGTATAATATCAATTAGATAATCTGTCTTTAATTTAGTTTCTTTATATTTTATATTTTTAATATTTTCTATATTATATAAACACTCTGGTAAAAATTGAAGTGTAAAAGTCTTATCTTGTATTCGTTGAGATACTATTCCTGTTGACTTTTTATTAATAATTGTGTTTTTAATATACATACTTTTTATATCAAAATTATGTAGTATGTTTGAATATTTTATCAATTTTTTTACGTCTAATTTCTCTTCTAATTTCTGTTCCTAAAATTCTTTCTAATTCATCGAGTGTATCAATATTACAGAAAGAATTAATATCTTGTACTAACTCTCTTTTAAGTGAAGCTCTAAGTGTCCTAGTTTTTGATTCTACTACTATATTGTTTATTTTTATATCAACTTCTCTCATAATTATGTATATTGTAAATTAAATATATAGTTTATGAAAGAATATTTATTTGTATATGGACAGTTTAGAGACACTGCTAAAAATTTATTAAACAATCCTATATTTTGTGGAAAGGCAACAATAAATGGTAAAATTTATAAGGTAAATGATTTTTACCCTGGTTTTGTTGATGGAAAAGGTAAAATTTTGGGTGATGTTTATTTAATAGATCCTATCGTATTTCCGATACTTGATGAATTCGAAGGGGATGAGTATGTAAGAACGAAAATACTTACATCAACTGACATTGAATGTTGGGTGTATAAATACATACATGATGTCAAAGGATTTCAAGAAATCAAAGGTGGTGATTGGTGGCTTAGATAACAAAAAAACCTACTATATAGTAGGTTTTTTTGTTGTGTTTATTGGTTCAATTGGTAGTTTACCACCTTTACCCTTTTTCTTCTTATCATGTTCAACTCCTTTTTCAAATTCAGAATAAACATCAGGATAAACTTGTCCACTCGCATCAGTATCATACTGAATATCAAAGAAATCCCCGAAATCTAAAAGACCAGCTCTTGTCAATTCAACCTCACTTATCTTCTTCATATACTTACCTATCTCATTATCAATCTCATCTACAAATTTATTAAATAGTTTTACAGTATTATCAGTAAAAATACCAATTGGTCTTTTTCTTCTTCTATTAAATGACCCAAGTATTACTTTAAAGATATATTCTAATTTATCACTCTCACTTATATACTCTTTAGTTAATTTATTTTTAATTAATTCAGTATTAATTTTAAATTTATCCTTATCAAAAAATTCAGGAACTGTGAAGTCGAAATCTAGTAGATCACTTTTCACTTCAGATATATAAATATTAAATAACTTACAAACTAAATAAATATAAATTTCATCTTTTCTATCTCCTTTTAATTTAATATTTTCTAAATCAATTGATTGACTAAAATTAAGAAAATTTATTAATATTAACGTGTATATCTCAACAAAGTCAGTATCATTATTCTCACTAAGTCTTGTATATAATGGATTAAGTAATTCAAAGGAAATATCTTTTGATTTACTTCTTATTATTAATTTTTCTGTATTTTTTTGAAAATCATCCATTAAAAATGAACTCTGTAAAACGGGATTTAAAATTTTATAAAAGAAAAAAGTAAATGATTTCTCACCAAAAATATATTCTAAATCATCTGTACTAGTATTAATAAAATATTTTATCGCTTCTATCATTTTATCAGTTAATCTACCTTGATAAATAACTGGAATTATCTCTACATTAAATAATCTAGCATATTCATCCAACTCTTCTAATATAAAATCATACTTACCTGCCTTATTTATAGCAGTTAATACTAAATTATTTTTAGGAGTTCTATTATACTCAATATTCGCTGGTTGACTATCTGGGAAATATTCAAAACAAAATGACCATCTTTTATTCAAAAGACTTTTCACTCTATTATCTAAAGAATTAAAATAATTTATAGCAGGATTATAATAATTCTGCATTGCCAAATCTACCATATTAATAGGTTCACTTGATAATGATTTTGGTCTTATTATAAACTCTTTACCATCCCAATTAACCCATATTTTAGATCCTTGTATATCCTCGAATACTACAATTTCATCATTAAATAATTCATTTAATAATTTTTGGTCATCTAGACCATTCAGTGTTACTAATTTACTCATAATTTGATTTCTGTTTTTTATCAAACTTATATATTGTTTTTACTCGTCTTGTTTTTCTTGAAAAAAGAAAATTACAGTCTCCAAGTTTTCTTTATTATAACCATCTAATGGCGAACCACCTGATTTTAAATAATCTTGATACATTTGATTATATTCATCTATTGTATAAATTCGACCACCCAACTCACTATATATGACATCAGTATCATAACCAGTTATGGTTTTATTCTGTAGTCTAGTTTCACCATATCCTGGACCAACAGGACCAACCATTTCAGTACCAGATATTGCCTCATTAGTAAATTGACTAAATTTTTTAATTATCATTATTATTTATAGTTATTTTTTCAAAATATTCATCTTGTTCTTGTAATGAATATTTACCTAACTTTTGATTATAAATTATATTATAAAGAAACTTATCACTTAATTTATGTGTTTCATTTTTCATTATAACTAAACCAAATTCTTCTTCATAGTCATTTTCAATGCTCATAACGGGTAATCCAATTAAACCATCTCTATCATGTAGGTCACAAATTACTTTTTTACCTCTCTCTAATAAATCTTTAACACGCTCACAAGTAGTATTCTTAGAAAGATACATAAAGTCTTTATCATCTTGTATTTTATGATTATAAAGTTCGATAAATCTCTTTTCTCTATTTGATAATTCATCTTTTTTACTAACCTTACCAAATATTCTATTAACCTCTATTTCCTTCAATGATTCACCTAGGAAATAATAACGTAATGTTCTTTTGATACACATGTTTTCCATAATTTTTATATACTATATATTAATATTAATTAATAGTTATAGTATAAATACTTAAAAGGATTAAAACTTTTATATATAGTTAGTATGGATAAACAGTTATTAAATGCACTAGATAATTTATCAGAAGCACTAGTTATGATCTCAGAAGCCCTTGAAAAAAAGGGTAGTAGTAACACTACGACCACTAATGTTTTACAAAGTGGAGATTTCTCTAAAGAAATTAAAGAAATTAGTGCAGGTATAAATTCCATAAAGTCAGATACACAAGAAATTCTTAAAAATCAAAAGACAATTTTAGAAATGTCTAAGAGTAAAGAGAAGAAAACTGGTCTTTTTGAAGAAACTGCTGATAAAAAATCAGAAAGTAATATTAAAAAAGGTGTTAGTACTATTCTATTAATTGCAGTAGGTGTACTTGCAATTGGATTAGCATTTAAATTAGTAGGTAGTATTGACTTCGTATCAGTTGTTGGATTATCATTAGCTATTCTTGTCATGGCAATGGCATTTGAAAAAGTAGCTAAACTAAAACTAACACAAGATGATGCGATAAATACAACGAAGATACTAGTAATGATGGCACTGGGTATAACATTGTCATCTTGGATATTAAGTTTGGTAAAACCAATTGGTGTTACTCAAGCAATTACTGCTATATTAATTGCAGGTATGTTTACTGTTATATCATTTGGTATATCAAAAATACTCAAAGGTTTAGGTGGTGAAAATGTTGTAACATTAGGTAAAAGTATTTTATTTCTTCCTATTTTATTACCAGCAATTGCACTAGGTATAACATTATCATCTTGGGTATTATCTATGGTTACTCCAATAACACTCGCACAAGCAGTTACTTCTATACTAATTGCTGGTATGTTTACAGTTATATCATTTGGTATTGCAAAAATATTAAAATCACTAGGTGGTGCGAATGTAGTTACATTAGGTAAAAGTATTTTACTTTTACCAATTTTACTACCTGCAATTGCATTAGGAATAACCTTATCATCTTGGGTATTACAGATGGTTACACCAATAAGTCTTGGTCAGGCAGTTACTTCTATATTAATAGCAGGTATGTTTACAGTTATATCATTTGGCATGGCAAAATTACTAAAATCACTCGATGGTATTAGTCCAGGTACAATAGTTGGTGCAGTATTTATACTACCACTATTATTACCAGCAATGGCATTAGCAATCGCAGTATCATCTCATGCACTTGGTATGGTAATACCTATAACTTTTGCACAATTTATTACTGCAATAGGTATATCAATTTTATTTATAGCTTTTGCGTTTGCACTTAAATTAATTTTACCAGTTGTTGGTAAGTTAGATATGGGCACTGTTATAAAAATACCTTTAGTTTTTACACTTTTAACACTAGCAATTGCCGCATCCGCGTATATATTATTTCAAGCACAAGAATATCTTAATGGTATATCTTTTGGTTCAATGATTAAAATATTAGTGTTTAGTGTTTGTTTGGCAATATCTATTGCAGTAGTAGCTGCGGCAATGTGGGTTGTTAATAAGTTAGGTAATCCTGGAACTTATTTTGCAGGTGGTATCTCACTGGTGATAATAGCAACTGCTATTATGGTAAGTTCATTGATACTATCAGAAGGTAAATATGAGAAATATCCAGACTGGAAATGGTCTTTGGGTGTCGGAATTTCACTATTGGCATTTGGTGCGGCAGCAGTTGTTTTAGGAACAATTGCAATGAGTGGTCTTGGGGCCTTAGCTATATTAGCAGGAGCTGTTGCAATCTTAGTAGTAGCTACAACAATAGTTGCAACTTCACATATACTTGATAAAGGTAAATATGATAAATATCCAACTCTAGGTTGGTCTATGGGAGTAGGTCTAAGTATGCTTGGGTTTGGTATGGCAATGGGTACCTTAGGTACATTTATATTAGGTTCGTTAGGATTAGGAATGGTTGCATTAATGGCAGGTTCTGAAGCAGTATTGATGATAGCACAAACAATTGTTGATTCATCATTTATACTAGGAAAAGGTAAATATACTGGTGGACCTACTAAGGCTTGGTCAGAAGGTATATCTCTAGCAATCACAGCATTCGCACCAGTTTATACAGCACTTAGTTCAGGTGGATTCTTTAGTGTTAAAGTAACTCCAGAACAAATGAGTTCCGGTATATTAAGTATTAGTGATGGTATAATAACTGCAGCGAATAAATTCGCAGGTGTTAAAACCGCATTTAAAAATGGACCTAGTAAGGCTTGGTCTGAAGGTGTTGGATTGGCAATTGCCGCATTCGCACCAGTATATAAAGCACTTAGTTCGGGTGGATTCTTTAGTGTTAAGGTAACTCCGGAACAAATGAGTTCTGGTATATTAAGTATAGTAGATGGTATAATATTAGCAGCTAATAAATTTTCAGAAAGTAAAGCATCATTTAAGAGTGGTCCAACAAAAGAGTGGTCTGAAGGTGTTGGTTCTGCAATGATTGCATTTAGTCCAATATTTAAAGCACTGAATAGCGCAGGATTTTTTACATCAGGTGATGATGTAGTTGAAAGTATATTTAAAGGAATAACTTGGACTGCACAAGCAATTGTAAATGTAGCTCATAAATTTTCAAAAGTAAAGGCCAATGTATGGGAAGCATATCCCAAAAAAGAATGGGTCAATTCAGTAAAATCACTAATAAGTACATTTATTAGTATAACTAAAAGTATAAAAGGTATAAACTGGGTAGAGATGGGATCTATTGATAGAGTTGCATCACGGATAGTTAATACTGCAAAAATATTAAGTAGTGGTGCTAAATTCTTTAGTAAGAAAATCGATCCAAATTATATTAAAAGTTTATCATCTAATGTACTAGGATTTGCAAATTTAGCAAAAAAATTAACTGAAATTAATAAAGGACAAGGTACTCTTAAAACATTATTTGGACAAGATCCAGTATCACAAACTGCAAATTCAATGGTTAAATTGGCGAGTGCATATGATAAATTGGCAAATGCTTTGAAAAAATTTGGTGGTGCCTTATCATCAATAGATGGTAATAAAGTAAATTTAATAAGAAAGTTAACAGGTAATTTGGCAGTACTTGCCGCAATGAATGAACAGGCATTTAGTAATATGATGTCAACTTTAGAGAATAAAGCAAGTGTATTTAGTAAATTACTTGATGCAGATGTTAGTGGAACAAAACGACCAATGGTTGGTGCTAAAGAAGATAAAAAAGGTGGACTTATAAAAGATAAAGCAAAATCTAAATATGGTGATACTCATCAACAATTAGATATAGTAATTGACCTATTGGCAAATATTAACCATTCCACTTCATCACTTGATGAGTATATTGCGAGTAAAGGATTTCAGGCAGAACCTGTGGTAGATTTGACCATGAAATAATTAAACTTTTTATAAACTTATAATATAATATTCTATGAAACGAATATCATTTTTAAAAAAAATACAACTTTTTCTTTATTATAGAAGAATTTTAAAACAAAATAAAGTTCAGTTAGAACAAAATTTAAATATAAGAATCGATGAAGCATATAGACTTTATACAGTTTTAAATGTACCCGAAGAATTAATAGGTGAGGCATTTTCTATTAAAAAGTCCGATATTGATAAAATATCTGAAAGTTATATTAGAGAATATACCATGATTGTTTCTAAATTTTTAAATTCAATTGGATTGTCCGAACTCTTTCAGTCATATGAAGTCAAAAAAGTTGATAAACTATCATACCTTGTAGTAATTGGATTCTCATTATTCAAGACTAATAAATTTTATGATAATTTATATTATAGAGTTATACCAACATCTTTATTAATGATAATCATATCATATTTTTTATTAAAATAAACTTTTCAATAGTTTAATGTTATAATACTTAAAATATATATAAATATGAATGATAATTTTTATGAAGTATCTGACGATACTATAACTGATTTTTTTGATGTTTTTAATAAAAAAACATTTCCTATTAAAATAGACTTTCAATTTCAAGGACACAAAAAACAAAAAAGTATGATAAAGATTACTAAAATTGCAGATAATATGTGTGCAATCTTAAATAAAGAATTGTTAGTGACTATAAATGAGGACTTGATGATAGCATTTGATGAAGAATCAAGAACTATATTAATTGAACAAGAAATTGACAAAATCAATATGAATATTGATAGTGGTAAAATTAAATTAGTAAAAACTGATTTGAATACATTTGCATCTTTGGTAAATAAATATGGTGTAGAAAAGGTAAGTAGAGCGAATCAAGTAGAGTCTTTATTTATTGAACAAAAAGAAGATGAAAAACAAGATACTTTCATCATATAAAAAATAATTAAATAAAATGTCAAAAACAATAGAAACAAATGTAGTTAAACCTCAGATTAATTTCACTGAGAATCTTAACGATTATATTCTTATAACTAAAGAATCAGAAGATAAGTTAGACTTAAAGTCAAAGGAGATTACTAAATTTATCAATACAACTACTGGTAAAGGTAAATCAGATAGTGAAAAAGATGAACTTTATAATAATGCACAAATTATTTGGAAACAATATTCTGATTTACTACAAGATACTAAATATAATTTTAATCTAAATAAATCACAATGGAAATTTTTAACAGACTTAATTCTAACTAAATTAGAATATGATGTAAATACTGTATTTCTTGCAATAGAGCTTACAGACTTATTTGATATAATGAAATCAACTAAGTATTCTGATGATTATCAATTATTTCCTTTTCAAGTTAATGCAACAGAAGTTACTTATATTTATCACTTAATTTCAACTTATAAAATTAAGGGATTAACAAAAGATGCTTATACATTCTCACAAATTCTTCGTAAAATTGGTGATGTTAGTAAAGTATTTAATTATTATGAAACACTTGGTAAAAGTTTATCATCAGATGTTCAAGACTGGGTCGCTTGCTTTGAAGAAGGTGTTGAACGTGAAATTTCAAATCAAACAGTATTAGAATTTGAACAGTAATATTAAAAAACCTCTTAATTAAGAGGTTTTTTATTTATATATAAACTATGAGATATATATGTGCACAACCCGCCACAAAGTATTATGTTTGGCAAGTAGAAGTAATGATAAATAATTTTGTAAAAAATGGAATAAATTTAAATAATGTGGATATAGTATGTTTCAAAAATGGTACTATACCAGAAGAATGGTCAAAGTTAGCTAATAATTATGCTGCACGATTTTTCTTCTATGATGATATACGAGAATCAAAAACCTATATAAGCTCAATAAGGCCAAATATTTTAAAACAACACTTTTTCAATCACCCTTATCTATCAGAAGAAGTAATATTTTATCATGATTGTGATATTGTATTTACCAAACCTGTTAATTTTGATAAATTTGAAAATGATAATATATTTTATGGTTCTGATACAAGGTGGTATATTGGACATGATTATATAATCAGTAAAGGTGAAGATATTTTAGACAAAATGTGTGAAATACTGAATATAGATAAACAATTAATTAAAGATAATGAACTTAATTCTATAGGAGCACAATATATAATGAAGAATATTAATTATGAATTTTGGGAAAAGGTAGAAAATGATTCTGAACGATTATTCAAAGAAATAACTGATTTAAATAATATTAAAAAGTTAGAAAATCCACAATATCACGAATTACAAATATGGTGTGCAGATATGTGGGCAGTTCTTTGGAATATATGGAAATTGGGCATCAAAACCGTATGCCATGATGATTTACTATTTGCTTGGGGAACATCTTCTATACAGGAATGGGATAGATTAAATATATTTCATAATGCAGGAGTTGTTAACTCAAATAGTGGACTTTTCTATAAATCAGACTATATGAATAATTTTCCATATAATGAAGATTTAAATATCAATGAAAGTACTGCCAGTTATAAATATTGGCAAGAAATAAAAGAAACCGCTAAAGTAACTGTACTAAATATTTAACTTTTACATTCTTTATCACGAGGAACATTTATAAATAATATCTTAATATCCATTACAATGAAGATTTACATTATTCTAAAACATAACCTTTTTATTTACTTTATATTATGGGACATTGATTTAAAGTATTGAGGCCAATCGTATCTGTGTAATCACTATAGGCATCAGATAGGCTCCAGATTGTACCTTCATAAGTTGTTATGTACCCCTCAAAGAAAAGAGTCATTGCTCCTGATGGGTCATCCACTTGGAAAACAACTATACTCGATTGACTGATGTATCCCCTATTATTAGTTTCATCAAAGATCAAATCTCCCGAACCGTCATCAGGAATTGTGGACCCACCTCCATAGAGAGTTACAATAGACCTTACTCTAACCCAACTATTAACTGAGTCAATGGTTTCACCATTGATTTTTGAACTAAAATCTATATAGCCATCAATCCTATTTTCAGTATTAGTAGGAGTCATGGGATATACATTACTTGTCCAATACCCACAAAGATTACCAGTTATTATAGGAGATAGAGTAGTAGTAGTACTCGTAGTAGTACTTGTTGTACTAGTCGTTGTCGGAGCTTGAGTAGTTGTACTTGTAGTTGTACTTGTAGTACTCGTAGTTGTACTTGTTGTACTAGTCGTTGTCGGAGCTTGAGTAGTTGTACTTGTTGTACTAGTCGTTGTCGGAGTCGGAGCTTGAGTAGTTGTACTAGTCGTTGTCGGAGTCGGAGCTTGAGTAGTTGTACTAGTTGTACTAGTCGTTGTCGGAGCTTGAGTAGTTGTGCTAGTTGTACTAGTCGTTGTCGGAGCTTGAGTAGTTGTGCTAGTTGTACTAGTCGTTGTCGGAGCTTGAGTAGTTGTACTAGTTGTACTTGTTGTTGTCGGTGGTGCAATCGTAGTTGTCGTAATCTCATCAATTGGAACGAATGGACCTATTCGATCCTTAGTTTGATTATTAGTTATCAAATCTTTATTGCCTCTTATTTCGTAATTTTTCTTATCAGTATAGACACATCCATAACCATTATCAGATGTTACTTCAACAACAATAAATGGATCTAAATTAGAATCAACAGTAAAATTAAATGGCAACATATTAGTACCACTTCTAAATTCAGATATTGTCTGAACTGGATCTAAACCTATTGGTCTCCATTCTGTTATATTCTTCCAATTTGAATCTAAAAGTGGACTTATTGTAGATTGTAAAGATGGAATAAGTAATACATAAATATCACTATTATATTTAACAATATTTGTCTCTATATAAGTTTGATTAGACACCCAAGATGTAATCAATTCATATTTTCTAGGACTATTTACTCTATTCAAGTCAATAACTGACTCATATAAAATATCATAATATATAATTCTATCACCTTTACTATATGTGAAAAAAGGAACCCATTCTTTAAATGTTTTATAAGTTCTTATCTTTATATTAAAGTAATCAGGTGAAACCAATTTAACTCCATTATATGGAGTTGGTGGTGTTTTCAATATATCAGTGTTTTTGTCCGCACCAATACCCGGTATTATAGAATATAAGTCTAATACACAGTTATAGACAGTTGATCCACTATTAACCGGAATTAGATAAGCCTCATTTAATTTAAATGAAACTGGTGTCATATTTTCACTAATATTAATTATTCTAATATCATTAACTCTATGTTGTATTTGAGTACCACTACTAAGATAAGCTCTACCTGTAATATCAAGTATTTTATGTGTTAATGGAATAATATTTTTCTTTAACCAATATTTCAAACCTTGTAATTTTATAATTACTTCATCAAGTGAATATGTTAGAACATTTGTACCATCTTTATCAGTTATAAAATAAGTTAAATTGAAAAGATTAGTTCCTTCAAACTTATCATTAGGCATTGTATGTTTAATAAAATCATTTTCCGTCCAACCTTCAACAGTATTGTCAAAAATATCAGGAATCTCTACTTTAAATAATTTGGTAAAGTCAGAAGATGTTGTATCAACATTTTTATAATATTCATTTAGTTGTAAATCATTGTATCCAAAGAAGTTAATTGCATTTATAAGTGATTTATAAGAACCAATATATGGATAAATCAGATGTTTCATCATCATCATTTCTTTTCTCTTCTTATTTAAGAAAGTCCAATCAATACCACCTTCTAATATATCATATTGTTTAAATATAAATACATCTTGGGTATCAATCAATTTACCAATATTACCCAATTCTATTTTAAATCTAACATCTTCTTCTTCAGTTTGACCATATGTGAAAAATCTACCTATTTCCTTATCAACAACTTTTATACTAAAATCCAAATATGTAGTATTACCTACTTTTGGATAATCTGTTATAACAGTTGATTCATTTTCTAATATATCATTTTCTATATCAAAAAAATCCACTACTAATGTCCTAGTATATATTTCTTTTATTATAAACATAGATGCACTATTATGTGAGATATATTGGTCTTTAGTATTACTATTATCTTTAACATAGATAACTATATGTTGGTCAACTTTTAATCCTTTATCAGTAAATACATCTGTTGAATTAACATTTAAACTTATTTGACCTCTTCTAGTAGTAAGATTACTATCTAGTGTTTCCATTGTAATACTCTGTAAAATATTAGACTTTATTGTAAAGTAAATAGATTCTTGTTTATATAATTGTAAGATAGAACGAAGTGCTCCTTCACTTTGTGATTGAAAACCAATAAATAATTGTAAAGGTTCAACATCAGTAGAAACATCAATACTATCATCAATATGACTTAATGTATATTCTATTTTATCGAAGATTGTCTTTTGATATTCTGGTGATGAAGTTTTAGTAATATCAGTATTAGGTGTCTTATTTAATACAACTGGACTCAATGGACTCAAACCAGTATATGAATATGATGCAGAACCTTTATAAATATTCTCACTTAATTGTAACTGAGTACCAGAGTAGTCATATAAAAAGAATTCTGGTACATTATCAGAAAACCATTTCCAATAGTATTTAACAGAATTCTCATCATTAAAATTTTCTCTAGGTCTTCTAAAATAATCTCTTGTTTTCAACCAAATGTCTGGTCTAGGTACATAGTCACTATGTAAAGTACCATATTGATTATCATCAACTGAAGTAGATTGTATATTATTTAGAGTAACTACATTATTTAGAGTAACTACACTCTCAACAATTCCATTTGTAGATGGTTGTATAAACCACATAGACTTTCTATCAGGATTATAAACTAATTTAGTCGTTATTGCAGTTTGTACATTTAACACAAATGTATTAGTAAGTGGATCTATAACAACTATATTATTAGTTGTAGATGATAGATAAATTGAACCATCATATGGATTCAATCCTAAATAACCATGGTTGGAAACATTAGTATAGTCAACAATACTTCCAGTTAATCCTAGTCTAATAAATGAATTACTATCATCAGAAACATTTAACTCACCTGTTAGATTATTAAATATCATATCAGAAAATGTAGATGTTGTTAAATCAGTTATACTCACTAAGCCATTATCAATTCGATAAACACCATTTGTACTATAAACAAATATACTACCATTGATAGGTTCATAATAAATATTTGATAAAGTACCACCGATAGTATAAGTATTTTGAGGACTTCTATCTATACCACCAACTCTAAGTATATTACCATTATTACACGTGATATAAATATCATCTTCATACTCATGATAAACCATCTTTCCACTAAATGAAGTATTATTTATTGATGTAGATAAAAAAGTATCATAATAAAAAATATCAATTTTTAAATTATTACTATATGAAACATAAACATCACCATTAATTGGGTTTGCTAATATATCAACCGCATCACTAGTTAGTATAACTGTATGTATTATCACATTTGTTAATGGATCAATTATATTTAATAGATTTTTTGATAAACAGTAAACATAATTATTAAAACTGTTAAATTCCATTTTTATACTAGCAGTATTACCAGGTAAATCTATAGTAGTTATATTTATTCCATAATAAGAATCTAAAACACCTATACTAGAATCACCAAAAACATAAATTGAGTTAGATAATTGAATATATTTAATATCAACCATACCAGAAACTCCACTATATGAATAAGAAGTGTATGTATTTGGACTAAAATTTATATTAAACTCTGATGCACTAAATGCCTGAATATCAAACTCACCTGATGTACCATCCATTGTATTAAAACCACAAGCAGTTTGTCCAAATCCTAAACTAAATGCAATAGTCACAAATGGTGATAAATTACATATGAAATTATTAACATCCCAAAAAGGTCCTTGATAACTCAAGTTCAAAACTTTAGGATCTAAATATTCAATACTAAATTCTTGATTAACATATGGATAATTAGTATTATTTATTGAGAAAACCATACCCGTTGCAAATCCAACTTCTTCAAATGATTCAGGTGTATTTGTTGATAATATAACTTCATTAGATGCTATCAAAACTCCATCATTACCCTTCATTTTTTTAGTAATAATATAATCATTTATACCTGGTAGATTTATCTTACCAGTATTTATAGTATAATTAAGTCTATTTTCAGTTTGTTTAATATCAAATAGTAAAAGATTATTTTTAACATTGGATATTATACCATACTCCAATAAGTTATTAGAATATAAATCACTCCAATTTTTCAAAGTAGTACCAATATCAACAATCGATTGTGTTGCAGTTGATAATGATGATGTTGTAGTTTGAACAATATAATCTTTATTATTAATATTGATATTCAAAGATGGTCCTAAATCATTAAATAAAATACGAGAATGTTCTATATAACTATATGCGGTTGTACCTACTTTAACTTCATTTATAGCAATTGGTACATTTGGATATTCAGTTAATATTAATATCGAATTATAAAACAATGAAGTATAACTACCAGTATATTGTAACTCAACATTTATACCTAATTTATATAATTCCAAATAATTTCTTGATAACCAATTTCTAAGTGTCTTATCAATTGTTCTTTTCATATCAATATTTAATCCACTATAAACAAATGAAACTTCTTCTTCATAAACCATTTTGTTTATAATTATCTTTATACCAAATTCATCAATATCAGTAAATACTATATTATATTTATATCTTTCTGAGTAATCATAATTAAATTCATTAGTTAATACTTCATTAGTCTCAATTAGTCTCTCAAATGTTCTTAACTCACTTCCTATAGAGGTATTAGTATCAATTTGAGTATGGTAAAAATTAACACTAGCATATCTACTTGGATAAACCAAATCTGCTTTAAGATAATCTTTTTCATAATAAAGATCAATATTAAATGATTGTAAATCTGTTTTATATTTATCTGCAATAGATGCTAAAGTTATCGCATTAGAACATGTCCAACCATAACTATAATAATATCTTTCGGTTGTTAGGTATAATTGTGCATAAAGTAATGTTTCCAAATTTGTAGATTCATTAACTTTAATATGTGTTGGATTAGACCAGTGTGTTATATCAGTATCAGGTGTTATATACATAGTATCTTGTGAAGAGTGACTATGAGTATAAGCCAAAATACATTCATATAACTTACCATTATAAGTAACTTGGTCTTGATAATCATAATATTTTATATTATTATTAGTTGTAAAATCATATATATCA